>TARA_R110001592_G_scaffold56817_1_pt1 | contig 10326 bp, 6 predicted proteins | sample TARA_R110001592 | Tara Oceans TARA_R110001592 (sample SAMEA4398387) | marine metagenome | biome: Polar Biome; feature: [SRF] surface water layer (ENVO:00010504); material: water (ENVO:00002006), including particulate matter (ENVO:01000060) such as... | depth 5 m | reverse complement strand
TCACCTTGGCCTGCTTGCGGGGAATGCCCGCCATTTCGCTGACCATCTGGTGGAAATCCATGTCGGGATCATCGCGATAGCCCGCTACGAATTCCTCCAGTGCGCCCAGTGACGGGCCTCCCTTCCAACTGGAAAACACGGAGGCAAAGTGAACCAAGATCCGCGGTTCCTGCTGGCTGAAGTCGATGGCCGCCCACTTCTCGCCCTCCTCTGGGAGGAACAGGCTGCGAATCATCGGGCCCAGTTCGGGATCGCGAGCCGGGATCTGCTGCAAATTCGGGTTCGACATTGAGATTCGGCCCGACACGGTGCCGCCATCGTCACTGCGCAGTTGATTGATGTGGCCGTGAATGCGGCCGTCCGGGCCCACGTGCTTCAGGATCGATTGAATGAACGTGCCCTGGATTTTGTTCAGTTCGCGCGCTTTGACAATCGCACGGGCAAACGGATGCTGGTGGTCCGACAGAAAGCTTTTGGTGAACGACGGCGCGCCCTTCTCCGTCTGGGGATACGGCAGGCCCAGTTTGTCGAACGCTTTGGCAATGCTGACGGCCGCCCAGATCTCGACGGCAAAGCCCGCTTCCTTTTTGATCCACGCAACAAGTTCCTTCTCGCGCTTCAACAGTTCCTGTTTTGTGCGCTCGGCCCGGTCGAGGTCTACCCGAATGCCGCGCCAGGTCATGTCGAGCAGGCACGGCAGCAGATCCGTTTCGAGTTCCCAGACGTCCCAGAGTTCTTCGCGGCTCAACTGCGCTTTGAACGCGGCCCACAACTCCAGCGCCAGCTCGGCATCTACCTCGGCGTATTGCCCGACGTACGGCGCCGGCATCTTCCACATCTCGGCTTTGGGATCTATGCCGAAATCGAGCGCCGCCTGATTCAGCATCTTTTCGGACTTGGCTTTGCCTAAGTAGTCGAACGAAAGCGCGTTCAACGAATAACTGAAACGGTTCTCGTCCAGCAGCGCCGCCGTGACCATCGTGTCGATGATGCGTCCTTCGACCGGCACGCCCATCTGCCGCAACCACCCGGCATCGTAGGCGGCGTTGTGCATCACCTTGTCGGCGGGCGTCGCCATCTGTTTCTTCAACCAGCGCGTGACAATGCGTTTGTCGAGGTTGCCGCCGCCCAGATGCGCAATCGGCATGTACCAGGACTGGTCGGGGACCGCGACCGCAATCCCAACCACCTCGCCGTCACCCGTCGGCCACCCGGGCCCGTTTTGTTTCAGGTTCGGGTCACGCGTCTCAAGGTCCACGGCAATGGTCTTGGCATGCGTCAGGTCGGGTAACTCCGTCGGCGGAGTCCACTCCGTTTTTGGCGGGAACAAGGGGAACTGCAGCGACATTTCCTTCTTCACTTTGCAAATTGCCCGGGCCTGAGCGTGTCCGGCACGGTCTCACCCGCCAGCGCGGCGTAGGCCGCAATGTCCAGCCAACTGTCCAGATGGTCGGGTGAATTGGTCAATCGCGAAAGCTTGACTGCAATCATGCAGGCGTAGACCTGGGGTATGGTCACCTCCGTCTTCAATATGTTAGACCACGCGGCCGCAATCCGTTGGTGGTTCTCTTCGGCGCTGCCGTACACCTCGTCCCGGGGGCCTTCGATGGTCTTCAAAGCGGCCTGCAAAAAATTGAATCGGTTCACAAATTGTAGCTCCGGCTGTAGTCCTGGGGTTCAACAACAAAAAGATTTTCCTTCGCGCGCGTCACTGCCACGTAGAACACGCGGTGCATTGTGTCTGGGTCAAGGGCCATGGACTGTTCGGCGGCGCTCGTGAGATCCGTAAACACCACCACGTTGTCGGACTCGCCGCCCTTGGCGCCGTGGATCGTGCTCAAGCGCACGCGCGGCATCTTCATCAGGTCTTCACTGCCGTTCAGAAGTAGTTCGAGATAGATGCGGTCAACGTCCGGCAGCCGGTCCAGCGCCACGTCCCAACTCATGCCCTGCGTTGCCAACAGACCGTGATGCATTTGCAGTGTCGATAAGTCGAAAGTCGCGTCGGCGTCGGCGTGAAGGGTCTTGTGCCCTCGCGCCACTCGCACGCCGTTGCCGCGCATAAAACTGTAAACGGCCTTTGCCGCCGGCAGATCGATGGAGCCGCCACGGCACAGCCGCCGCCACGCGTTGACCGCGGTAGAGATTTTAGGACGTACCGACGGGTGCCCACGGTCCTCGAAGTAAATCCCGCGCTGCCGTAAGTCGTGGGCCACGGGCTGAAGCTGATAGTTAGCCTGGCTCAGAATCAGCCACTCCCCCTCCGACAGGTCCAATTCCTGCGTTCCGTATATGCGTTGCACACTGCCGGGCACCGGCTTCGGCAGATACCGCTTTGGAAAACGCGCCTTTATTCGATTGGAAATCGTCGTCGCCAACGTGTGGATTTGAGCGGGCACGCGGTAGCTCTGCTCCAGCACCTCGCTGCCCCCGGGCAAATTCTGGAAGTGGTTAACGTCCGCGCCCGCCCACTCGTAGATCGCCTGATCGTCGTCGCCTGCGCAGTACATGCGCCGACTCCTGTCATCGATCAGATGCGCAATGCGCCACTGCAAGGGGGACAGATCCTGCGCTTCATCCAGCAGACACAACTGAAATTGCGGGCACGCTTGGTGCCCGCTCTCCACGAACAGCTCCAGCATGTCGGTATAGTCGTAGATCGCATTGGCCTCTTTATAGGCCGCCAACGAGCGCGCCACGTAGTCCACTTCGGACCACGTGTAGTCCACCGCACTCCGATTATACTCCTGCTGGAGCGGAACCTGCTTCAGTCGGGCCAACGAGATCAGGCGAAGAATGGGGCTTTCGCGCTTCAGCGTACCGGAAAAATCATCCTCCTGATCAACGTAGCCGCTGGCAACCAAAGACACCCCAATTCGCTGCGACAGTTCGGCGTAGTGCTCAGCGGTCAGGAGTTGGTCGGCGCGCATACCGATCAAACGAAAAGCCAAACTGTGCAGCGTTCGAAAAAACGGCAAGTCATCGTCGGGGTTCAAACCAAAGCGTTCGGCTGCACGCTCTTTGGCCTCGCGGGCCGCCTTGCGGGTAAAGGCCAGGAATGCAATCTCATGCGGCGACGCACCGTTTTCCAGCGCCCGATCAACCAAGTCCAACAGCGTGGTCGTTTTCCCGGTTCCGGGTGGGCCGAAAATTCGCAGCATTTAGAACGGCACGTCGTCGTGGCCGAAACGCGGCGTATCGACGGTAACGTCGGCAGACGCGTAGGCCGGGATCACCCAGACACGCACGGCACGTCCCTTGATCTTGATCTGCGTCGCCTCGCCGTTAACGTCTCGGAGACGTTGTGCGATCTGGTGCGTGCGGTAAGACTTGAAATTGGCTTTCGACAAAAACTGTTCCAAATCCTTGAGCCGAAAAAACGTTTTACCAGAATCATCGTCGGTGTAGGGGCGTCGAAACAAAATTTGTTCGCGCTCTTCGGCCTGCTGCATACCCGTACAAAATTCCTCAAGAAACTCAAAGAATCTACCGCTCACGCTGGCATCCTGGCTGACCTCGACTACCGAACCGTGCGTGTCCTGCATCTCGGTTAACAGCCCGTTGATCCGCGTCTCCCACTGCTGTTTGGTCAAGGTGCGTGGCATGAAGTTGAGTTGCTCAACACAGGACCGCTGAAAAGCGGGCTGTACCAGTAAAGCATCCGTGTCCAGTTCCAATGGCGTGCCGTTGACATCGAGGAACCATACCGGCGGCTGACTGTTGTATTTGCGCAGGTTGGCAATGGCCGCGCTCGCATCCGTCGCATCGCCAATCCCGTGTTTGCGAGATCGGCAAACCTCCGGATTGCAGTACGCGTTGATGGGCGCGTCCTTGCACTTATATTGATAGTCTTTTTTCTGCAGTTGTTTGGCGACAATGTTGACTTCGTTAATCCCCAACGGCGGATCAAGATACCGCATGTTGTAGTGCAGGATCTCCGTTTGCCAGCTGTCGGGATACGCTTTCCGGAGATAAACGCCGACGTTAAAAAGTCCGTTGTTGCGCGCGCCCTCCCCAATTTTCTCCTTGCACAGCGTTTGCAGGCAAGGGGGACCATCCGGGACCACCTCGTCCTCTTTTTCCACGGACAGCGCGAGCATCTGCTCCGGCGTCTGCACGTAGGTGTCGTACAGATCAAAAAACTCATGCAGCGTAGCGGCACTGCCATCGTCGTTAATGCCGTAGCGCAGGCCCTCTTCAGCGTCGTAATAGGGCGTGTTAAGAAAATTGCCCACGTCGCCGCGATCTAGGTTCAACGCGATTTGCTTAGGGAAAATCTCTGAGCCGCCGTAGCCCAACGCAGCGCATAGGTGCGTCAGCGTCGATTGCAGATCTTTCGCAGACACCCACTCGGTTAAGAACAAAAACACATGTGCCCCGCCGCTTTTCGAGCGGCACACCACTAAAGGGAGCTTGAGTTTCCGGATGCGATCCAGCAGGGCTTTGTGATCGAAGTTGTACTCGTCAATGTCTATTGCGCCCCACTTGCACTGGTTGTCCTCGTTAATCGGGACAATTCCAATGCTGTCCCCTGTCCCGGACAGGTGTCCTTCCCAGATTTCCGTGGTCCGCGGCGCGCGAATTACGCTGGCTTTTCCTGTGTTTTTTCCACTAGCAGACGTTCGGTCGATTCGGTACGTGCCGTACGCCTGTGCGAGGCCGGCAAATATGCCCGCCATCTTTTCAGAATCGTTCATTTGCGTCCTTCATCGAAAAAAAAGGGGAGAGGCGCGCCTCTCCCCTGACGGTGGTAACGGCTTAGAACGGAATGTCTTCGTCCAGGCCGCCCCCGTCGCCTCCTTCTGTCGTGTGACGCACAGTGACGTCTCCGTCAGAAACAGTTTCGTGAAAGTTTTTCGCTACGCTATACAGATGCATATCGTCCACCTGCCGGTCTAACGTTATGTCCCAGCCATGCCAAGAACCCTTGCTGTTCTCTTCGCTGATCGTCTTGAGCCGATACACGTGGCTGTAACGCGGTGGTGTAAAGGGGCCGGATTTGCCCATCATGGTCCGGCTCGCCACCATCGAGTTCCACTTTCGCGACTTTTTCAGCTGCGTAGACTTCATCGCGAGCAATGCCGTGCTGTAGGTGCCCTCGTCATCCAGAATAATGACGTAGTGCTGGTGGGTCTCTTCGATATACGAGTCGCCACCTAGCACCTGATCGCGGTTGGTGTCTGGATCGCGTTGCGTCTCCGGCCGCGGTTGGTCCGGGGTGTAGATGTTAATCGGGGCGCCAGTGCCCTGACCTCTCGGCACCCACTCCAGGAACCGACGCTCGTATGCACACGGCACCACGGCGATGCCCTCCGCGCCCTTGTAAACCTGTTGGGTAACGGTGTTGTAGATGTCCCCCGGCCTTGCGTCCGGCAGATCGTCCAGGGTCGGATCTTGGCGCGACAGCACTTTCAGGAACGGCAGTGCAAGGTCGCCTTGACCCAGCTTCTCGTCCATCGCGTCCTGCTCAAACAGGCTCGGGTCAAACACGGCGATGTCGCCGCCCGTCGTTTCCGCCACTTCTTTTTTTGTGCGAGCCATTACTTGGGTCTCCTAATAATTGCTTTTTGTCCGGCGAACACGCCGAACGTTTCGGTTGGAATTGATTCACCGTTTTCGATGCGCTCACGCACCCACGCCTTCAACGTCTGCGGATGCACAGCCGTCTTCTGCTGCGCCATGAAGCCCTGGCGTTCGGCGGATTCAGCAAACGATTCCGCCATCGCGTCCTCGCCCTTGCCAAATGCAACTGAAACGACGTTCTTGATGATGTCTGCGTGGCCGGATTCGCGCAGGAACGCAAAGGCCGCTTCCTTATTGGCTTCTTTAATGTGCGCCCCATAGGTGTTGCGCACCTCCACCTCCTCGCCGTTTTTTAGCTTAAAGCTGCTGATGTTCAGCTCTGCCATCAGCTGCGGGAGGTCTTCATCGCACAATTGGTTAAGCCGCTTTTTGGCCTCGGCCAATTGGTTTTCGCGCTGAGCAATTATGCGTTCCAACAACAGCATGTTGTCGGCCAGTTTTGAAACGCTCTTTAACTTGTCGTCTGGAGGGAGTTCCAGCCGGCGGGAGGCGTCGGCCTCCATCTCAGATAGGATGTCGTCGCTCATAGGCATTGTCCCGTGGTTCGTTTTCGTGAGTTAGAAGGCGGTTAACCCTCTGGCGTTTCTCAGCATACTCGCATAAGATCGCAGACGTCAACTGTGCGAGGGATAAATGTCCTACCAATTTGAAACAGAGCCGTACGACCACCAGCGCGAGATTTTTGAGGGCTCGTGGGCCGCGGAGAATTTCGCATTGTTCCTGGAAATGGGGACGGGGAAAACCAAACTGGCTGTAGACACGGCGGCGGCGTTGTTTGAAGTCTCCCGAATCGACACCGTGCTGGTCATTGCGCCAAAAGGCGTTTACGGGAACTGGGTAGAAAAGGAGATCCCGGTCCATTTGCCTGCGAGGATTGAAAGCAAAATCCTGCTCTGGCAGAGCAACCACACAAAAGCGTTTAAGGAGCAGATTCGAGAACTAGCGCAACCGCACACGGCCATGCATTGGCTGGTGATGAACGTCGAGGCAATGAGCACCAAGAAGGGCGCCGACGTAGCCACGAAATTCTTGCAGATGAACGCAAGGAGCCTGGTCATTGTGGACGAGTCCACGACGGTCAAAAACCGAAATGCTCGGCGCACAAAAGCGGTGGTGAAGCTGGGCAAGTTGGCACGGTACCGACGCATCCTGACGGGCAGCCCGGTGACTAAGAATCCTATGGATTTGTTCAGCCAGTGCGCGTTCCTTGACCAAAGGTTGCTGGGCTTTAAAAGCTATTACGCCTTCCAGAACCGGTACGCGGTGGTGCGGAGCCGCCGCCTGGGCAGTCGCTCGTTCCAGGAAGTGGTGGGTTACCAGCGTTTGGACGAGCTGCACGAAAATCTCGAACGGTTCAGTGCTCGCGTGCTGAAAGAGGACTGCCTCGACCTCCCGGACAAGATCTACACGTCACGCAACGTCGCGTTGACTTCAGAACAAAACGACGCTTACGCGCAGATGCAGAAGTTGGCCTTAGCGCAACTGAAAGGCGGCGAGCTGTCTACTACTGCAAGCGTGCTGACCCAGATCATGCGCTTGCAGGAGATCTGTTGCGGGCACCTGCGAACCGACGACGGCGAGATCCAAGTCCTGCCCAGCAATCGCATGGACGAGTTGCTGACGGTGGTGGACGAAATGATGGGCAAGGTCATTATCTGGGCGACCTGGGTTTATGACATTGAAAACATCGTGGAGACGTTGCGGCACAAGTATGGACCGCGGGCCGCGGAGGGTTTTTACGGCGCCACGCCGCAGGAGTCACGCCATGACATTGTCGAGCGTTTCCAAGATCCTGACTCCGAACTGCGGTTCTTTGTTGGCAATCCTAAAACGGGCGGCTACGGCCTGACGCTGACCGCAGCAACCAATATGGTGTACTACAACAACGGGTACGATCTGGAAACACGGATTCAGTCGGAGGATCGGGCGCACCGGATCGGGCAGGAACACCACGTGCTGTACGTGGATTTGATCAGTCGGGGGACCGTGGACGAAAAGATCCTGGCGGCGCTACGCGGCAAGATCAATCTGGCCCAACAGGTTTTGGGGGAGGGGGCCCGGCAGTGGTTGCTCTAGTTTTGTTGGAGCAACTGGCCGGACCGCTTGATCGCGGCATCAACGGCGGCTTCTTTTGAAGAAAATATCGGTAAGATTTCGCCGGTTATAAAATCGACAACGCCGTCTTCGGTACGTTGGCTTTCGACAAAGTCTTCAAAAGCGTCTTCAGGAATTTGGTTTCCATCACGGTCAATGCTGGGGTAGTTTGCCCACATCCCGTTGCGTAATTGAACGGTGCGCGACTTTTCTGAAAACTTCATGCCCGACGCATCTTCGTACACCGGCCGGCCGGCCGCCGTTACATCGTCTGTAGCCACGGGACCGCCGAGAGAGCGGCTTAGGTAGCTGTCGCCTTGTTGCCTTTTTTTCAGGGAACCCCGTGGGTAATTGCTTGGAAGGGGGCCCAGCCGGCCTTCTTGACGGGTGTCGGGCTCGAACTTGGCATAGTAAGACCGGAGAGTGGACGGATCGAGGGTGATCACCACGTCGGCCGGCGCTTCTATCGTTTTAACGGCATATTCTTCGGCAGCGTCCCGGAGGTCTTGGGGTACGTTCGTCGCCTCCTTCATGTTGCGTATGCCGGGGTACCCGTTAGCCTCTAAAAATTGCTGCCGCAAGTCCGTCATCGCAGCCGACAGGTTCCCGCCATAGTCCGACAAGTCTTCCACAACAATGCCTTTCCACCCTAACCGCTCACCAAGTTGAGCTAGGTGATCGGTGGACATCGACCCATCAGAAAAATCCGTAGCGTGTTTTTGGGCGTTCTTAGCCAGCCCCGGCTCTTGGTCTAGCTGGTCAAAGAGCGGGAGCGAATCCTTCTTGTCTATCAGGTATTTCAAGCCCCCGGTGTCTTGCTCAAAAAGCTCGCGCACCGAATGCACTACCCCATCTGGATCGACGGCTTCCAAGTAGTCCGGGTTCATCTGGTTCCAGTTTTTTGAACGCCCTTCGGGCATGTCCGCCTTTTTACGAATTGTCCAATATTCGCTTTTGTTTACCAGCATGGGATACATGGCGGGAGCTTGCGCATCAAAGTCGCCGGGGCCTTTGCGGTGCGTGTAAGACCGCGCCATGGGTGGGGTGGTGGCAGAAAACACCGCTCTGGTTGGTCGCCCGGTTGAATCAGTTGCCCCCCAGTTTTTTTCCCGCCCAGACGCCGGCAAGTCAGCGGCCTGCGGATAGTACGACCCGGGCCATTTGCCGCCCCCCAATTGTTCCATTAGTTGCGCTTCGTCCAGCGACAATCCGCGACGTTGGCGCGCTTGGTTCTCTGTTTGCGGCAACGAAAAGTCGTCAATGCGCCCTCCGCCGGTGCCGTGATAGACGACAGTGTCAAAGCCTTGCTCAGCGCCCTTGGCTAACCGCGCTTTGCTGGCTGCGCCTAACATCCGTTGCACGCCGCGCGGCACTTTAAACGCGGCGCCTACGGCCGGCCCAACTATGGGCACGATGCCTACCGCGTCGCCGATACCGCCCAGCCCCTGAAGCGCCGCGTCAAGGTAGCGGCCCTCTTCAATATTCTCCATCAGGCTCGGGGACCGTGGTCCGGTCACCATTTCGGACGGGGTGGTGCCCTCAGACGGGTATTCCGGGAACGCGCCGGCAATGTCCGCCGTGGCCGCGCCCGGGGGAAGGCTCATTGCCAGATTTGCCAGCTGCGCCTCCGTAAACACGGGCTCTCGGGGCAGATCTGGGCCCAGGGTCGGGAACCGTGCGCCGCCTCCCATCGCCGTGACCGCCCCGCCCAGGTTGTAGCGCCGCGCCCTTTGGGTTAACTCGCGGCTGTGCCGGTCCAGGGGTAAGGACATGATTCCAGGCATTGAATCTTCTACGGCGCCGCCGTGCGCATAGTTCGCAGGTTTCACCACAACACGCTTGGGATCAAGAATGGGCAAATTTGTTGTAGGCACCTCTAAATACGAGCGTTCTTCTTTGGGGTCTTTTAGTTTCTGCCACCAAGGGCGCCTATCCTCTTTCTCGACATACCGTCCTTTTGCCATGTCTTCAAAATGCAACCGCCAGCTTTCAGCTTCCGGGCGACCATAACTAGCAAGCAGCGTTGAAAAAACAGGCACTTTGAAGAGCAGGTTTGCCTGCTCAACAAGCTCTTCCTCCGTCATGTCTTCGGCGGCGCTGCGAATATCGAAATACGTGTTGATTCTTCTTCGGCTACCGTAACGCCCCTTGCGTCGTTCATTCCCAACTAGCCAGTCCGCGAGCATGCCCACGCCCCATTTCAAATCGGCCTTAGTTTGCGCAGCAAGAACATCTTGTATTCGATTAAATGCTTCGGAAGTGTTGCGGTCAGCTACAACATCTTTGTCTTTTAAATGCCGGTATTCGTGCGCATACAAAGCCGGAGTAGCGTTTATCGCTTCTATTGCAGCTACAGAGTTAGGCGGTATTTCAAGGCGGTAACGCTTATTATCCGCACCTATGAAAGCACTTGTGTACTGAGGTTCATCGGTTGGGTTGCTCGTCCCTTCCACATTAACGCCAAGAGCGCCCACTCCCGCACTTTTTGGAAAGCTTTGTAAGGTCGCTTCAGTGGCACTAAAATCAGTGCCTTTTGGCAAGTACGGCGCTACGGCTATTTCAAATTCGCTGTCCCCAAATTGCAAAGCAGCCAAAAACTGTTGTTTTTCGGCTTCCGACATGTTGCTTGCCGCTCTAGCGAGCGACTGC
>TARA_R110001592_G_scaffold68891_1_pt1 | contig 10328 bp, 25 predicted proteins | sample TARA_R110001592 | Tara Oceans TARA_R110001592 (sample SAMEA4398387) | marine metagenome | biome: Polar Biome; feature: [SRF] surface water layer (ENVO:00010504); material: water (ENVO:00002006), including particulate matter (ENVO:01000060) such as... | depth 5 m | reverse complement strand
TAAGGGAGTTTTTGAATGTTAAAAAATACGAAATTTTTAAATGTGGTCGTGCAGTTAAATAGAGACTTAGAGGAAATCACTGAACCTTTAGATTATGGCAGTGTCCACTTTGAGTGCGAGGGTAGAGAATATTCACTGGATGTTTATAACTCATACCCCGATCAAGATGCAGTAACTCTTACTCTTATAGAAGATAGAGAAGTCTTTGAAAACTGCAATTATCAGTTAAATGATAGTGATTTTCATAATCCTAATCTTACAGCTGAGGTATATATTAATAGTGAAGAGGAAGACGAAGTAATAGAGTCTGTTACTCTGTTTATCCAGCAAGGTTTTACGACTAAAGCAGTCGATTTAAACTTTTTAACATAACATAATAGAAAAGAGCTATCAAATGGAATCTCAAATTAAAATAACACTAGTACAGGTATTTCCTATAAAAGAATCTCACGGAGGCAAGTTAAAAGCATTTGCCAGAGTTTGTTTAGCAGACTCACTTCAACTCACTGGACTTAGAGTTTACGAAGGTACTCACGGATTATTTGTAAGTTACCCAAATGACCCTAACTATGCAGGTGAAGATTACAAACAAATCTTTTACCCTGTAACTAGAGAACTTCGTACGCACATAGAAGAAACCATTTTGACAGAATACTTTAGAGAAATAGCAGAGGGACTTTAAGATGAGTTTATTAAATATTGAACTGATACATGAAAATGACGAAGATGCAGTAGTTGAAACGATTGATATTCGTTGTAAATACTTGGAAAATACAAATGTATCACCTCAAACCTCTGTAGAAAGAATAATAATATTGATGCGTCAGTTGGGGTACGACTCATCGCAGGTCCTTAATGAAAAAGGAGTGGCTGATTTCATACTCTGCTCTATTGATTTTGAATCGCCTATCACACCAATCACATCTGATGCGATGAAAAATATCGTTAATTGGTGTGCTGGAATAGAGGTTCTATCCATTGATAGTTCAATCTCTGCATTTGATGGTGAGGAGGATTAAGATGGCATTAGAAATATACGCAAAAGTAGAAGTCTGTGAGACCTTTACAATCCCAGATCGTTTAGATAAAAAATTCTTGGAGTTTCGTAAATCTAAGCAGGGAGTCATCGGCAGAGATGATGTTTGGGATTTTTTAAATGAGCATAAAGCACAAGAAGAAATAGACCCTGAATTTGAACTGGACTCAGTAACTGATTGCATGAGTGTGCAGGTCTATGATGAAGGGAAATTGATATGAAAGAAGAGCTGTTTACAATAACTTACTCCAGAGATGAGATAGCTCCACAACTTTCTACTGTAGAGTGGAATGAGTTTGTTGACTTTGCAGAACGCAAATTCGATCACGCAGACACAATGGAAACACTGGGAATTATCCTAGATGTGTTCCAACACAATAAAGGAAATTGATATGCTACACAGTAACTTTGAGCCAGATGATGATAATGATGATGGCGATAATAACTACGACCAAGATTGGTTAGACGAGTTAGCAGGTAAAAAAGATTCTAAATGGGAGGAATATTAAAATGGATTTAATACATACTGGAAATGGTAGATTTAAACCTTGTAGTGGCAGAGGTCACTATACGAGTCACACTCCGTCTAGGGCAGAGTTAAAAGAGCAGAATGAAAACGAAATCCAATTTCGTAAAGATAACGGGTTTAAACTGGAGAAGAAAAATGCTTGATATTGACCACTACTTGAAAGCGAAACAACACAAGGCAGAGACTCTTAAATCAGCTGCCGAAACTGTTTCAGAAATGGAAGAAGTATTTCGCTGGGAAGGTGTTCTTGAAGTGATTACTGAACTGAAATGGTTACGCAGGGCAGAGAAGATTGAAGATGACTTAGGTGACTATCTATGAGACTGCACGATTTAATTATTGATGCTGAAACTATGGTAGCAAATAACATAATCCAGCCACTTTCTGAGAGAGAAGATGTCACCTGGATAAATCCGGTCGTGCAAGAATATCGCCAAGACCCTAGTCTCTGCCAAATCCGTCTCACTTCAGAAATGAGTGCAGATCAATTAGACTTCCTGCTGTGGAATAAACAATATGGGTTTGGATACATTGGAGTTGTAGAATGTGCTCAATCTTATTTTGATCTGGGATAATTAAATAAAAAACCTTATGATAATTCGCAGTATCACCTTATCATATACTTAGGTGAACAACCTATAAACCAAAACCAAAAAACACTGGAGCTAACAATGACAAGATTTGAAAAATTTAAAGATGCTATGAACTTTAACTCTGAACTAGAAACTGCAAAACTTTATGACTTGCAAAACAAACTTGAAGTTCAACAGGCTATGGCTACCCAAGCCAAGCAGGTGAAAGTAAAAAACAGAGAGATTGATATTTTAAACTCTCAGCTAAAAGCCTTAGAGTCTGGGTCAGTCCGTGCCGAGATACGAGACAGAGTTGATAATAATTATTCTAGCTATCTGGAAGAGAGTTTCAAATTCTCTAAGGAATTGTTTGGTATGATGCACGAAAACCCAGTAACTATGGAAGAGTGTTTTAGGAATGAAGTAATACTATTATGTGCTGCTTTTGCAGGTGATGCAGGGTATATGCGTGACCAATTTGAATATCACTCAGACTCTGTGTTCAACATTCTAGTCAAACTGGAAGAAGAAAATACCACAGATGGTTAAACCTAAGTATTTTGTAGTTTATGACCCCAGAGATTGTGATATTTCTGGGGTTTTATTTTTAGACAAAAGTAGTGGTGCTTACGGCAGAGACAAAAAAGTACGGAAGTTGATCGAAATTTATTTCGGTGTTCCAGTAGAAATTCTACGCTGCTCTGTGTTGGTATCAAACACTTTATATGAGTACGAAGTAAAGTTTAAATTAAGTGGTAGTACCACTACAGTTCAAAATTATTACTGCTCTGAAATACCTATTTTATAAATTATTTTCTTTAGAATAAATAAAAATATCTATTTAGTTATTTTGCAGTTCGGGGTTATTATATAGATAGAGCAAAAAGTTTTATGTTTCAAAGGAGCTAACAATGATGCAGAAAAAAATAGACCTATCGGGCAGGGGAATGAATCAAAATGATTCTGACTCTGACGAAAGAACTCCAGCCGAATTATTGGCTGAGGCAAAGTCAAACCTTACAGATCAAATATTTGCTATGGGCGATGATGTCCACAGTAAATTTTGGGAAGAAGAAGAGGGTGAGGCTTTAACTAAAGACCAAGCAGTCAAAGAAGTAAACTCTTACACTTCGACTGCGATGTGTGAATACATCTTAAAAGAGATGGTTAAATTTAACGATAAGCACGAAGAGTCTGGAGAAAGTGATTCATCATCTGATTCAGATTCTAGCTATGATTACAATCGTAAGGAAGACATTAGTGACCAAGATTCCAGTGATTTTGATGAAGATTCTAACAGCTCTAATAGTGATTCTGATACTGATAATTCCAGCGACTCTGACGGAGATAGTTCTGATGGTGGTGACGATTCGGAAGCAGAAGAGTCCGAAGAGTCCGAAGAGTCTGGAGATGGTGAACAAGAACCAGATTTAGAGCAAAGAGTAGCAGAGTTAGAGCGATGGAGGGGTGAAGAGATTGACCCAGCTATGGGTAAATCTACCGAGACTGCAGGTACGCAGTCGGAAACTGAAAATTCCTTTGAAATTCCTCCACCTTCAGAAGAAACTGCCAAAGAGAGTAGTTCAATATCTGACGAAACACTTAAAATGATGTTCGCAGATGCTAAAGAATCTACCGATGATAAAAATAGTTATCAAATGGAGGGTGAAGTATTACCCGAATGGTTCAAACGAGCTGCAGGTCTTGTGCGAGGTGGTGTGTATATGCTTTGGCAAGGACCGTCTGGATGTGGTAAAACACATACAGCTAATTTACTTGCTAAGTTCTTCAACCGACCTTTTGGTGCTCACAGTTGCTCCGAGAATATGCACAGTGGAGATTTATCAGGTATGTTAGTACCTGTAGAGTCCGGTGGTAACTTTATTCATGTTCCATCACTATTTTTAGATATGTGCCAAGACCCAGGAGTATTTCTTTGGGATGAGTTAGACGCTGCAGACAGCAATTTCTTAGTGGGTTTTAATATGATGCTTGCACAGAGAGAGCTTTATATACCTTCTAGGAGACTAACGACACTACCTCAGTTTGACCTGCAAGATATACTGGAAGAGTTTGACTCTAAGTATTCAACGCAAGTCAAGATTGACAAGATCGGTCACAGTGAAATTCGTTCTCTATCAGATTTGAGAAAACTTATAGGTAAAAGAGCCTATAAAATCTTAGATAATAGTTTTTCTGTAGTCAAACTACATCCTGAATTTTACATACTAGGTGCAGCCAATACATTTGGTCACGGTGCAGATATGGTTTACGCTGGTCGTAACCAACTGGACGGAGCAACTTTAGATAGATTCAAACTTGGAACTTTCAAATTAAATTATTCTGAGAAAGTAGAAAAGAAAATACTACGGAGTGATGTGTTTATGTGGGGTACAGCTATGCGAAGAGCGTTAGAAGTTCTCCGTATGGATAGACGACTACTCACTACTAGATTCCTAGTAGATTGCAATAAAATGGTCACTGCCGGGTGGACTTTAGACGAATGTGCAGAGGGTTATTATATGGATTGGTCGGCTGATGATGTGCTAAGACACAAATCTGCACACCAGAACTGCCTCATCGAAATATGCAAGGATATGGCAGCATAATGAAACATAAATATTCTATTCAAGAAGGTGCAGGCACTTTGTATTACTACGACAGTGCATTTGACCTAGACAAAAGTGAAATGCCTCACAAACCAAATAAAAAGCTCTGGGAACAGTATTTAATGCAGTCTAGAAATCGTGGTAAAAAATGGTGGGGGTGTGAAAATTCCGAAGAGGTGCAATCATATTTTAATGGTGCAGGTTGGGAAGATGGCTTTCAAAAAGGTACTGACTCCATCGGGCAGATAGAACCTATAAAATTACCTTCTATGAAACGAAAGTCTCGCAGAGGCCCAGTAGGCAGTCGTCTTGACATCCACCAAGTCTACGCTGGAAGAATACACGAGGCTTGGTCTGTGATGAAAAGAGAAGGTAGTTTCTCTAATAATATGAAAAAAGTACCTGTAACAATTGTAGTTGATTTAATTGCAGGTGGTGGTGAAAGCTCTGATGAAATGTTTTGGGGTGGGGCTGTAGCTTCAATGTTAGCAGACTCAATAGCTGAATCCGGCAGACCCGTTAAAGTGATTGGTGCTTTCAAAGTATCAAACCTGGAGAGTCGACCAAAACTTGAGTTTAAAGACCATGCTTATACAGCGTTCGTTTTCAAGATAAAAGATTTCCAAGAGCCGGTAGATGTGTTAAAGTTATTTACCGTAACTGCACTAGGTGGGTTCTTTAGATATTACGGATTTAAAGCTATGTTTGATATGCCTTTCACTGTAAAAAAAACTTTAGGTCATTGTCGCAGTGTCACTACTGAAGACCTAGAGTCTGTTACTGGCAGTGAAAATGGTGTTGTACTGCACATTTCAAATGTAAAATCTCAAAATGGAGCAATTAAAATGCTTGAAAATTTTAGAAAACAAATGTCTGGGGAGGTTTAGATGTTTTACTACAACAATAAAACAGAGAAGATTATGTTCTCCACTGTAGATGGTTGTTTATGGCTCGTTGATAATCTGAATGGGTTCAATCCACAGGCTGCCTTCAACTCAAAGATAGGTGCAAAATATTCTTTCATTGAAGTTAATAAGGATATGAATTTACCAGAAATGGAAAAAGCTACTGCTCAACTAATGATAGAAGTAGAAGCTAAGAGACTAGAAACAGAGAAACTAGAGAAGTTTAATGCAATGAGTTTTTGGGATAGAAATCCTGATATTGCAGTGATCAAAAACAAGAGAGTAGGTCCTCGCACTAGCAGGTTATTTGGTGGTACTGAAGTCGGAGTGTCTCCTACAGACTTTAAAGAAGTACAAGCTATCTTCAAAGACTTTGAACTACTTGTAGATGATAGCAGCGTAATTTATGTGGATCGTGAAGGTAACTGCTATGGTCACGAGTGGGAGTCTTTAGGTAGGGCAACCACTGACGCTGGGGAAGTTATAATGTCCTTTGACAAGAGATTCAAAGGTAAGAAGATTAAAGATATACATGCAAATAACCTGGTATGGTTCGCTGAAAATGTAACTGCACCTAAACCTTTTCAACTAAAAGCTATGGTAGCTATAAAAGAGTATTTGCGAGAGAACGATATTGATTACGATGGCAGTACCAAAATTACATTTTAAAGGGGAACAAAGATGAATATTTTAATGAAATTACTACTAATGCCGGTCTATATATGGCTGATTCCGATAGTAGCATACCTACTTATTACCTGTACCATCACTACTATATTGGCTAAGTTATTAGGGGGGAACCCGATAATGATAGTCTATGGTATGGTAGGTTACTTTAAATTTAGCTTTGTAGGTGCAGTAAAACACCTATATAAAATCTAGGAGATTCAATGCCAGAGCATATACATAACAAACTAATCCAACTACTCGCAGTAATGAGTAGTAGTGCCGAAGACATCTACTTCGCAGTTGACGAACACTACGAGCTTGACGAGTTCAAAGAACTGCTTGAACTTGCCAAAGAGGAAAATAAAAACATACAACGGAGGTCTTAGATGCAGATAAACATCGAGAACCACAAGAAAGAACTGGTACTCCACCTCTCAGAAAACTACGATAGGAAGTCTGCAGAATCAATAGTAGAAAGTCTAATTGACTTTGTAAATAACAGACTTGATTGTAAAGGGTGTGGTAGGTTACTGCCTCACTCTGCTTTTTATAAGGGAGGTGGCAGTAAAAAACGCAACGGAAAGTCATCTACTTGTAAAATTTGCTACAAGGCAAAGTATGTGTCAAGTAAATGACTATAATATCTAATGCCCTAATTTCGCAGTTAAGTATTATATTATAAATAGGACTAAACACCACCAAAGGAGCTACAATGGAGCTGGACGATACTGTACGAAGAGAATTAAATGTGTACGACTTACTAACTAATTTTTATGCCGTTAATGTTTGTGCAAAAATTTTAAAAATGAGCGATGATGTTTTGATTACTGCTAAAGATGTAGTAGACAGAAATGAAGAAGTTATTACTGCTAAGTCTCTGAAAGTTAGAGATTTTTTAGAGCTTAATGGGTTAGAGTTTGAAATTTATTATGAAACTTTAATTGATCCTGCAGAGCAATACGAAATGATTATAGACAGCGATAAAGACCATGTGAATGAAGAACTTTTAGGTGTAGACGAGCAGGAATTGCTAGATAAGGCTCGCAGAGAGTTAAAAGAAGATTTACGGCTATCTGCTAAAATTTTGGCAGACTCTGCGCAGTTAGCTATCTTGCAAGACAGAAATGAATTGTACAGAGTAGATTTACCTACCCCCGAAGATTTTATTAGTCGTACGGAAAAAGCTGAGAATTTTGCAAACCCAGACACATTGGTTTGTGGGCTAATTAACTGGCAGGAGGCCTAGAATGAATGTTAAAGAATTAATAAGTCACTTGAGAAATTGCGACCCTGAACTGGAAGTAAGATTAGTCATACCTACTATGGAAGAAGAAGGTTGGGATGAAAACTACTGGGTCAGTTCATTAGAAGTTCACGATACAGGTTCTTCAGGGTACGAAGAAGAAGGCGAAGTAATTATCGGAGGGAGCGAGTAATGTCATTTCAACTATTCTCACTGGGGCAATGTGTTCTCACTCAAGGGGTGAGGTCTTTAAAATACACTACAGAAGAAATGTTAGATGTATTAGACAGACATCAAAGTGGTGACTGGGGAGACCTAGACCTACAAGATAAAGAACAAAATGATTTCTCTCTTCAGAATAACCAAAGATTATTATCTAGCTATAAAGTAGCAGATACTAAAATTTGGGTTATAACTGAGTGGGACAGGTCTTCAACTACTATACTTTTACCCGACGAATATTAAATTTTTTAAGTAATCTGATCGCAGATTATTTTACGAATAGAGTCCAGGTTATCATAGGTTTTAGCTCTCCTATTATAATCTGCACTCTATTTTTTTTGCTTATTTTTGAAATAGATATAAAAAAACCTCATATCACATAGAGTGGTACGAGGTTTTTTTGGCAGTGATTCTGCATGATGTGTCGTATATTTACTGCTCTATGTGATGGTCAAACCTTCATCTTTAAATATTTGGCAGATTCTTGAGTGTGATAGTGGTATTGAGAACTGCCCAGCCCACTTGATTATTTCTTCTACAGACAACATAGAGTCCGCTGCAAAATAATCTCTAAAAGCATTTGACTCGTCAGAGTCTACATCAAAACAGTTATAATCAAAGTCTGTGGCGTGTATTTTTTTATACATATTATTTTCCTTGTTGGGGGTTATACAGCTAAAAAGCCCCAGTATCGATTTGACACTGGGGCTTGGTTTTGTTTGGGCGAAATGTGTTAGAGAGTCATACCCTCTGTGAAATGTTTATTAAATACTGCAATACGCTCAATAGCTTTACCCGTTGTAGTGCAATATTCTTTTGCACTTTCGGGGTAACTGCTCCACTTAGAGTATAGTTTTCCTTCCCAGATTATAGGATATAAAGTTTCATTTGTAATTTGATACTGCCATAATGTATCAAATGCTACTTGTACTTGAGACTTTAGATAACTGGGCATAGACTTAATGTCCATAATATCTTGGATTCTTTTTAAAGAATCTTTGTAATGTCTTTGGCAGTAATCAGCTTGAAAATAGTTGTAGTTAAAAGAGACTTGCGTGTGACATTCTCTTATAGCTCTTTTGTAACGATTATAGATATAGTCTTTCATCTTACTCTCCATCTCCAAACATTTCGTCCCACTCCAGAGATGTAATACCGGTCTTAAAGAACTCTCGTTCTCCTGCATTTAAGTTAGAAAATGCTACTTGAAGTAAAGCACCATTGTTGTACGCAGCGATCTGTTCTTCTGTTATATCTAAATCCATAGTGGCTGTAACACCACTTAATATTGAAGTTCTTGTAACATTCATTTAATAGCTCCAGAGTTATTGTTTACATAGGCTATTGCCTACAAAAAAAGGCAAGTATCAATTAAGATACCTGCCCTAGTGGGTGAATAGATTTTGTTTAGCCTACTTTATAAATATAACAGCAAACCTAAACATATTTTGAAGTTCGGCTTCAGTGAAATATTCCTTTGGATGTTCGACCTTCCAAGTGACTGTGCTAGTTTCTCTATCGGTCGATGTTTTCTTGTATGTACCCAGAAAAACTCTTAAATTATCCATTCCACTTTTCATAAGTGAGTGGTTAGCTGCAGGATGTGTGTAGTGAGCCGTACCTAGTTTAAGGATAATACTTGATCCAGTTTCGGTATCAATAACTTCAAGTTGGTATTTAAAATCTTTCATAGACTTAGACTCTTCAGCTGTAGTTGGTTCGTATGACATAGTATCTCCAGTGTTTTTGTTATTGTAGGCTTATGCTTACAAAAAAAGGGCAACCACCGATTAAAGTGACTGCCCTAGGGTAGTGATATGTAATGTTTATTTAAACGAGTGATACCGATACTATTTTGACTGCCTTACATTTAGGGTATCTACGATTGTTTGCGTAAAGAATAGCTGGAAGCGATGTGTGTTTAGTATAACTATTTGGAAGTAAGATACTACCATTGTCACTTTGCATAGCTATACCCTTAGTAATTTCTTTAACACTTAAATGTTTACGAGCTACAGCGATAGCTCCTTGAATAGTTGCAACCCCTTGGGCAGCGATAGTCTCGCCAAATAGGTGAACCTTGTTTAACTCTGGAGCGTATGCGTGTCGCTCTAACTTCAAATATTTTCTAATACTTTTCACAGTTAATTCCTTGATTATAGTCGTTAAAAAAATACTCCCCCCACCAAAAAAAAGGGCAGAGAAAGGGGGTGGTACTACCAACAAAAGCCCCTAACTATATAATAGCTAGAGGCTGGGATTTTTCTGAAGAGAATATTATTATTATTTTAATCGTCTAAAAGATATTGTTCTAACTTATCAATTTGAGCTGTTACAGTTATGTGTTGAATTCTATGACTTGCTAATATAAAACGCAAAACAGAATCACTAGATCCAGTGTTTAAATGTTCGTGTGTTTCGTTTATTAAATTCCTGTACTCTTCATTCAGAAAATCTTGTAGGTACGAAATTAAAACAAATTGATTTTGAACATAATCAGCTTCTCCAGAAATTGTTTCCATATAGTAAAAGTTAAATTTATA
>TARA_R110001592_G_scaffold18703_4_pt1 | contig 10328 bp, 8 predicted proteins | sample TARA_R110001592 | Tara Oceans TARA_R110001592 (sample SAMEA4398387) | marine metagenome | biome: Polar Biome; feature: [SRF] surface water layer (ENVO:00010504); material: water (ENVO:00002006), including particulate matter (ENVO:01000060) such as... | depth 5 m | reverse complement strand
TCAGTTGGTAGAGCACAGGATTGTGACTCCTGTTGTCGTGGGTTCGAAACCCATCGTCCACCCCATTTTAAGACGCTAGGCTCAGGCCTGGCGTTGTTGTTTGAAGCCCCTGTTTTGCGGACGTGGTGGAATTGGTAGACACACCAGATTTAGGTTCTGGCGCCGCAAGGTGTGGGAGTTCGAGTCTCCCCGTCCGCACCATCTTTTAGATCTCAGCTCTTCGATTATAGAAATGCCTCTCTGTTTTTTCCTTGCCCGCTTTGGCTCATCGCTTCTGATGATGACTTCCACTGCGTTAGCGATTAGACTGTTCGGCTTTTACGAAATCACCAATCAATCTATTCGTTCAACGAGGACTCTCCATGCAAGTTTCGGTTGAAACCACCTCCGGCCTTGAGCGCCGCATGACTGTCGGCATTCCGGCTGACCGTATTGAATCCGAGGTCAACAAGCGCCTGCAACAGACAGCTAGCCGCGCCAAAGTCGATGGGTTTCGTCCTGGCAAAGTGCCGATGAGCGTCATTCGTAAGCGTTTTGGCGGCTCGGCCCGTCAGGAAGTGATGGGTGAAGTCATTCAATCCTCCTTCTACGAAGCCATTATGCAAGAGAAGCTCAATCCAGCCGGCGCGCCCAGCGTTGAGCCGAAGGAGCTGGATGAAGGCAAGGACTTCGAATACGTCGCTACCTTTGAGGTATATCCAGAAATCACCCTAGGCGATTTCGCTGAGATCAAGGTCGAGCGTATTGAGTCTGAAGTGCGTGACGAGGATCTCGAAAACATGCTCGATATTCTGCGCAAGCAGAACACTCAGTTTGCATTGGCCGAGCGCGCTGCAGAAAACGGCGACCAGTTGAAAGTCGATTTTGTCGGCAAGGTTGACGACGAGCCTTTCCAAGGCGGCACTGCTAGCAACACTGAAATAGTGCTTGGTTCTGGCCGCATGATTCCCGGTTTTGAAGACGGTCTGGTAGACGCTAAGGCAGGTGATTCTGTAACACTTAAAGTCACCTTCCCAGAGGATTATCAGAATTTGGAGCTGGCCGGTAAGCCTGCCGAATTCGATGTGATAGTCCACTCTGTTTCAGCCCCGGCTTTGCCCGAGCTGGACGATGAGTTTTTCGCTAAGTTCGGCGTGGAAGAGGGTGGTATCGAGGCATTCCGCTCCGAAGTGCGCAAGAATATGGAGCGCGAGTTGCGCCAGGCGATCAAGACCAAGGTCAAGACTCAGGTGATGGACGGACTGCTCGCCACCAATAGCATTGACGTGCCAAAGGCGCTGGTCAGCACCGAGATTGATCGTCTGCGTGAGCAGGCCGTTCAGCAGTTCGGTGGCGCCAATATCAAGCCCGAGCAACTGCCGGCTGAGCTTTTTGAAGAGCAGGCCAAGCGCCGTGTCAGCCTGGGTCTGGTTGTAGCTGATGTGGTCAAGCAGAACGACATCAAGCCTGACAACGATCGGGTGCGCGCGATGGTCGAAGAGCTGGCCTCTGCTTACCAAGAACCTGAGCAAGTCGTGAACTGGTACTACCAGAATGAGCAACAATTGGCAGAGATTCAGTCGGTTGTGCTCGAAGAGCAAGTGGTGGATACTGTTTTACAGAAGGCTCAGGTGACCACCAAGCAGGTCCCCTACGAAGATGCTGTTAAGCCTGCCCAGTCAGCCAAGGACCTTGAAACTGACGAAGCTGAGGCCGGCGCCGACGAGTAAGTTCGTCAACAACTCAAGCAATGCGTGAGCCAGCCTTAGGGCTGGCTTTCGTTTTTTCGCGACAGGTTCAATCGGAGTGACATCAATCCATGACGCATAACAGCTTCAATCAGTTTCCACCGGAAATTCAGTCAGCGGGCGGTCTGGTGCCCATGGTTGTCGAGCAGTCAGCTCGGGGCGAGCGCTCCTATGACATTTATTCTCGTCTCCTCAAAGAGCGGGTCATATTTCTTGTGGGCCAGGTCGAGGACTACATGGCTAACCTGGTCGTAGCGCAGCTGCTTTTTCTTGAGTCAGAGAATCCGGACAAGGATATTCATCTATATATCAATTCGCCCGGCGGATCAGTAACAGCTGGTATGGCGATTTACGACACCATGCAGTTCATCAAGCCAAACGTCAGTACCTTGTGCATCGGCCAAGCTGCCAGCATGGGTGCGTTTTTGCTTGCTGGTGGTGAGCCGGGCAAGCGTTTTTCACTGCCAAACTCGCGGATGATGATTCACCAGCCATTGGGCGGATTTCAGGGTCAGGCGTCTGACTTCGAAATCCATGCCAAAGAAATCCTCAAGATACGCGATAAACTGAATAATATTCTGGCGCACCACACGGGTCAGACTCTGGAAGTGATCGAGCGTGATACTGATCGCGACCGTTTCATGAGCGGTGAAGAAGCGGTTGCCTATGGCCTGATCGACAAGGTCATGGAGAGTCGGGATAACGCCGAATAACGATGCCGGACTCTGGGTCCGAAGTGGTGTCGTATGTCTCTTTACCCAGCCTTCCCGGGTGAAGCGCGGGTATGCATTGAGAGTGTCGCACTTGCAAAGTGGGGGTATTGCCCCCATCTTTGTGGACAAGATAGAACGTAAGCAGGGGTTTTAGATGACCGATATTACTGGGAAGGGTGACGACAACGGCAAGCTGCTGTATTGCTCCTTCTGCGGCAAAAGCCAGCATGAAGTGCGTAAGCTGATTGCCGGCCCCTCCGTATTCATCTGTGATGAATGCGTGGATTTGTGCAATGACATCATCCGTGAGGAAGTACAGGAGAGCCAGGCTGAGAGCAGTGGCGCCAAGCTGCCTTCTCCACGGGAAATTTGTGGCATTCTCGATCAGTACGTGATCGGCCAGGAACGCGCTAAAAAGGTGTTGTCTGTCGCGGTGTACAACCATTACAAGCGGCTTAATCAGCGCGAAGGTAAAGACGACGTCGAGCTGGGTAAGAGCAACATTCTGATGATCGGGCCGACTGGCTCGGGCAAGACGTTACTGGCGGAAACGCTGGCGCGATTGCTCAACGTTCCCTTCACCATCGCCGATGCCACTACGCTGACGGAAGCCGGCTATGTAGGTGAAGATGTCGAGAACATCATTCAGAAGTTGCTGCAGAAATGTGATTATGATGTCGAAAAGGCCCAGATGGGTATTGTCTACATTGACGAAATCGACAAGATTTCACGCAAGTCTGATAACCCCTCTATTACCCGTGATGTATCGGGCGAGGGTGTTCAGCAGGCACTGCTTAAGCTAATTGAGGGAACCGTGGCCTCGGTACCTCCTCAGGGTGGCCGCAAGCACCCTCAGCAGGAGTTTCTGCAGGTCGATACACGTAATATTTTGTTTATCTGTGGCGGTGCCTTCTCGGGTCTGGAGAAAGTCATTCGTGATCGCTCCGAGAAAAGTGGTATTGGCTTTAGCGCCAAAGTTCGTAGTCAGGACGTCGGCAAGAAAGTGGGGCAGACACTCAAGGGTGTCGAGCCGGAAGACCTGGTACGCTTTGGTCTGATTCCCGAGTTCGTAGGCCGTCTGCCGGTCATCGCGACCCTGGACGAACTGGATGAAGCGGCGCTTATTCAGATCCTCACCGAACCGAAAAACGCCCTGACCAAGCAGTATTCACGCTTGTTCGAGATGGAAGGTGTTGATCTCGAGTTTCGTACCGAAGCGCTCAAGGCCATTGCCGGCCGCGCTTTGGAACGCAAGACCGGTGCACGTGGTTTGCGGTCGATCCTTGAGAATGTGCTATTGGATACTATGTATGATATTCCTTCTGCAGAACACGTGAGCAAGGTAGTGATCGATGAGAATGTGATCAGTGGCGATGCCAAGCCATTGCTAATCTATGATTCCAGCGAAAACCCGCCAAAGGCCATGCCTGAAGAGTAATACGGCAGGCAACAGACGCCCGGCGCCCGATAGGACGCTGGGCGTTTTTTTGTCTGACCCTTTTGGCCAGACGATCTCTTGTATTGCAGTATGTTCTGCGGCTTGTTTTTTCCGCTCGGTGCCCCCATCTTTGAAACCATGGACACATTTATTACGGGTGCGGTCAATTTGCGCCCCCCAGCAAGCGAGTCTCATTCATGACGACACCTAGCGAATATCCGCTTTTGCCATTGCGTGACGTAGTGGTTTATCCCCACATGGTGATCCCGCTGTTTGTGGGACGCGACAAATCCATAGAGGCTTTGGAAGCGGCAATGGCCGGTGACAAGCAGATTCTGCTTGTCGCGCAGCGCGATCCGAGTGAAGACGACCCTGGCCAAGACGGGGTCTACAGCTTGGGCATAGTCGCAACCATTCTGCAGTTGCTAAAGTTACCTGACGGCACCGTCAAGGTCCTGGTTGAAGGCGAGCAGCGCGCGCGTATCGAGCAGATAGATGAATTGGGTACCTACCAGATGGCCCGCGCAGTGCTTCTGGAAGAAAGTCTGCTCGACGAGCGTGAAGCAGAAGTCCTGATTCGCAGCCTGATGAGTCAGTTCGAACAGTTCGTGCAGCTGGGCAAAAAAGTGCCGGCTGAAGTACTGTCTTCGCTCTCAAGTATTGAGGATGCAGGTCGCCTAGTCGATACCATGGCTGCACACCTCACGCTCAAGCTTGATCAGAAACAGGAAATCCTTGAAATTCTCCCCCTGCGGGATCGGGTAGAGCACGTCCTGGGTGTGCTCGATAATGAAATCGATCTGTTGCAGGTTGAGAAGCGCATTCGTGGTCGGGTCAAGAAGCAGATGGAGCGCAGCCAGCGCGAGTACTATTTGAACGAGCAGATGAAAGCGATCCAGAAAGAGATGGGTAGCGGCGAGGATGGTAATAATGAGCTGGATGAGCTCAAAGCCAAGGTCGAAGCCGCCGGTATGAGCAAAGAGGCATATGCAAAGGCTACGGCTGAGCTGAATAAGTTGAAAATGATGTCGCCGATGTCCGCAGAGGCGAGCGTGGTCCGCTCCTACATTGAATGGTTGAGCAATGTACCGTGGAAGACGGCCAGCAAGGTACGTTACGACCCCGAGCGCGCCGAAGGGGTCCTGGATGCCGATCATTATGGCCTTGACGAGGTCAAGGAGCGGATTCTCGAGTACCTGGCCGTACAGAAGCGTGTTCGCAAGCTGAAAGGCCCTGTGCTCTGTCTGGTAGGCCCTCCTGGCGTGGGTAAGACGTCGCTGGGCGAATCCCTGGCGCGGGCGACCAATCGCAAGTTTGTGCGTATGGCCCTGGGCGGAGTGCGTGATGAAGCCGAAATCCGCGGTCACCGGCGTACCTACATCGGATCTTTGCCGGGCAAAGTGATTCAGAAGATGTCCAAGGCCGGTGTGAAAAATCCACTGTTCCTTCTGGATGAGATCGACAAGATGGGCACTGACATGCGTGGTGATCCCTCGTCAGCGTTGCTGGAAGTGCTTGATCCCGAACAGAATCACAACTTCAACGATCACTATCTGGAAGTGGATTATGATCTTTCGGATGTGATGTTTATCTGTACCGCTAACTCAATGAATATTCCCGCTGCATTGCTTGATCGCATGGAGGTGATCCGTATCCCGGGCTACACCGAAGACGAGAAGATCAACATTGCTGAGCGTTATCTGGTCGCCAAGCAGATCAAGAACAACGGTCTGAAAAAAGGTGAGTTGACCTTCACGCGTGAGTCACTGCGCGACATTGTGCGGTATTACACCCGCGAAGCCGGTGTTCGGGGCCTGGAAAGACAGATTGCCAAGCTGTGCCGCAAGGTGGTCAGGACCCAGGTTGGTAGCAAAAGCACGAACATTGTGGTGGTTGATGGGGATTTGCTGGAAGAGTTGCTTGGTGTGCACAAGTTCAAGTACGGCCTGGCCGAAGAATCGGATCAGATCGGACAAGTCACCGGTTTGGCGTGGACTCAGGTGGGTGGCGAACTGCTCAGCCTCGAAGCCGCTGTAGTGCCGGGTAAGGGCCGTCAGATCAAGACGGGCTCACTGGGTGATGTCATGCAGGAGTCGATCAGTGCGGCCCTGACCGTGGTGCGTAGTCGAGCCAGCAGCCTGGGTTTGAGTGCTGACTTCCATGAGAAAAATGATATCCACATCCACGTCCCTGAAGGTGCCACACCCAAGGATGGACCCAGTGCAGGCGTGGGCATGTGTACCGCTTTGGTCTCGGCGCTGACCCGTATTCCCGTGCGTGCAGATGTCGCGATGACCGGCGAAATTACCTTGCGCGGTCAGGTTCTACCGATCGGCGGCTTGAAGGAAAAGCTACTCGCGGCTCACCGCGGCGGTATCAAGACGGTGATCATTCCTTACGACAATATTCGCGATCTCAAGGAGATCCCGGACAACATCAAACAAGATATTGAGATAAAGCCGGTAAAATGGATTGACGAAGTGCTGCAGATTGCGCTGCAATACATGCCGGAGCCCTTGCAAGAAGGGGTTGAAGAGATGGTTGCAAAGGATGACAATCAGGCTACCGATACGAAGAAGCGTATCAGTACCCACTGAGGTAGCAGCGGTCCGCTTCCGAACAGGTATCCAACAGGGTAATCTGTTCGCGAGCGGACCGGCGATACCAAAGGCATTCCTTGACACGGTTTTTGACCGCTTGCTATAAAGCGTGCTTCGACCTTTGCGGGTATGCTGACTGGCTACAGCTTTGCTAAGACCACAAGCTTACATAACGACCAATAACTCATTTAAAAATTAATAAGGGGACTTAGAGTGAACAAGTCAGAATTGATTGATGCCATTGCTGCTTCCGCCGATATTCCTAAAGCTGCTGCCGGCCGTGCTCTTGACGCCGTCATTGAGTCCATCACTGATGCCCTGAAGGCTGGTGATTCGGTTGTGCTGGTTGGTTTTGGTACCTTCGCTGTGAAGGATCGTGCAGCCCGTACCGGTCGTAACCCACAGACTGGCAAGCCGATTGAGATCAGCGCCGCCAAGATCCCGGGTTTCAAAGCCGGAAAGGCACTGAAGGACGCAGTTAACTAAGCGCGTCCAGTAACTGATTGTGTTTGTTGGGGTGCAAACCCTAGTATCTACTTCGAACCATAGCCAGACTCAGCCATCCTAGATGTTGTGGCAAGCTGGCACTTAATATGGTTCGGTCAGTTTCCAGAAAGGCGCATCACACTTGATGCGCCTTTTTTGTTTAAGACAGAATAAGAGGCCGGCGGTCAATGATCGACGGACCATGCAGCGCCGCAGAGCGGCTGCAATGACTAGGGTTTCGGGGGCAAGATGCTGCAACAAATGAGGGACAATGCACAAAGTTGGGTCGCCAAGGTGATCGTAGGTGTCATTGTGCTGATTTTCGCTTTGACCGGTTGGGAATCCATCAGCCGTTTTTCGAGCAACGAGCAAACCGCTGCAGAAGTGAACGGCACGGTTATTAGCAAGATTGAGCTGGAACAGGCTGTTGCGCTACAACGTCGCCAACTGGTCGAGCAACTCCAGCAGCTTAACGATAGTTTTGACCCGAACCTTATAGATGATGCCCTCCTGCGCAAATCCGTACTCGACGGATTGATTGAACGCGCGGTGCTGGTTGAAGGCGCCCGGGATTTTGATCTGCGCATATCCGAAACCATGATTGATCAACTTATGCTCGCCACACCTGATTTTCAGGTAGACGGTCAGTTTGACGCCAATCGCTTTGATATCGTTATCCGTAACATGGGCTTGGGTTCGCGTCTGGCCTTCCGTGATCTGGTTCGCCAGGAGTTGTTATTGGCCCAGCTACGCAACGGGTTTGAAGCGACTGCATTCGCAACACCCGGTGAGCGTCTGCAACTGGCTCGCTTGGAAGAACAAACCCGTGATTTCGCGGCGATCGAATTGCCCATACAGCGTGACGAAACGACCGTTACCGACGAAGAGATCGAAACCTACTATAGCGCCAATGCCGAACAGTTCATGACCGAAGAACAGGTCGTACTGGAAGCCCTTACGTTGTCGCGGGATACCTTCTTTGATCAGGTCCAGGTCGACGAGCTCGCCTTGCAATCTCTGTATGAGCGCGAGATAGGTAATTTGACCGAGCAGCGTCGCGCTTCGCACATCCTTATTGAAGTGTCTGGCGAGGTGAGTGAAGAGCAAGCACAGATGGAAGCAGAAGCAATCGCTGCGCGTCTTGCACTGGGCGAGGAGTTCGCTAAGCTGGCCGAGGAAGTCTCCGATGACCTTGGAACTGCCGGAGCGGGTGGTGATCTGGGTTATTCGGTACGTGGCAGCTTCGATCCCGCCTTTGATGAAACCCTGTTTGCACTGCAAGACGGAGAGGTATCGAAGCCGGTACTTACCAGTTTCGGTTACCACCTGATTAAATTGACTGACGTGGCGGCGCCTGAGCTGCCGAGCTTGGAGTCCATGCGTGAAAGTTTGGTTCAGGACTTGAAGACTGAACAGGTTGAGCGTCAGTACGTGGAGGCTTCCCGCGAATTGGCAAATCTTGCCTATGAGTCGCCGGACCTTGAAGAGCCCGCCCGGGCGCTGGGTCTGGAGGTTGAGACAATCGGGCCCATCGGACGTCAGGGTGGTGAGGGGTTGACCTCCAATACCCGGGTGATGGCCGCTGCCTTTGAAGAAGATGTGCTACAGGATGGTCTTAATAGCCCGTTGCTGGAACTCGATGCTGATACCTCCGTGGTCGTCAGGGTGAAGCAACACACGCGTGCCCAGCAGCGCCCTCTGGAGGAAGTATCGCTCGAAATAGCGGATACTCTGCAGTTCCAGAAGGCAGTTGATCAGACCCGTGAGCAGGCAAGCGAGAGGGTCTCTGCCCTTCGGGAAGGCCGTACAGAGCCTGCCCAGCTAGCTGAAGAACTGGGGCAGTCATGGGAGCGTCATGAAGCAATAAGTCGGTCCAATAATGAGATGCCACAGACGTTATTGAGAGAGGTCTTTGCCATGCCCAGACCCACAGGCGACACGCCGGTATATGGCCATGTTCGTCAGCCCGACGGAAGTCAGTGGGTTGTTGAATTACGCGGTGTGGCAACGCCTCAATCGCTTGAAGCTGCTGCGCAGAGTGATCTCTATGAGCGCTATATTGCCGGGCAGACAGGGGAGCAGGATTTCACCGCGTTACAGGAAAGCCTGAAAGAACGCGCGGATATAGAGCGCTTCTGACAAAAAAACCGCAGTTTTTAAAACTGCGGTTTTTTTTGCCAACTGCTTGAAGCTGACAACAGTTGCTGATCAGTCTTCCAGGTTGCCCATGGCGGTGATGTTGAAGCCGCCATCAACGTACATGATTTCTCCTGACACCCCTGATGCCAGATCTGAGCAAAGAAACGCACCGGCATTGCCGACTTCGTCAATCGTGACGTTGCGGCGCATCGGAGTCTGTTTCTGGTTATGCGAGAGCATTTTGCGGAAACTCTTGATGCCGGATGCGGCGAGTGTACGGATAGGGCCAGCAGATATTGCGTTTACCCGTGTGCCTTCAGGACCTAGGCTGGTAGCCAGGTAGCGCACGCCTGCTTCGAGACTGGCCTTAGCCATACCCATCACATTGTAATTGGGCATGGTGCGCTCTGCGCCCAGATAGGACAGTGTTAGCAGGCTACCATTGCGGTCTTTCATGAGTTCGCGGCCGGCCTTGGCCAAGGCAATAAAGCTGTATGCGCTGATATCGTGTGCGATGCGAAAGCCTTCGCGTGTGGTTACCTCGGTAAAGTCGCCATCCAATTGGTCGCCGGGTGCAAAGCCTACCGAGTGCACGATACAGTCCAGCCCGTCCCATTTTTGCGCCAATAGGGCAAAGGCCTCTTCAATCTGGGCATCGTCGGCCACATCGCATGGAAAGCACAAGTCTGGCCCGGAGCCCCACTCGGCGGCAAAACCTTCTACGCGAGCTTTTAGTTTTTCGTTCTGATAAGTGAATGCCAGCTCGGCACCTTCACGGTGCATTGCCGCAGCGATGCCCGAGGCGATGGATAGTTTGCTGGCGACGCCAACGATGAGTACACGCTTACCGCTTAAAAATCCCATGCTTGTTTCCTGTTTTTCTACTAGGCCGGTGAATAGGGGGCCGTGTTGACGGATACCGGTTTGGCGAAGGCGGCTTCGAGCAGCTGATGGGTATATTCATGCTGCGGGGAAGCAAATATCTCCCTGGCCGAACCCTGTTCGACGATTTCACCCTGGCGTATAACCATCAGTTCGTGACTGAGGGCTCTGACGACAGCCAGGTCGTGGCTGATAAATAAATAACTCAGATTGTGCCTGTGCTGCAGGTCGCGGAGCAACTCGACAACCTGTCCTTGTACCGTTCGATCCAATGCGGATGTCGGCTCGTCCAGCAAAATCAGCGATGGCTTCAGTACCAGTGCCCGGGCAATAGCCACCCGTT
>TARA_R110001592_G_scaffold155195_2_pt1 | contig 10350 bp, 12 predicted proteins | sample TARA_R110001592 | Tara Oceans TARA_R110001592 (sample SAMEA4398387) | marine metagenome | biome: Polar Biome; feature: [SRF] surface water layer (ENVO:00010504); material: water (ENVO:00002006), including particulate matter (ENVO:01000060) such as... | depth 5 m | reverse complement strand
CCGGGCCTGACCCGCGTGTTCTCGCTGTTCAATTCCGCGACGCCCAAAATCTACGCAGACATCGACCGCGTGAAGGCGGAAATCCTCGACGTGCCGGTGGAAAACGTGTTGGAGGCGCTGGAGGTCTATATCGGCTCCGCCTATGTCAACGACTTCAACTTCTTAGGAAGAACCTTCCGCGTGACGGCACAGGCCGACGGTGAATTCCGCGACCAGCCGGGCGACGTGGCCAAGCTCTACGCGCGGTCGACCAAGGGCGACATGGTGCCCATCGGCTCGCTCGCCACGTTCCAGAACATCACCGGGCCGCACCGCGTGCCGCGCTACAACCTCTATCCCGCCGCCGAGGTCCAGGGCGCCAAGCTGCCCAGCATCTCGACCGGCGAAAGCCTGGACAAGATGGACGCCTTGGCGGCCAAGGTTCTGCCCGACGGGTTTTCCTACGAATGGACGGAAATCGCGTTGCAGCAGAAACTGGCCGGCGACACAGCGGTGTTCGCCTTCGGCCTGGCGGTGGTGTTCGTGTTCCTGCTGCTGGCCGCACTTTACGAAAGCTGGGCCCTGCCCATGGCGGTCATCCTGATCGTGCCCATGTGCCTGCTGGCCTCGGTCGTCGGGCTCAACCTGCGCGGCATGGAATCCAACATCCTGGCCCAGGTCGGCTTCGTCGTGCTGATCGCGTTGGCGGCCAAGAACGCCATCCTGATCGTCGAATTCGCCAAACAGGCGGAGGAAGAAGGCATGACCGCCGTCGACGCCGCCATCAACGCGGCCAAGACCCGCCTGCGCCCGATCCTGATGACCTCCTTCGCCTTCATCCTGGGCGTGGTGCCGCTGATGATCGCCGAGGGCGCCGGTGCGGAAATGCGCCAGGCCCTTGGCACGACCGTGTTCTCCGGCATGGTCGGGGTGACGTTCTTCGGCCTGATCTTCACGCCCACGTTCTACGTCGCCTGCCGCTGGCTGGCCGACAAGATGCGCGCCCTGATGGGCCGCCAGACCCCGGCCGCCTAACGGGTGGTGTCGGGGGGGCGCGGCTCGTCCGGCAAGGGCAGATAGGAAAAATCGTAGGCGACGATGATGTGGCCGATCTCCCCGTCCTTGCCGGCAAGCGGCAGATAGATGGATTCAAAGGCCGTCGGCAGGTTTTTTTTGACCGCCTGCACGTAACCGACCGCGCGGACCGGCCCCTGTGCCTCCAGGACCGGGCGATACCGGGCCTTGATCATTTCCGCGGCTTGCGGATTATAGGTCTCGCACAGCAACTCGCCCGTGCCGTCGAGCCCCAACACCGCCGAGATGCCCGTGCCCGAATACCGGCAACGGAATTCCGCGCCGCCGTCCATCACATCGCGGACGATGATCTGCGATGCGATCCGGTAGATGTCCATCAGATTGATGTCGGTCCAGGCCGGATAAGGCCGCGAACCGCGTTTCATCCGCCAATAATCGAACAGCGCCCGCGTCACCGGAGACCGAAACGTCTCCGTCATGGTGACGATGACGTTTTTCCCAAGCAGGGCCGCTTTTTCCTCGGACACGGTGAATTCCCGGCAACAGAAGGTTGTGAAGACATTTAGTCATACCAACCTATGCAACCCACGGCAAAGGCTTCCGCGAACCCAGTCAAAATCATGACAGGCCAGGCGCCGGAACTTCGTCCTCTTGGGGATCGTAGGTGAAATCCAGAACCATCATGACATGGCCGATGTCCCCGTCGGCGTCACTGACCGGCAGCATCACGCATTCGAACCCGGTCGGCAGGTTCTTTTCCACCACGCGGACATAACCGACGACGCGCACGGGGGCGTCGGCCGACAGAACCAAGTGATAGCGCGCCAGCATCATGTCGCGGCCTTCGGGTGCATAGCTCTCGTCGAGCAACCTGCCCGTGGGCTCCATCCCCAGCACGGACACCAATTTGGTGCCGCAGAACCGGCAGCGGAAATCGCGCCCGCCGTCGACCGTATCCCGGACCATGATATTGGACGCAATGCCGTAGACGTCCATGAGGCTCAGGTCGGTCCAGGCGGGGCGCCGCCGGTCCCCCGCCTTGTCCCGCCAATAGGCCAGCAACTGCCGCGCCATCGGGGACTTGAACGCGCCATCGTCGTCGGCCACGGTGAACCGCGAATAGAGGAGATGACTTTGACGCTGCTCCATCGCGTGCCCCCTGCCTACGTCGCTATTCACTCCTTATAGGCCGTCAGGAATCCGGGAGCCAGACCGGCGTTTTCAGCCCTTGCCGGGCCGGCGGAACGTCACGCCCAGGTCCTCTTCGTACAGCTTGATCATGGAGCTTTTCGGGCCCTGGCCGTAACCGGCCTCCAGCGCGCGTTCGTAGATCGCCGTCATGGCGTCGGCCAGCGGCGTCGCCGCCTCGATGTCCCGGGCCAGGCTCTGCACGTTGAGGATGTCCTTGTAGGCACCCTGCATGGGGAAATCGCCCTCGAAGTCGCCGTTCAGAACCTTGGGCACGAAATGCTCGGACGCGAACGACCGGGACGAGCCCGTCAGCACCAGTTTCTCCAGCGCCTCGACCCCCATACCCGACTTGAGGGCGAGCGGCAGCAGCTCGCAGAACGCCGCGATGTTGATGTTGTAGATCACATTGTTCAGACCCTTCATGGCCTGCCCGGCGCCGAGCGGCCCGGAATGGATGATCTCCTCGCCGCAGGCCTTAAGGAACGGCAGGGCCGCGTCATAGCCTTCCTTGGTGCCGCCGAACATGATGGTCAGGGTGCCGTCCGCCGCCCGCCGGGGCAGGCCGGAAATGGGGCAGTCGAAATAGGTGATCCCCTTGGCCGCCGCGTCCTCGGCGATGGCCAGTGCATCGGGCCGCTTCATGGTCGTGGCATCCAACACCGTGATGCCGTTGCGCGCCGCGTCGGCGATGCCGCCGGGGCCATTGCCCCCCGGCCCGAAAATCACGTCCCGCACCTGCGGCGCGTCGGGCACGCAGATGATGACCGTGCCCGCCTTTTCCGCGACCTCGGCCGGGCTGGCGCAGGCGACGGCGCCCGCATCGGTCAAAAGCTTCACCGCGTCGGGCACGGGGTCATAGACGAACACCGTCTCGGCCGCCTTGACCAGATTGAGCGCCATGCCCCGGCCCATGGTGCCGAGGCCGATGAAACCGACGGATGAAAGGGTCATGGAAGGATCCTCTGCGTTTGATTTTCTTAAGTTGCGGGTTTGCCTTTATCGGCGATCCAGGGTGACCTCGACAACGCCCAAATCACCGAAATCGGCCACGGCACGGTCGCCGGGCGCGGCGGGCTCGATGCCCGTGCAGGTGCCGGTCGACACCCACTGCCCCGCCGTCAGGCCGCGCCCGCGCCGGGACAGGCCGTTGACCAGCCACAGCAGGGAATTGAGCGGATCGCCCAAGGCCATGGACCCCACGCCCCTGCCCCGCTCCGCGCCGTTGATCCGCATGACCACGCCGTGGTCGCGGAAATCCATGTCGGGCGTGAACGGTTTCGCGGCGCCCAGCACCAGGGCGACGTTGACGCCGCCGTCGGCGACCAGCAGCGGCAACATCGCGCCGCCCTCGGGCCCGCCTTCGAACCGCCGGCCCACGACCTCGATGGCGCCCGCCACCCGGTCGACGGCGGCGCGGACCTCCGCTTCCGTATAGGCGCTGTTCCGCGCGGGCAGGTCGGCACTCAGGTGAAAGGCGAATTCGCCCTCAACCGCCAAAGTGTGGGCGACGGACGGCACCACGGCCCCGCTTTCCGCCATGAACGGCCGCGCGACCGCGCCGAACCAGGGCTCGTCCGTGCCCAGCTTTTCCTGGGACGCCTTGCTCGACGATCCGATCTTGAAGGCGGCGATGACCGCCCCGCAGGCCCCGTCGACCGCCGCCTGCACGGCGTAGCCCGCGTCCAGGGTCCGCGGCAGGGTCACGGCGTCGAGATCAACCGTCCCGCCGTCCCGGCGGGCGGCCCAAAGCTGGCCGGCAAGATCGCTAAGCTCAGGCGACAGCGATACCGCCGGGGCGGGCGAAAGAGTGGATGTCATGGATGTGTCCTCTGGATGGTCTTTTCGGATGGGCGCGACAAACAGCCGCCGGTTTGCACCAGCTTAGACGGGCAGCGGCAGAGGTTTCCAGGATGAAGATTTGCCGCCCGCCCCTCGGCGGCTTACCTTTGGTTATTGATTCGGCACGCGACGGCGGGAGAGACGGCAGTTGGGTGACACCAGGAACGCCTTGTTGAACAAGCCCCTGGCCCGGCAGGCGGCGGGCCTGGACCGGCTGATCACCCTCGGTCTGTTGGCGGCGGCCGGCCTTCTGGGGGCCGGCATCTACCTGCCGGTGATGATCTTGTCGAAGTTCTTCATCTTTTCGGACCGCATTTCGATCTTGAGCGCCGCCCGGGAGCTGTTCGTGGGCCAGGAATACTTCCTGGCGGCGATCATCGTGGTGTTCTCCGTCGTCTTCCCCTTTATGAAGATCCTGGTCGCCTATGGCCTGTGGCGGCATGTGAGTTTCAACCCCGCGCGCCACCAACGCGCCGTCACCGTCCTGGACGCCATCGGCCGGTGGTCCGTGGCCGACGTTCTGGTGGTCGCACTGCTGGTCGTCATCGCCAAAAGCACCGCCCTGGCCGATGCGGCGGTCGGCGAAGGGCTCTACGCGTTCACGGCGGGGGTCGTCCTGACGTCGCTGATGGTCTACCGCATCAAGAAGGCGGTCGCGCGCGAGACGGCGTAGGCGAAAACCGGCATACAGCGGTATCGGAGGTGATCCGAAAAATCCACAAACTTGTATGATCTGTCGAGGGCTCCTCTTGCGTTGCCAGAGCCTTAAGCATTAATGTTCTGGTTATGTTCTTATGCATCTCAAATTACCATGTGCTCACTCCCGTGGCCCATCGACGCCTCGCGCTGCCGGTGTTTACATCCCACGTTTCCGCCGGTTTCCCCAGTCCAGCAGAGGACTTCACGGATGGCGTTCTTGATCTCAACGACCTTATAGAACGCCCGGCGGCCACCTTCATCGTGCGGGTTTCCGGTTGGTCCATGTCCGGGGCGGGCATCTTCGACGGAGACCTTCTGATCGTGGACCGAAGCCTCAAGTCCCGATCGGGGCAGATTGTCGTCGCGGTCATGGCCGGGGAAATGGTGGTCAAGCGCCTGCGCCTGAAGGGTGGACGCTGGTGGCTGGTTCCGGAAGCGCCGGAGCACGACGAATTCAAAGCCGTGGAGATGGGCGAGGACTCGGAGATCTGGGGCGTCGTCAAGAACGTGGTTCGGTGCCTGACATGAACCGCATCTTCGCCCTGGCCGACGCCAACAACTTCTATGCGTCCTGCGAGCGGGTGTTCCAACCGGAACTGCGCGGCAAGCCCACGGTGGTCCTCTCCAATAACGACGGCTGCGTGATCGCCCGTTCGCCGGAGGCCAAGGCCATGGGCATCGCCATGGGCGCCCCCTTCTTCAAACTCAAAGAACGGGCAGACTGCCGGGATGTCCAAGTAAGGTCCGCCAACTTCACCCTCTACGGCGACATGAGCCGCCGCTTCATGGACATCATCGCCGCCAACACCCCGGACATGGAAATCTACAGCATCGACGAATGCTTCATCGACTACACCCGCGCGGGCGCGGCGGCGGCGGACAGGGCGCGGGACTTGCGGGCCATGACCCTGCAATGGACCGGGTTGTCCGTCAGCTTCGGCCTGGGCGCGACCAAGACCCTCGCCAAGATCGCCAACCGCCAGGCCAAGGCATCACCGGACGGCGTATTCGCCCTGCTTGATGCGGATACACAAGCCGATGTTCTCAGAAAAACCGACGTAGGCGACGTGTGGGGGATCGGCAAGCAATGGGCAAACCGGCTTCGTCTCCACGGCATTGAAAGTGCTCTTGATCTGGCCCAGGCCGACCGGCAATGGGCGCGCAACGTCATGGGTGTTGTCGGTCTGCGCACGGTCGATGAACTCAACGGTCTGTCCGCCGTGGCCCTGGAACACGCCGCCCCCGACAAGCAGACCTTGTGCGTCTCCCGCAGTTTCGGGACCACCGTGCGGGACCGCGCGGGGCTGGCGTCCCGTCTGCATCACTTCGCGGCCAGGGCGGCGGAAAAACTGCGCCAGGGCGGATTGGTGGCGGGCGCCGTCAATGTGTATATCCGGGGCAACCCATTCCGCCCCGACCTGCCGCAGTACGCGAACAGCGTCACGGTGGAATTGCCCTTCCCGACATCGGATACGGGAGACATCGTGCGGGCCACCTTACAGGGCCTCGACAGGCTGTACCGTCCCGGCATTCCGTATAAGAAAGCGGGCGTCCTGATGCTGGAGGTCTGCAACGCCAATCTGGCCCAGCCCAACCTATTCGGGGCATCAGCCCCCCGCCGCGCCCGGTTGATGCAGGCGATGGATATCCTGAACGCCAAGCACGGCCCCGGCACTCTCTGCTACGGAGAGGTCCCCAAACCCCGCACATGGTACATGACCCAATCCCACCGCTCGCGGCGCTTCACGACCCATTGGCGGGAACTGCCCGTGGCGCACGCCTGACGGCGGCGGCGCCGTTGGCTCCATTGCGGCTGTATTGTCTTACGTTCCCCGCCGGGTCATTAATTACCGACCCCATGCCGCCGAAGGAAGCCACTCATGCGCCGCAACATTCTCCTGATAACCACCGACCAACAACGGTTCGACGCGCTCGGCTGCAACGGCGGGAAATTCGCCAAGACGCCCAACCTGGACGGCCTCGCCGCCGCGGGCCTTAACTTCAAGCAGGCCCGGAACCAAAGCACCGTCTGCATGCCGGCACGATCGACGATCCTGACCGGCCAGTCGGTGCGCCGCCACGGCGTCACCTCGAACGGCATTCCATTGCCGCCGGAAGAACCCAATCTGGCGCACGAATTGAAGGCCCACGGCTACAAAACGGCGCTTCTCGGCAAGGCGCACTTCGAACCGCACGCCGGAAAAACCTTCTTCGAGAACACCGCCGCCGCGGACGGCAATACCGGCCCGCATCGGGGGTTCGACCACATGGAGCTATGCGGCCATACGGGCCGTGCCGGGCGGTCGCTGTTCCATTATCCCAAGTGGCTGGCCGAGACGCATCCCGAATATGTCGACGGGTTCCACGAGTACGCCGTTGCCGGGGCGCCATCGAACAACGGCTGGGGCGACACCGGCGCGCCGCAGGTGGCGAAAAATCCCATCCCCGTAGAGCTTTACCACACCCATTGGACGGCGGCGCGGACCATCGACTGGCTCAGCGGCCTCGATGACGATGACGACTGGTTTTGTTGGATGAGCTTTCCCGACCCGCACCATCCCTGGGACCCGCCTGCGGCGGCGGCACGGTTCGACTGGCGCGACATGCCCATGCCCGATGGCTACCCCGGGTCGCCGGAGGCCTGTATCGAAATCCTCAAACGCAAACCGCGCCATTGGCTGCAATGGTATCTGGGCGACGCCCGGTTCAATTTCGAGGTCCCGCCGGCCTTCGTACCGGCGGCAACCACGGCGGACCAGATTCGTGAGATCAACGCCATGGTTCATGCGGAGAATGAACTCATCGACGACGCCGTCGGCCGGGTCATGGATTATCTCGACAAGCGCGGCTGGGACGCGGAAACGGATGTCTTCTTCACCACCGACCACGGCGAGTTCCAGGGCGACTTCGGCATGCTGTTCAAGGGGCCTTATCATGTCGAGGCACTCATGCACGTGCCGTTCATCTGGCGGCCCGCCCCGGCTGCCGGGGTCGCGGCGGCAACCATGGCCCAGGCCGCCGGCCACATGGACATAGCCCCAACGATCGCCCAAATCGCCGGGCTCGCCGTGCCGGAATGGATGCAAGGCCAGCCGCTGCCGACAGCGGCGACGTCCCCGCATCGTGATCACACGACAACGGAATGGATCGACACCTGGGAAGGCAATGAAGTGATCTTGCAGACACTCGCATGCGAGGATTGGGTCATCACCGCCTACGGAAAAACCAATTTCTACGACGGCGACGAAGGCGAGCTCTACAAACTGACCGACGATCCGCACCAGTGGAATAACCTGTGGGACGATCCGGATCACGCCTCGATCAAATCGGATTTAATCGCCCAACTGAAGGACTGCCTGCCGGAGGGCCGGCCGGCCCCCTTAAGCAAGGTCGCGCCGGTCTAGGCGCCCTACCGGGCACAGGTCATATATATATCATATAGTTAGGAGAAATGGGGTGGCTGATGGGACTTTACCAGACTCCACCCCGTATCAATGAAACCAATAACTTACAGGCCACTTCAATCTGTCTTCTGTACGCAGGTCAACTTACTTTGCCCTCGGATAAAGGTTCTTGCGGCGCCGGTGTATCGGGAACCCAAGTTTCGGACTCCCACTCTTTGTTGAAGGCTTTGTAATAGCTTCTCCGACATAACCAGTAGACAACCCCTTCTGCGATCAAAGCGAACAGGCCTAGTCTCTCTGGCACCCCGTCCGAGGGATGGCCTGCTGAACTAAGGGCGAGAAGCGCAACGGTTGGGACGCCAAAGAAGATCGCACCAGTGACAGCGCTCCAGTTCGTAGACAGGTAAAGGCAGGGCGTTAAGCGGTCTTTTATCTCGTCACTCAGCCTAACCTTTTCTTCTGGTGAAAGCTTCAGCGTCCCCATGCGGTTCTTCTCCTCATTTCCCCTCAGAGTACGAGCATTCCTGCCTAGCAGAGCGGGACGCCTTCCGAGAAACCAACTATCTAGACCAACCAAATACCGTCACACGCTCCCTGGACCTCTACTGCACTGCTAGATCGAAGGCCGCATCTTCGAGGGCCGGGCTTTTCGGCAGCAATTTCTGAGCAGGTTTCAAATGTAAAGTTGTGTGACGACAACCCCCGGTGCCCCCGGTTCAAGCACTTACGCGGAGTTTCTTCACTGCGTCCCAGCCAAGCGCAACGCAGCACAACAACAGCACCCCGAGGAAGCCGAAGTAGCCCAAGGCGCTCCCAATCCCCTGGCTCCCATCCTCTGGAGAGTACCTAAACATCACCGCGATCAGCATGACTGCGACCAACGTCGAAAAGACGATTTTTGTAATCTGCCAAGCCTTACCTGCCATGCTTTAACTCGTCCTCATAGAGCCAATCTTTGTGCTGCTTCATCGCGCCGTAGGTCGCGAAAAGCCAAGCGATCCCCCATCGCAAATAATGTGGAAACGTGTCCCACGTAGGGGCGAGTTCATTGAAGGCGTACCAAACGAATAAACCTAAGATGCATCCGGACAGTCCATAAGCTAATGCTCCTGCGGCGCACTTGTTGAATGCCGTTTGATCCAGGAAACCTAGTGCGCGGTTCCAGAGGTTTGCGATCCAGTAGATCAAAAAAACAGCGCCTAGGAGCGCGATCGCGCCGTGTGACAACGGCTCGTTATCTCCTCCCATATCGACGAACATCTTCTCTCCCTTGCACCCCTAAGTCGTTTCAGTTCCTCCGGTTAAACTGGCAAGCACCGACTGGTCAAGGATGACACTGCAGGGCAACCTTTCCTTACTCGCTCTTGGCAGATTTCTGTGACACAGACGCTCCCTGATGCACTTCGATTCGTAGGCAGTCCGACCGCCGTCCGGGTTGGGTACGCCCTTAGGGAACCAGGGATCGCTACCCGGATGCAGTAAACGCCCGTCCGGGGATCGCGCCAGGGAGTCGCCATTCTACACACCTTCGTTACCTCCTTCTGTACTCGCGTTCTGTACGCAGAAGGAGCCTGTAAGTGCTTACACTAGCGAAGCGAAATTGGATTTCAATGACTTAGGGGGGAGGTGGGGTGGCTGATGGGATTTGAACCCACGACCCTCGGCACCACAAGCCGATGCTCTAACCAACTGAGCTACAGCCACCATTCGGACCCTTTTCGAGCCCCGGAGCCGCCGGTTTATCGGGCGCGGCCCACGAAAGAGCGCCCTGTGTAATCCCCTGCCCGGCTCACGTCAAGACGCGCGTGGCGGCACGTCACGCGGGCGTGAAATGCAGCGCCAGCCAGACCGTTTCCCGATCCGCCGCCGTCCATTCGACGCGGTGGCGCCGGTGCGCCGGCAGCAGCAGGAAATCGCCGGGCGTGAGGGTATGGGGGGCGGCCGCGCCCTCGATCAGAAGCCCGGCTTCGCCCGCGAGCAGGATCACCCATTCGTCGTCGGCCTGATCGTACCAGTCGCCCGGCGGCGTCGCCTGGCCGGTCGAGACGATGCGTTCCAGCCGGAAGGCGCCGCCGTCGGCCAATCGGGTGAACACTTCCGCCCCCTGGCCGTCGGGCAGGTTCGCGAACAGGTTGGATATGCCCGCCGTGTTGAAATCGCTCATGACCGTTGCCTCCGCCCAACCGTCTACCATAGAGTGCGG
>TARA_R110001592_G_scaffold221867_1_pt1 | contig 10353 bp, 4 predicted proteins | sample TARA_R110001592 | Tara Oceans TARA_R110001592 (sample SAMEA4398387) | marine metagenome | biome: Polar Biome; feature: [SRF] surface water layer (ENVO:00010504); material: water (ENVO:00002006), including particulate matter (ENVO:01000060) such as... | depth 5 m | reverse complement strand
TTTCTTTCGTAATCAAACCTAGCTAGTTTTCTAATACCAAAACCAAATCTATAATCAAAAGGATATTTAGGTGTATCATCTACTACAACTGGTATATCATATAAGCTTCCACCGTCACCAGTTCTAACAAAGAAAACATTTTCTGTTGCTTCTATGGAGTTACCAATATCTCCGGCACCATATATAGTACCATATTTTAGAAAATCTTTATAAAGATCACTAAAAAACTGAGCGTTTGAGTTTGTGCTTATAAGAAGCCCTAAAATTAATAGTAGTTGTTTCATATTGTTATAGTTACTTAATTCTTATTATTTTTTCTAATTTCTTCTCTTTTTTTTCTTAAATTTTCTGAATTTTTTGATCTATTTCTTAAATTCTTTCTTTTGTTTTGCTTTTTTAGTAAAGCTTTTAAAGCTTTTAGCTCAGGATCTATCTCAGCATCTACATCCCAAGAGCTCCAACCCAACGCCATTGCTATTCTTTGCCAAGCCTCATTGTTGTTGTTAGAAGCACCTCTTAAGTTATTGTATTTATTAACAGCTCTATCTAGCGGTATATTTGTAGCGGCAGAAACAAAGTTACCGGCAGATTGCCAAGCTGGATTATCTAATGCAAATCCTTTATGAGCTATAACATCTTTATTGAACTTATATGTCTGTATACCAGAATATAGTTTTCTTAACTTAGAACCTATTGGCGGTGAAAAGTTAGCGGCCTCAATGACGGTGTAAGCATGATCTGCGTTCCAACCTTTTTCTTCTTGTTCTAAGAATTTTAATATAACATTTTTAACAGTAGATATACCCGCTCCAGCCAAACCAGATCCTCTAAGTATAGAGTCTGTCATGGTGTTTGCTATCCTAGCTTTTTTCTTACCGTATTTATCCTCGTCATCGTCTTCATCAAACAACATAGCGAATAAAGCTGACTGCATAGAAGCAAATATTATATTTTGTACAACTCCGTAGTAAACTATCTTAGACATGTTAGTTTTAGCATCACCTCTTCCGTTTATTAGATCTTTAAAAGCTTTTTTCATCAACCTAGTATACTGCATTGGTGTATTTTGAAAAGCAAGTATTAATCTACCTAAAGGACCAGCTTGTTGTTGGCTAATCATATCAGGCCTTGAGGACTGTTGCGAAACTTCTGATGTTTCTTGGAAATCTGTAAATGCTTGTTCTAAGGCTTGTTCTTGTGTCATGCCCTCTTTTAAATAAGTATTTATTCTGTTTCTATAAAAAGCAGCACCACCAACTGATATTGCAAAACTATCCGCTAACTGTGTAGGTGTAAAACCTATTCTGAGTAAATAATTCAATATAGCTCTTGGCTTGTTCTTAGCACCACTCATTGCCTCGGCAATTTCAGATTCATTAACATCTCTACCTATACCAGCTCTTCTTTGCTTTAACATATCTGAATTAAACAATGTAACAAAATCTTTTGAAAACTGTTTAACGTTTAGTATAGCCGCGGCAAATTTTAAAGGGTTATTATCACTCCAGTTTACAAAGTTAACAAACGATATAGTTTGAAGTATAGCTGATCTCATGTTTAAGAACATTATAGCACCCACTGAATTATTAACCCAATTAGAAAAACTATTTACTAATCTATTTTTACCAAAGCTTCTGTTTGTACCATTTTCCATACGGTATAACATGTCTTCCAAAGCTTCTCTAAAATTACCACCGTATATAGCTTCAATTTTATTTAAGTTTTCTTTGCTAAATATAACTTCTTTGTTAGCTAACCACTCCTGTAGGAATTGTCTTCTACCTATCTTATCTGTTATGTCTTTTAAATCTGTAGCTATGTTACCAACTAACCACGAGCCGTTAGCATCAGGATAGTTGTTATTAGCTACGCCAGTGTCAAGAGTGTCTGCAAAAGCTTTTAAATCAGAGTTGTTTTCTACTATTTCGTTTAATCTTTTTATATCTGTTTTTGACAACCCAGGTATTGTCTTTCCATTTTTAGTCCATATGTAAACTCTTACAGCTGTGTCATAAGTGAACTCGTTGTAAGGTGTTACTTTAGCTAATAACTTTTTAATTTCAGGATAAGTTTTCTTTAAAGCTCTAAAGTCTGTAGCTATAGCTTGCTTAGCTCTATTAAGCTCGTCCATAGCTCTGGCAAAAGGCCTAACTAAAGCTTTGTTAAAAAAATCCATTTGCTGCTCTCCAACTTTACCTTTACCTAGAAAATTATATATCAAACCTACAAAATCCTCAGCAGAAGGCGGTAAGAAAAATTTCCATTTACCTATGTCTCTACCTCTTGATTCAGCAGCTGCTTTAGAGAATCTTTTTTTAGAAGAAACACCCTTTGTTTGTTCTAGTATATCGTTAAAAGAATCACCCATGTTTTTGCTAAACTGCATTTTAGCTAATTGAACATCTCTTTTGACATCTATAATATCTAAAACATTTTGAACTGCTTTAACGTTTTTATAAGCATCATCAGCGAAGTAGAAATTATTATAACCTTCAGCTGCTTTACCTATTATCCAATCAGCTTTAGCAGAAGGTTTACCATCAGCTAAACCAGTTATGTTGTCTACAGGTATAGTTAAACCCATACCTTTTAAAAACGCGTGTATAGCAAACGCCGCCTCTTGTGGTCTAGCTGTTAATATAAATATATCTTTACTAGTAAACTTACCTTGACGCTTCATCGCTAGATCAAATAACGGACCTTTTTTACCCTCTATAACTTTACTAAACTCTTCAAAGTTAAACACTGCACCAGCAGCTTCTAAGTCAGCAGATTGCAAAGCAAACTCTGTAGCATTTATACTACCATTTTTACCATCAGGCAATTCGTATAGTACTTTACTATTAGATTGAGCTATTGTATCGTCAAAATCAAAAACACTAATACCTTTTTCAGGTGCGTTAGGGTTTCTAGCATTCATCATTGCTTTATTAAAGTTTTCTGATTTTATTTTAGCTGTTTTAGAAAACTGAGCTTTAACGTGAGATTCTCCATATATCACAGGGTTTCCATTTGAATCAACCTCACTCAATGATTCCAAGGCAAACATATTTTCAAACCCTAACGTTAAGCTATCAAAGTATCTTTTAGTTTCATGCTGATCAACATCCCAATTTATAGGCATTATTTCCTGTCTAAAAACGTTTATATTGTTATCCATAGTTTTAGGAACTATAGCTACTTTATATCTCTTTCTAAGAGCTTCTAAATCTATACTTTTACCGTAAAAATGTTGAGTTAACTTAAGTACTATGTATTCTGTAGGTATTATATGTTCATAAACTAAAGTACCACTGTATTTTCCAGAGAAATAGTACTCTACTGGAGCTGCAGCTTTAAGCATACTAGCCATGTTAGATTTTAAACTCATCATAGTCATAGCAAAGTCTAATACATCTCCGTTCTCTTTTACGTAGCTCAAGTAACTTATTAAATTATCCCAAGCCTCTTTAGCGGCAACTTTTCTTACCTCTAGCTCCTCTTTTAATTTTGCTTTAGAATTACTTTTTTGAGCTGGCTTCTTAACTTTAGCATTATACTCTTGAAGGTTTAAGACTATTTTACCATCTTTCATTATGCTTTCAACTGAAATTCCACCAGATATATCTGTTTTAGTAACAATTTTAAATCCTTTAGGTTTAAGTATTTTGTTTAGCTGTATTATAAAATCTTTGTTACCAGCAAATATCTGGTATCTTTTTATCATAAAGTACTTAGCACCAGCCGTTGTCATATGACCTCTAAACCACTTTAGTTGGTTAACCACATCGTCAATGTTATTCATATTAGCTTCTGCATAACTTAAATAATGCCTTCTTTGTCTATCTACATACTTCCTTAGGGTAAATATTTGACCAAAGTTTTTAAACTTAGCTTTAACACCGTTTAAAAATATATCAACACTTGTTAAGTTTAAGGCTTTAGTTAAGTTTGTAGCTACAGAATCATTACTTAGTTTTTCATTTATTAACTTAGATAAATCTAATTTTAAATCTAACGTGTTTTTATCGCTGTGTATGCTTTTTAACACTTTCATTATAGCATTAGAATAATCAGCAATATCTTTCTTGCTAAAAACTTTACTATTTAATATTTCTCCTAGTTCAAACTTTAAAACTTTTGAAGTAAGAGAATCTCCTAATTTAGAAAGTTTACCTATAGCTTTACTATTTTTGTCTACATCTGATCTTTGGTCAGGGTTTAATGTTTTACTAAACTGAAGTCTGTCAAACTTAGTGGCTTCTGTTTTCTTTCTATCAAACTGATTAGCTAAAGATTCTAGCTCTGTTTGTATTACTAAATCATTTATATCTACACTTTTTAAATCAGCTATTTCAACAAGCTCTTTAACAAAATCAATATCTTGCTTTAACATTGTAGCTTGATCCTTTATAATCTCAGCGCTTATTTCATTAGCCAAAGATTTTTGCCGAGCTAATAAAGTTGTATAACCACCTATAGTAAAATAAGCACCAAATTTACCTTTAGATGTAGGTTTTATTTCAAATATAGCGTTACCAGGTCCTGTTTTTTCTCTAGCAATTTTTTTAGACTCAAACAGCTTTAGATATTTTTTCTTAATTGTAGATATTGGTAGCGCTTTAATTATAGAGTTAAAGTTTTCATTGTGAAAGCTTTTATACTCCTCACTAACAACTACACCAGCTTTTGTTTTGCTAATTTTACCCATTCGTTTAACAACAGCTTTTTCTATCTCTTGTTTGATTAGGCTTTTTATCTCGTTGGTTATGTTTTCAGCACTAAACTGACCTTTAAATACCATTGTTTTTAGGTACTTAGTTAGTTTTGTTATTATGTTTTTCTTCATAATAGGATCAATAAATGACTTATCGCCTTTTATTAATTTATCAAAGCTTGTTAATTCTCTAGCTTTTTTACCCTGATCAACGTTAGACGTTTCGTTTGCCTTAGTGCTAACCGACTTCTTAAGAGTGCCGTCCTCCTTGGTCAAACCTTCGTTAACAGCATCTTTAGAAAAATACTTAAATACTTCTTTAGATCTTTCCTTGAAAAAAGTGTTTACATAAGCAGCAACATTATTGTACTTTTGTTTTTTAGATTCAAAATCTTGAACTAAACCAACTACGTTTCTAGCTTTAGAATCTTCTTTTTGACTAGGTATTTTGTCATAAAGCATTGTAGCAATCATGTCTTCTTTCTTGCTATCAAAAACGTCTTTTTGGTTTTGAGTGTAGTTGCTACCGTCTTTTAAGCTATTAAATACAGACTCAGCCATACCTCTATACTTATCAGCTATCTCAAATCCAGCTAATTCTTTGTTTTCGTTAGAGCTGTATATGTCGTTTATTTCTTGAACATCTTCAGTTCTAGAAAATTGACCATCTGAATCTAAAGCGCCAACCTCACTAACTTTAGCTCCTTTTTTGTTTTCAGCTTCAGTTATAGCGTCAGAAGCTACATCACTTATTTTGCCTTTTTTTATACTAGTATTATATTCTTTTAAGAAATTATAAACATCTCTACCATTATCAAAAGATATATTGTCAAATCCTTTACCAACAAAAAGTCTTTTTAAAGACTCTCCTATTTTCTCCATGGCACCTTGATCGTAGCTTATTTTTTCTTTTTGTATACCGTCAGAAAAGTAGTTTATATACTCAGTATTATAATTGCTAGGATCAACACCACCCGCTTTCATGGCTTTCATAACCCAAGAGTTATTTTTGCTTGAAACTTTAGATTTAAATTGTTTTAAAAACTTGCCCTGCTGTTTAGCATCTCCAATTAAAGCGTTTAACACTGGGTGTAAAAACTCGTGACTAGCAACAGACACTGCTCCAACTTTCTTAGCTTGGGTTTTATTTATGAATATTTTTCCATTACCAACAAAAACACCATCTGATCCAAGCGCTTTTTCTTTAGCTTGCTTTAAGGTTATACCTTGATCATCAGCTATTTTTTGAAAATAAGTATCTTCATCTTCATTTACGTCAATATCAAGACCTCTTTTTTCAGCTTCTGGTTTTACTGCTTCTAAATTCTTATTAAACGATGCTTCAAATTTATCATCGATAGCTTTAGCTATAGCTTTTTTTCTATTATCAATTGTTACATCTACCTCAGATCCTTCATACTTAGAAAGTATTTCATCTATTTTAGAATTTACATCTGCTAGTTTTTGCTTACCAGATCTTGTTTTATTTTTTGATAATTTTAACCTTTGCTTTTCTAGTTTTATAAGTTCAGACCTATCATCAACTCCAGAAACCTTACTATCTATCTCTTGATCTAAATTTATATTCTGTCTTCTGTTGTTAATTGTTCTTTCTACAGCTGGAGAATTTTCCACGCTTATATCTGCTGATACATAAGCCTCGTCATCCATTAATTTTAAGGCATCGTGGAATTCTTTACCGTTTAGTTTTTGACCATTTATTGAGTACTTAGGGTTACCTTTTGCTAATGCCTTACCGACACTTATTGCCGTAAAAGACTTATCTGCAAAACCCTCTATCATTATTTCCTCAAGATTAAAATCTTGTCCAGCTGCTTTTTGACCAAAATACTCACTAGCTAAACCACCTGTTGTTTCTGTAACTCCAGATACGGCTACTCTTGATACACCTGTTAATGCACTAAGTGTACCTTTAGCAACTCCCTTTGATACTATGCTTCCAGCTCCACCTGTTACAACTCCGGTTATACCATCTATAGCGCCAATAGTTATACCTCTAGCTAAAGCCTTGCTTTTAATATCGCTGAACATAACCTCGTTGTTAACAACTCTTTTTACATATGCCATTCTCGCATCATCACTCATAGTTCCCCAATTTAAACCAGCTTCAATTGCTGATTCCTGAAGAAGTTGAGCCGTTGTTAATCCAGTTTCCATAGCTCCAGATAAACCACCCATAAATCCACCAATACTACCAGCTAAAGCTCCTGCGCCTGCACCAAACAAAGCACCTGGGCCAGACCAAGCTGTTAAAGCTGCTCCTGCACCAGCACCTGTGCCAGCTCCAACTCCAGACGCAGCAAAAGCACTACCAGCAACTTCTTCACTATCAAATAAAGACCTTCCCATACCAACAAGAGATTGCGTCATGTACTGAGCCATCACGGTTGGGTTGTCAACGTTAAAGTATGCTTTCATAAAAGCCACAACACCGTTGTCACCATCTTCTTTGTATTTCTCCATTTGCTGGTTAGCATATATCATTTCGTCTGTTTGCCCAGCATTTTCTAATCTTCTACCACTTTCTATAAGATCTTTGTATTGATCTTCAGTCATATCTTTACCTAGCTTAAATAAGTCAAAAGCTTCATTTACACCGGCTCCTTGAGCTGTTCCACCTTCCCATACCCTAGCTAAGTCGTCTCCAAAATTAGTAAAACCATTCTTACCAAACTTCTTTTCAAGGTAACCAGGTTTCTCTTTAGTGTTCTCTTCGTTAGGATTCCAGAATGGAGATTCCGAAAAAGTATCTTCCGATTTTGAGGCCGTATCTTTTTCTGACCCTGATCTCGCCTCTACATTTACAGGGTCTGTTTGCTTTCCCGCGGAATACTCTTGTACTACCGCTTTAATACTTTCTTCTGACTCACCAGCGTCCATCATTCTTTGAATGATCAATTCTAATTCTTCCATATTTAATTTGAGTATTTAGCTATTTTATCAGCAGCTGATTCTTCTTGTGATTGCTCTTGTGGTTGTTGGCCTTGTATATAACCTCTTATTTGATCTAAACTAGGTCTCATATCAGAAGGTATGCCTTCTAATTCAAGCATTTTATATATAGTGTATTCATCTACTTCATCTAAATCAACAAACTTATCACCATACCACATTGTATAAAACCCTTCGTCGTTCATAGAAAGCTCTCCTTTAGAAAAAGCATCTAAATCTCTAACCTCACCTTGTTGAAACATTTGTAAGCCATTAAATATATTGTTTAATGTTGCGCTATGTTTCTTTTGGCTTATTGTTCCACCTTTTTTGTTGCTTACTTTTTTAGAGGTACTAGCTGTTTCTTTAAACATGCTCATGTAAGAATCTATGACCATGTTTCTGAGCTCATCAGTTCTATCTTCATTGTATAACAAGTCATCATCCATTATACCAAGACCACCTTCTGTTATAAAATCATCAGTAGCCAAAGACATTACTTCATCTCTTGACTTAGTTATGTTTTGTAGTTTCATTCTATATAACCTTTCTGAGCTAGGACTCATTACTCCACTCTTATAAACAGCTTCGTTCATGTTTAATATCTCGCTAGCACCTTTGTTATTTTTTACAGTATAATCAGGTATTTCATCAAACTTAACATAACCACCCTCTTCGTTAACAAATGTAATTCCACCGCTTTCATCAAAACTCATATTTAACTCATCGGTATATACAGAAGATAATAAACCTCTTTTGTTAGTGTTTACAGAGTTACTAACCATACCGTTTTGGCTATCCTCCAAGAAGTTATCTTTATAAGATTTAAACGAAGTAAGTTGACCATCTAAGTTTTTAAAAGAGCTTTCTATTTTACTCATCTCACTTTTAATTAATACACTGTTTGAAAAATCACCATTACTTTCTGCTGTAGCAGCTTGTTGAGCTAATTGAGCAAATTCTAGTTGTCTTTCTTTAGCCCACTCTTGAACACCAGGTATGTATTTTTGTGGTAACTTACTAGTGTCTATACCATCAGGCATACTGTTAAGATATTTTTCAACCTTACCATTAGCTCTAGCTTGTTCTATTTTTTCTTGTCTTTTTCGAGCAACAATAGTATTCATTTGCTCTTCAAAATGTTTGTCTAACATTTTAGAGTTATTCATTGCATCCGCGTTAGTTACTTGACTAACTTTTGCTCCTGAGTAATCTGGTAGTTCCATATATATATTGTTAATTAAGATACACCACCTGGTGGAGGTATAACCTGACCTGCTGCGCCAGCTGAGTTTTGATTTAATCCGCTGTTAGCTCCTCCTGGTAAAAAGGTCGCACCCATACCTGCCATTTCTCCAACTCCACCCATTATAGAGTTAGTAGCTTGTTGCCTTGCTTGATTAGCAGCTGAAAGTCTGTCTCCAGCTCTACCTAGCATACCTGTTGTTTTACTAGCTTCCATTTGCCTAGACATCATATCTCCTTTAGCCATGTTAGTTTGCATTTGACCTGCTTGTTGAGCTGCTAGTTGTTGATTTTGTGATTCTTGCTGTCCTATACTAGAGGTAGCTTGTTGTAAGTTTTGTGATTGTTGATTAGCCATTGATTGAGCTAACGCAGCTATACCGGATCCACCGGCTGCACCTTGTAAAGCACCCATTGTATTTGACAATGATTGTTGTTGTTGACCAGCTAACATATCAGCTTGCTGCGTGTTAACAGTTAAGTCTTCGTAGACGTTCTGTTGATTAGCATAAGGGTTAGATGTGTCCATGCCCTCTAATCTAGCCAACGTTTTATCGTAACCAGCTTGAGCCTGTCTTTGTTCTCGTTTTCTTTTACCGCTTCCGATAATTCCTCCGGCTATACTAGTTAAGGCTTTAACGCCTCCGATTACCATTGATGGATCCATACTTTATATTTTGTTATATCTATTATTATTACATGTTATTTACTACTTTCAACCACTTCAGAGCTCACTGTAAATATTTCTGCAGCAGCTGTATCGTTGTTTTGCATATCAACTTCAGCGTAGTATCCGGCTATACTAGCCATGTTAGCTTGATTATCTTTACTAAACAATATAAAATCATTTGCTGATGGTCTAACCGCAAATGGCTCTATGTCACAAGATATTGATAAATCTGTAACAGCTGTTATCGCTCCAATTTTATTTATAGTTCCAGCTGTGTTAAAATTACCTACAGTAGATGTTGAAGAAAAATAAGCTATATCACCTATTTGAACCGAGTCTTGTACTGGGTTTGAAAATGTTAACGTTATATTGGCCATACTGTTTTATTTTATGGGGAGTTAGTTAAAGAGACAGCTATATTGAATGTCATGTCAGAGTTAGCGTCTATCACCTCGTCAAGTTGAGCTGTCCAAGCAAAATGTAAGTCTTGACTTGGGGCTTGACCAACCAAGGTGGTTTTAGTTATTGTTAAAGCAGTTGTTTGATTAAAAGCTGAGCCACTTGCTGCGCTTATAGTGAGTGTTATCTGCTGTAAAGTATTACCATAAAAGTTACCATACAGTACTCCAGTTCCATTAGTTAAGTTTTGTCCACTTGGAGCTCCATATGGAACACTTTTAGCTTGAATAGCTGACATACCACCAGAAATATTATAATCAGCTCTAACTGGTGAAAGTATAAGGCCAGAGGAAGTACCAGACAAAGTAGGTGTGTATAATCTAAATCCAGA
>TARA_R110001592_G_scaffold314438_1_pt1 | contig 10355 bp, 4 predicted proteins | sample TARA_R110001592 | Tara Oceans TARA_R110001592 (sample SAMEA4398387) | marine metagenome | biome: Polar Biome; feature: [SRF] surface water layer (ENVO:00010504); material: water (ENVO:00002006), including particulate matter (ENVO:01000060) such as... | depth 5 m | reverse complement strand
TCTTTCGATGCCCGTTGATAGACCGTGTATTTCGTGAGACGGTTACCAAATGGGGAGCATGCCACCCATCCGGAAACGATTCGAGTCGATAACGGCCCTGAATTTATTTCGAAGAGTCTGGACTGGTGGGCTTACTGGAATCGGGTGAAGCTTGACTTCAGTCGCCCGGGAAAGCCTACAGATAATGCGTTTATTGAATTTTTCAGCGGTCGGCTGCGACAGGGGCGAAAGGATTACAACGAGCGGCGTCCCCTCAGTGCATTGGGTAACCGGACACCGCAGGAGTTTGCGAAGTTTTCAGACCAGGCATGCCTGGTCTGAAAACCCTTGGTCACTCGCATTCCAACTGGTACAGAGTTGGGGCAAGGTCATTACCTAAGCCAACCTTCATAAGACCTGGTATAGGTTTTTAAGGCAGGTCAGCTGAATCACATTTGTTTGTTATCTTCTATGTGAACCTGGCAATCCAAAATCTTTCCGATTTTATTACTTAAAGACTTCATTGCTAAGTAATGAAACAATATCGTTCCTATCAACAAAGTAATGAGAACAATGTAATTTGGATCTTGGCTAAATAAAAACATCCTGATAAAAGCGAAGTAAGAAACGAAAGTCAGAATCTCCACGCTGATTATCAAAACAACTACTTTGAGATTCTGGCATGTTAATATTACGTTACCACGTTTGCGTAGAAATCTCGTTGCTCTGATTTGAAACAATGCCACTCCAAATGCCAATGTGGTGAGAAGTTCGCGATTTGGTTCTTGAGTTAGCAATCTCACTAAAAATAAAATTATATATAGAAAAATTGCTAGAATATTCACACCGATTATGAATATCACCACTGTTTTGGATGGACGAGATATCAGTGTAGGCGACTGGTCTCGCATTGCTTAACTCCTTTATGAAACGTATTAATTGACTAAACCAGAACAGGAGTACATAAATCACAAGCTAGTTCTCTTGGCCTAGCAGGACGTTCCTTACATTTTTTATATCGTTTCTTGGAATCTTCCATACAAGATTTAAAATTATTCCTAGCATCATGAACTAATATTGCGTATCCAATAATGCATGCCGATATGAAGGTAGGTAAGCACAGAGCACACAGCGGATTAGTGGGGGGAACACAAAGCCAGCCACAAAGCTCTAATGCCTCTATTAAACATGAACCAAGAAAAATTGTCCAAAGCGCCATTTCTTTTGCAAGCTGAATACCACAATTTTTATCGCGACTTTCCTTTTCTTTATCGCACTCGTCTGGAACAAGGCATATGTTAATTCCCAAAGGATCTGTGAAGTTCAGGGGATTAGAAACAGCGTATTGGAATAAATTAAAGCTATCAATATATTTAAGAGGATCCCTCTGCAGCCATGTTCCGAGATGTGAACTCAAAGCCCTATTCCTCACGTGGAAGAATTTCGCATCTGAATCCCAGCAGTAACCGGTAAACAGTGTATGCCAATCAAACGATGAAGAAGCACGTGAACTAAACGAGGCATCCCAGAAACCAGGGGTGCCATAAGCGTCATAGTTGTAGCGTTCCTGCACCAAGCCACTAGAATTAATAATACTCACCGTATTCCAGTTTGCATCTTGAAGAGAATAAAGCCGTTCATCAAGCGTTCCATTTTCGTTTGTGTCTTTGTCTCTTAAGACCAAGTCATCTTGATATCGAAGTCCCCAAACGAACTGTTGAAGAGGGGACGTGCTACTGTCAACACGCTCTTCAATAACCTGCCACTTTGAAGGCTCGGTGTAATAGAGATGACGGGTTTCACTGAGTGTTCCACCAGAATATATTTTTTTGATCGTTTGCCGTTTAGCACCATCATACTCATACTTAGTTACTGTATTATTAGATGAAGAATCAACTATCTCTACCAATCGGTCCCACGCATCATAAGTCATTGTATAACTTTTCGTTGGATCAGCCAACTGAGGCATGATAGTCATGTTTCCTGCTTTGCTATAAGCAGGAGTGACCCAGCTGGGACCGGCAGATTCGGTGATATCTGTGATCTCATTCACTCTATTAGCAATGCGATCTTGATTGAGGTTCCATGTGCCATTCCCATTGGTGTCTTCTCGATAGTTCTTCCAGTTTCCAGTTTCGTCGAGAGACCAGCATTCAGCAAATTGTAAATCAGTAATTCCGTCTTTCAGAGCATTTAATGTTCCTCGATCCAAATCTTTTAAACGGTTGATTCCATCATAACTATAGAGTTCATCAAAATGCTTTGATAATGCATCGGCCACTACATTCTCACGATAAGTGCGATTGCCTATCTGGTCATAACCATACTGAATCCGATCGACATCACTTGATGAACCATAATCGTACCAGTACGAATCCTTGATACGACCAAAACGATCCAGACCTCGGTAGATATCACCTGTATCAGGATCATTCCCTCCTGCAGTTCCAATTAAAGTATATTCGACGTCAGGTTCGGTATAATCGACCTCCACAAAATTTCTTAAACCCAGATAGGAATAGTCTGCCAAATGCGTGGAACTCATATCATCGTCTACCAAAGCAGCCACGCGGCTGAGCGCATCATCGATTTCATCAGACGTACCATAATTATAAGTCAGGACACGACCGTCAGGGTAAGTCAATGTCGTAAGACGAATTGTATTATCGCTGCCATTTGCGAAACTGTACTGTACTTTCGGAGTTGTTGAAGTATTCACCGCTCCCGAATGGGACTGATAATCGGTGATGAGTTGACCAAAATCGTTATAGTCAAACTGGATTTCGTTGACAACAGATCCTGAACCAACAGTGGCATTATCATAACTCGTCACGGTATCCTTAATGCCACGCACTTCGTAGGTTGTTGCAATACGTCGGACAGCACCATCTACTCCGGTTCCCAGTGTCGTAATTCGATCCTGGATTTGCCTCCCGAGCTTATCGAAATCATAAGCGTGTACGGTACTTCCTTGATCCTGGATTTCAGAAATCTGACTTTGTCGATTATATTTAAAAGAAATCACATCAGAACTATCCACAGAGTCGGGATAAGTTTCAGAGCGTTTTAAGATACTAGTGGCAAGCTCTGAATCAGAAAGCGTGGTTCCATAGGTATAAGTCGTTGTCTGGTTTCCCGTCAGGCTATTATTCGCTGTCATACTACTAACGTTTCCATCGGCATTGTAAGTCATAGATACTATGACATTCTCGTCTAGGGAAGTAAAGCACCCTCCAGAATTACTTGAACTACTGCTGGAAGAACTTGCCCGTACATTTATTATACGTTGAATTTCTCGTCCACGTGCATCGTATTCAATTTGATTTACTTTTCCTGCAGGATCAGTTATTTGGAATAATCGTCCTGCTGAATCAAAGTCAGCACTGGTAATAAGCACGGTATCTGAACGAGTTGGTATTAAGCTGGAACGGGTCAACGAAGCCCCCCCATTAGTTCCATAATTTACAGTATCTACAGTACGTCCAATGGCATCTGGGTATGTTGCTTGGTACGTTACTCGTGCTTTGGGGGTAGTGCTGGGATTTTGCAAGGCCCCTGTTTGACTGGCCGGAGCGTCATGATATCTCTGGCGAGAATTCGTTTGGATAATGTTATTTGCGTTATCATACGCCATTTCTGTTTGTTCAATGACAGTATCGTCAGCGACTGATCCAGCATCCGCATAACTGATTTCATCCAGGTCATACGCCTCGTATGTTGCTGTACGACGTCCCAGACTATCGAAAACCCGTTTCGTAAAGAAATCAGAACCAGCAGGTAACTGTTTTATTATATTTCCGGTGGCATCATACCAGGTGTTGTCGGTAAGACTATTGCCCACAACTCCTGTACTCGGATTTACACCATAGACGACCGTTCGATAAATACGTCCTAGGTCGTCATATTTGGTTGCTGAGCGGGCAATTAAATTGCCCGCTGAAGTGGTATTATACCGTTCCGTTTTTGTAATGTGGTTCCAATTATCGTAATAGAGCCTCTGGAAGTAATCAATTTCGCCATCTGTGTCTATATTGCGGTTTCGCCAATCATAGGTAAATGTTGTGATACGAATATCGGAAGCTGTGGCGTACACGGTCTGCTTAGTCAGGTTATTGTCACCCCCGGAAGTTCCGCCGTCATACTCAAACCCGCTTACTTGAACCATGTTGTTTCCAACCGCTCCGCCTCCCGTCGGATCCTGATTAGTTGCGCCGGTGTCATCGGTTCCAATAAAGGTCTTAATTACATTTTCACGCACATCAAGCACGTTATATTTTATGGTTCCTCCCGGTGTAGTTGTTCGGTTACGACGTTTCATCGAATCATACCCAAAGTCTGCTTGATCATAATTCGTTCCTGAAGAACCACTGCCAGAAACGGGGATCCTATGATAAGCGCGCATTGATTCCAGCAAACAACATTCGGAATATTGATTGGTTGTCCAACTCACATAAGAAGTTTGTGCAAAGCTGTCCATTGGCAACAGCTTGCCACTAGTAGAAGCACGCGTCGCTTGAATGCTCTCTAAAGAATTTCCATTTTTATCAGTTTTAGAAATATTCACCGGATTGATAAGTGTGTAGGAGTAACTGGGGGATGTTCCTGTCGCATAACCCTGGGCCTGCCAGATCTGATTTTCATCCGAATCGGACTTATACACATACCAAGTGGCAGTTCGAATTTCCGTGGCCACTCCTTCCAGATCAATCGTATGAGTGGGACTCAGTTCTTGAGTGATACGCCCTCTGTCATCGTGTTCATAATCCGTGACCAGATTTAGTCCTCCACCTGATGGAGTCACCCAACCGGAGGGAACGCCCGATGCTGAGCCAGTATCGACGTCCTGAACACGTTGAGTCATTGCTCCCGTCGGAATATCATAAACAGTTTGGTTGATATATCCGCGTTCATCCATCGTCCAGGTCAGATAGTCGTATTCATCGAAGTATTCTTTGCGCGTATTGGCAACACCAGAACCATTTTGACTAGTGGAAATGACGGGAAGTGTTATTGTTTTCTCTTTAATCTGACAGGTTCCTTCGTACCAAGTATAGGAATACGAAGTAATAATCTTTTTCGTCTGGTCTGTATCAGAGGGATAAGAAATCTCCTTGGAAAGGAAATATGCCAGACCACCGGCAGAAGAAGATGAGGAGGATGAAGATGAATTTTCACTACCACAGGAAATATATTCCCGTTCCAGAAGTTTGATTGATGTTCCCTGTTCTCCTTCCTGGATACTGCTGGATGCGAGCCAGTTGGTGGGAGCGTGGTAGGTGTAGGTGCGAATTAGACCACTACTGTCTCGCAGATATTGATAATTGCCGCTCACTTCATGTAACAGATCAGCGTATTGATCATCGTAGCCACTGATGGCTGACGAACTGCCGTAAAGAATCACATTGGCGGAATCATCGTACTTAAAGAATTCATACCATTCATCATTCCCTGATTTGAGGATTTTGAGCATCGGCTGACTGGCATAATTGCAGTAGATAATATTCTGACTGCCGTCAGGCAGAGTTTCTGTGGTTTTGGTCTTCCAGGCATTATAGTCGTCTTCGAAACTACTTTCTTCATAACTGAAACTAAAGGTGCGCGAGCCCCCCTGAATCATTTCTTTCGTAACCCGCCGCTCCAAATCGAATTCAAAATAAAAGTCAGCGTACTGTGCGAGCTGGGCATCCGTCGCTGTCAACGGATCAGAAACACTGGGGTCAGCAGCCAGTTTGTTATAAGCTTCCTTGTTCAGAATGTATTTGAGCTGATGAGCAAAGTCACTTGCTCCAGTGGAACTGGAACTGCTGGAACTACTACTTGATGAAAGAGATTTGTAATAGCGATAATAATTTGTCCCTGTGTCCTGCCAGGCGCTTCCATCCCACTGCTGGGTTGTGGCTGTTTTTAAATCCTCTTCAAGCCCATAGGCTTCATCGTTACCGTAATAGGTATAAAGGGCCCGCGAGATATTTTCCCAGGAACCGGCACCTACTTTACGAGAAAGTGTGGCGCTGGAGAGAAGTAGATCCCCTACATCCTGATACGCATACTCAAATTTCTCAGTCGTTGTTACGCTGTTTTCTGTGTATTCGCGTTCTACTGTTGTAAAATTACAACCATTACTGCTCATCCCGGTCACGGTGATCGTATTACCGGCAGGAGAAATCCGGCGAGAAAACATCCCGGTATAATCATCAAACTCCGTGATATTTCCTTTCAAGTCTGTCAGGCGATATACTTCGTTGACAGTATCATGTTCCAGAGTTGATTTGACGTTGAACCTTGGTACCCATTCGCCATCAACCTTATCAAACCAAAGTGACGAATTACTATCTCCCTGGATAACTACTTCGGTAATTTCCGTTCCCGGTGGTCCTTCCGGACGTTTCACTAAGTATGACCATTCTGCCACTTGCCAGTTATAACCCTGGCCAATCGTTTCAGAGCGATTTAAACGCGGTCGGAAACTCCGTGTGTGTCCCCAGGGCACGCCATATCCTTTGACACTTAAATCCGTGACCGAGTAATCAAATTCCCCTGTGCCATACATGACAGGGGCACTACTTCTACGAGGAGGTATGCAAAGAAAATGGGTACAGGTTGGGGGATTTCCTGGAGGCGGGCCTCCCGGTCCCCCTCCGGTACCTGGTCCATTTCCGCCATTGGGCCCGTTTCCACCATCCGGTCCATTTCCTCCGGGATTGCTTGAGCAACACTGAACTAAAGGATCACATGGAGGAGTTGGAGGAGGGTACGAATTGGGATAAGGAATTCCTCCGGCTACACCCAAGAGGAGAAAAGGATTCTCGGGATTATCACAACAACCGGGGTCCACATCTATGGGAGCCTCCCCATGAAGTGGAAAACAACTTGCAAGTTCAGGCAACCATGCGTTTGTACCACCACAGCCACCTGTTTTAGAAATCCAATCTAAATATAAGATTGGCTTGCCGTCTGTATCGAGTCCAGTACATTTCAATGTAAAGTCATAACCGCTAGACTGTTTTGATTCCCATACGGATCCATTCCATTCCAGCTGGCTCGCCCCATTCATATTCGCGCAATCTGGGAAAGGAGCAGTGACACCAGCAGAGACTTTAGATGGCCCATAAAAACAGCAAGTAGTAACCATGATTCATTTCCTTATACGAAAACTTGTTTTTTAGATTCAGAATTAAGATCACACTTTAGCCAGATGATGTTTCAACGGTTTAAGCTGTAGAGTAATCTTCACAAGTGAGACAACAGGCCAGTTCTTTCATAGGTTTAGCCACCGTACATTGTTGGTGTATCGAGCAGGAGAACAATTTGATTTGCACGGAACCTCTGCAGGTCGGACATTCCATTTCACCGACAACTTCTTTTCGATGCTGACAGGCTACTTGAGGTGAATTGTTAATCTTAGGTCGTTGGAGAATAGATTGACCGTTCTCGAACATTTCAAAATAGTCCTGCCGTCTACGACACAGTTCATAGAAGTGACGTGATTTCTCACACTGGTGCCGTTCGCACCAGCCGGGCTCGGTACATTCACAGGGAGTTACTTTCATCGCTGCTCCTTCACGATGACGGAGATTGATTAAGAAATGGATGTCGTTATTGCAGTATTGATTTTTTCCAGGTAAAAAATCTGTTCGTCCCGAAATTCTGTTCGCGTTTGAAGACGTTCCTCTGAAACAGATATTTCGGGATGCCTGGCAAAGCAGTCCTGGAGGTCTTCGAGTCGGAACGAGATCACAGGAACGGTAGTCCCATCTTCGAATTCGTGATCGTTTCGATTATGAGTTTCTTTGGTAAAGGGGGTGTAAATCACAATCACCAGCTTGCGTTGAAACGAATGCAGGGCATTTTCCAATACCTGCCGCCAGTCATGATTGTGCTCCAGTACATGTCGCAACAGGATTCCCTCAGATTGACTACGGTAATTACACAGGTTGACCTGACGATCTGAAAATTCAGTTTTGGTGCCATCCAGATTCTGGACATGTGCGTCACTGTGTCCAGCCAAGATTTTGGAAAACCAGCCAAAACCACAGCCCCAATCTTCAATCTGTTCACAGTCTGCCAGAAACTGAGCTGCCCTGTGGTAAGTGACCTCATCACCAAAGGGACGTTGTGTTCCCTTAATCAGAGTGCTCCATCTTCCGCGATTGGTTTTCCCACCTTGTTCCCTGTGTTCGCACTCACAAGACCAGTCGATGCGGGCCTGCAGATCGGTCTGTTTGAGACGGTGATAGAAGGCCAGGTCGAAATCCGGGGGATCGGAGCGTGAAGTAAAGACCGACTCTCGTAACAGGCTACCCCTCACGATCGTACAACCAAAACCGTTTCCTGCAATCGTTTGTACTCCCTCACCAGGCTCATGAATACAATGGAAATCTTCATTCCATGCACAGTACCCTTTGTGGAATCGACTGCGATACGGCGCGGCCACCGAAGCAGTTTTTGCGTCAAAGGCCAGCAGCAACTGCTGGCAGACATCGTCCGGTGGTAAGATGTCGTCTTCCAGAATCCAGACATATTCTGTCGTCACTTCGCGGGCTAGACGATTATAAATGCGGGCCATAGCCTGTCGTACGGAGTTCTGAATCTCTTCCCGTCGTCGATTGTCGTCCGCCAGCCTCGGTGTTCCCACGGACTGTTGAATATAACTCACGGTGGGATAATCTGACTGAGCCACCCAGTTTCTGACAACTGCACTAAATTCCGGATTCTGACTGGTGTCGATGAAAAGAAGTCGTAACTGATGATGAGGCCACATCTGTCGTTCCAGAAACGCGGCCAGTTCCGGCCAGAGTTCCATTCGCCCTGCCAGCGGAATACAGAGTGTGACCACTTCTTGATCCAGGGCCGCATATTGATAATAGGAAGGTTGATGCTTCAGCATCAGTTGCGTCCAGTTGGCAGTATGCTTGCGATAGTGGTACACGGATTTTTGCTTTGCTGCGATCCAGCCATCCCGCAAAATGTGTCGCCACAAAAACCAGTCCCCCTGGACATAGATGGGATCGAATGCTTTTTCAAACACACGACTTAAGATGATCGCATCACGGCGAACCAGACTGCCTGCATGAATAAAGTTATCCCGTTCCAGTTGTCCGGCATCATACACAGTAGGATAATTCAGATATGCGTCTCGCTCCCCAAACAGTTGACAGTCGGAGTACACAATGGCAATCCGGTCATCTGTAAAAGGAACTAACCCCTGATCCAGATAGTCCGGGGAGAGAATGTCATCGGCATCCAGAAAACAGATAATCGGAGCAGAAGTTGCCTCGAAGCCGGCCTGACGGGTTTTATGAACGTTTTGAAAATCAACTCGTAAATAGTTGACTCCTGCATCTGCGTATGAAGCTGCGATTTTTTCAGTATCGTCTGTAGACGCGTCATCAACCACGATAATTTCTGCTGCGGGCACGGACTGGTTGAGCACACTCTCAATACACTCTTCCAGGAATGCACCGTAATTGTGGGAAATAATGCAGATTGCCACTTTGGGAGAGCATGCCCTTCCGTCACCATTGTTGGATGGCAACCCAAATTTCTCGGCTAAGAGCTGGCCAGGACCAATTCCCTGTTCCCACTGATTGAAGTGCGCTTCGCTAAACTTACATAGGCGAAATAAGGCCCCGGTTTTGTTCATTTTGTGCCGGGAGCACCATCCCTCGGAGTCGCAAGCGCAGGCAGTATTTCGTTTCATGTTTACTTCTTTACTGTTTGAAATTTTCAAATTCTGGAGTCTCACAGGTTTGCCAGGTGGAGTCACCATTTCTCCAACCCAAGTGATGGGCTCCACCGGGTAGAACAGCAATCTGCTCCCCCCGACTCTGTAACGAATAGGGACTGTCGCGACAGATCCACCAGTCAAAATCTTTCAGGTTGTCGATGGGCAGCGGTCTCATCTGTTCCAGACGCTTTGTTTCCAGAAACAGACTGCAACCACGCTCTGACAGTTTGCGATGCCAGGTATCAGAACCATCCTGAAACGTTCCTGATGAAATGTGTTCGGGACTGTGTTGATAGCTCACAGCACCAAAGTTTGTTTCCTGTTCCAGTAAATCAAGTGCTAGAGAGAATGGTCGCTGATAATTCATATCTGCATCGCTGATGAGAATGTAAGAAAACCGATCCAAGTAATTCACAGGCAAGATACGTTCCAAAGCAGCATTGATTCCCTGATTTCTGTCCAACAGTAAATAGCCGGTGAGCCAGTCTGTGTTGCGAATCACGGTTTGTGTTTCCTGATCGGAGCCGTTATCAACCACGTACGTTTCGGTATCTAGTCCATCCCGCATCAACTGGATGGAGTCCAGTGTCTGTTGCAGGAATTGAGGTCGATTCCAGCTCACAACGACGATACATAACTCTTTCATGAC
>TARA_R110001592_G_scaffold79619_2_pt1 | contig 10359 bp, 7 predicted proteins | sample TARA_R110001592 | Tara Oceans TARA_R110001592 (sample SAMEA4398387) | marine metagenome | biome: Polar Biome; feature: [SRF] surface water layer (ENVO:00010504); material: water (ENVO:00002006), including particulate matter (ENVO:01000060) such as... | depth 5 m | reverse complement strand
CTCGTTCGGCTTGATCCACAGGGTGTCCTGCCGGTTACAGTCGGCCAAGGCCATGGCTTCCGTCGAGCCTTCGCTTTTGCTCAGGCACAGCCCGGGGGCATTGGTCAATTCGAACCGCAACGTGCCCTTGGGCTGGATCCGCTGCCGCTTGATCGCGGCGATCAGGGCCTTTTCCGCCGTCGGCGCGGGTGCGGCGTTCGGGTTCCCCACCACCACCGACGTCGACTGAATGGTTTCGATCTTGATCGAATTCGGATCGATGGTGTTGGGGTTGGGCTGGCCGGGGACGGTTGTCGAGGAGAACGTGATCTTGGAAGGATCGATGGACGACAGGTCTCCCGGGGTCTTGCCCGACTTGTAGGCGGCCAGCTTGGTCTTGAAGTTGGCGCTCGGCGGCGTGTTGCCGCCGATCACCGCCGCCCAATGGAACAGAAATTCGTCCGGCCCTTCCTTCTGCTGCAACAGAAGGCCGATGTCGACGGGGCGGTTGGCGATATCGATCGCCTGGCGGATCTTGCCTTCCATTTCCTCCGTCTTCATCAGCTTGTCCATTTCCATGGTCACGATGATCGCTGCCGCGGCGGCGATCACCATCGGCGCGGCGGCGGCCACGGCGGCGGAGCCCGAAGTCCAGGAGGTGGTGAACATGGCCATCTCACCGGCCTTTTTCGCGGCCTGTATAGCCCGAACAGGCAACAGCGCCGCATTCACCGGTTTGGCGAACAACGTTAATACGAGCGCGCCCACCGGGCCGGCAGCCCCGACCCCCATCTGTATGGCCCCGCCGACGATTTCGTTGTAGTCCGGCGGCGCGATCACGCCGCCGGCATAGATCGAGGCGGCCCCCATCTTGGACAGGGCGATCTCGTTGGCCTTGTTCGCCGCCGCAAAATAGGCGTCGAAGGCCTGCTTGGACTGATAGGCGACGAACTGCCGGTTCCACTGGATCAAGTTGGCGACAATCGACAGCAGGTTCTTTTCCGATGCCGTCCGCTGGGCGGCCGGCTTGACAGCCGACTCCATGACGATCTTGCCCAGCAGGGCGGACAGGACGGGGCTTTCCCACGGCTTGCTGTCGATCTGCTTCCAGACATTGGTGATGGCCTGCGCCTCCGGCTCGCCCGATGCTTTCGCTGCCGCCTTGGCCGCGTCGTCGATCAGGGTGCGATCGGCGATCAGCTTGGCCAGGATGTCGTCGGCGCCATTGCCCAGGGAAAACAGGCTGTATTTGCTGCGTTGCGGCACCACCCAGCGCATCTTCTTGATTTGGCAGGCCTTGGCGCTCTTTACGCCGAAGAGAGACCGCGTCGTATCTTGCGGGCAGGACCAGCAGGTGCCTCCGTCGATGAAATCGAAATGCTGACCGGCCGGGCAGGTCAAGGCCGCCGTCTTCGTGGCCGGCTCGAAATCCAGGTTCGTATGGCAGGCGTTGCCTGCGGTCACGGCGGCCGCCGTGCGCAGGTGATCTTCCGGGCATTTCCAGCATTCGCCGCCGTTGCGCGGGTCGCGGAAGGCGCCTTCCGCGTTGCAGGCCTTGCCCTTGAATTCGGCGCTAACGGCCTTCTTGCCGACCTTTCCGCAGGCGTTCCATTTATCGACGGCCGCGGCGGTGCGGCCGTAGCCCGAGGGACATTTCCAGCATTCACCGCCGTTGCGCGGGTCCAGGAAGGCCCCGGAGGGACAGGAGACCTTGCCCAGGAACACGGCCTTCGTCGTGCTGCCCTTGCTCGGCTTGTCACAGGCCCTGGGATGGTTCACCGGCCGGGCGTTGCGGTTGAAGCCCTTGGGGCAGGAGAAGCAGGACCAGGTGCCGATGTCGAAGAACGACCCTTTGGGGCATTTGCCGACCGCCTTGGATTCGAACTTGGCCTTATCGTAGCCGCAGGGTTCCTGCAGGTTTCCCTTGGCATCGAGGCCGCCACAGGCGGGATGCCCCTGGAGCTGCCTCCAGGCCGAATTCGCCTGCGCGTCACCTGCGTCAAAACTCAGGATAAACAGACCCAGGAACAGAATACCCAGGTATTTCGGCAGCAACCTTGCAACAAACGACGCCATAAATAATTCCCCCTCGCGGCGCATATCGCGCCGAAGCCATGAATTTCGATACTTATATACTCTTAAATCACCTAAGCGCGCCGAAATCATGCTTTTTGGACTGCGCCGGATAGGGGCCAAGGAGTTTTCTGCGCACCGGCGACAGCGATTGCGCATTTGAAGCAATTTCAGCGGCGCGAAGGCGGCTCAGGAAGTGGCGAAAAGCCGCCTACCGGGCGCCCTCAGCCGCGGGATCGCAAGGTTTGCGACGGCAGGACGCCGAACTGTTCCACATAGCATTTGGAGAACCAGCCCATGTGGGTAAATCCCCACTTTGCGGCGACATCGCGGACGGAAACACCGTCGCCGGCCCGGCGCAGGTCATCGTGGGCCAAGGTCAGCCGCACGTATTTGACATAGGCGATGGGCGACATGCCGAAGGCATCGTTGAACGCGGTCTGCAGCGTCCGGTAACTGCACCCCGCAAGATGGGCCAGGGTTTCCAGCGTGATCGCCGTATCCGCATGGGCGTGGATGTAATCGCGGGCCCGTTTGACGTAATAGGGGACGGCGACGGCCTTGGAACGGCCCTGCAAGGCGTCCGTGGCGGAATTGGGCAACAGCGACAGCACGCTGGTCAGCAGCAGGTCCTTGAGGCCCGCCAGGATGATCGGGTTGTCGACCCCGTACAGGGGACCATCCAGGGCTTCGGCGATGTAGGTCACGGTATTGCGCAGGTGCCGGCCACCCGGCGTGGTCAGGTCCAACGCGACATCGAATTGGATATCCATCAGGCAGGCTTCCTCGCCCAGAAGCTTGCGCGCATGCTGTTTCAAGCCATCGATGGACAAAGGAATCACGAAGCTTTCAAAGGCGTTCTGCTGAGCCGACAAGGGAATTCGCTTGTCCCGCATCAGGCCGGTATTCGGAGAAATCTCAAACGTCTGGCCATTGTGCTGAACGCTGGCGGCGCCTCCGGTCAGGATGAACAGCAGAAGCGTATCCTCATCGTGTTCATAGGTTTGAACCCGGGTCGGCACATGGCCGTAGGTGACGTGCATCAAATCCAGGCCGTCGAGGTTGGCGGCGCGAAGGGAGGCGTTGATTTCGTGGCCCTTGCCGATGACGTCGATTTCATCGGTGTTTGTCAGCCGCGTCAGGATATCCCGCATTTCATGCAAGTCCTTGGACGCCAGAATTTGATGATTCTCAAGGTATGCCATGGGTGGGTTCTCATCCTTCCGATAGACCCTAATACATCATACCGTAGTCAGCGAATGCGACCACCGTCACATTGTCCGTTCCGATGCTAATATTTTCCGGTCGGCCCCGCCCGCGCGGAACCTGTTCAGGCTTGCGCAATTCCGTTAAACGGGTGCTTGCCTTGCAATTAAGCCTAGATTCAGGGAGATCCATCCATGGGGGAACAATGCGTTGTCGTGACCGGCGGCAGCAGCGGCATCGGGCGCGCCTGCGTCGAAGCCGTCGCCGCCTCGGGCACCAAGGTCGTCAATCTGGACCGCAATCCGGCCGAACTCATTCCGGGCGAGACCTTCATCGAGCTCGATCTCTACGACCACGGCAAAATCCGTGACGTGTTCGCCGACATCGCCCAGACCTTCGACATCGTCGGCTTGGTCAACAACGCCGGCATGTCGCTCGCCAAAACGCTGGCAGAGACCGAGGCCGAGGATTTTGCCAAGGTGGTCCCCCTCAACATGGTCGCACCCGCGCTCTGCGCGAAATACGCGGCGGAACACATGAAACGCGTCGGCTGGGGCCGCATCGTCAACATGTCCAGCCGCGTCATCCTGGGCAAGGAACTGCGCACGACCTATGCCGCGACCAAGGGCGGCATCGCCGCCATGGCCAAGGTCTGGGCCCTGGAACTGGCGGCCGACGGCATCACCGTCAACACCATCGCCCCCGGCCCCATCGCCACGCCCCTGTTCAAGGAGGTCAACCCGCCGGGCACCCCCAGAACCCAGAAAATCATCGACGGCGTGCCGGTCAAACGCCTGGGCGAACCCGAAGACATCGCCAACGCCGTGATGTTCTTTTTGAAAAAGGAAAGCGGCTTCGTCACGGGCCAGACCCTGTTCGTCTGCGGCGGGCTGACCGTGGGCGGCGCGCAGTAGGCGGGGCGCCCTCGGAAGGTCAGTCGTCGACGGGAATCAGGTGCAGGCGGCCGTGCCGCACGCCGCGCTGGGACGTGATCTGGTCCGCCAAGCGGCGGACCTGGTCGACCGTGCCGGTCAGCACCGTGGCCTCCAGGCAGTTTTCCGCATCGATATGCAGATGCAGGGTCGCCTGCGGCACGTCGTGATGGTGGTGCTGGGTCTCGATCAGGCGCGACGACAGGCTGCGTTCCTTGTGATTATAGACGTAAACCACGCAACCGACGCATTTTGCCTTGTCGTTGTCGTCGGTTCGTTCCTCGGCCAGGAGCAGACGCACCGCGTCGCGCACGCCTTCCGAGCGGTTGGCGTAACCCTTCTTTTCGATCAGACGGTCGAACGTTTCCAGCAGATCATCGTCGATCGTGACGGTAATTCTCTCCATGGCCGGCCTTTCGGTGTTGAAATGAATGCTGCCTCGGGTATGATCTTTTCAGGTTTTGTCATACTTTTCGCGTCTTAAATCATACAGGGGAAATCTCGTGTTTCGATCCTTCTTTACCGCCCTCGCCGCCCTGATGCTGACCGCCGCCCCCGCCTTTGCCCATACGGGCGTCGGCGCGGCGTCCGGTTTCGCCGCCGGGTTTACGCATCCCGTTCTGGGCCTGGATCACGTCCTGGCCATGATCGCCGTCGGCATCCTGGCCGCCCAAATGGGCGGGCGGTCCCTGTGGCTCGTTCCCACCGCCTTCGTCGCCATGATGGCCGTGGGCGGTCTGATGGGCGTTGCCGCCCTGGGCCTGCCCTTCGTGGAAACCGGCATCGTCGGCTCCGTCATCGTGCTGGGCGCGGTCATCGCCGTCGGCCGCCAGTTGCCCGTGGCCCTGGCCATGACGCTGGTCGGGGGATTGGCCCTGTTCCACGGCCATGCCCACGGCACGGAAATGCCGGTCACGGCCAGCGGCCTGGAATACGGGATCGGCTTCATGGTCGCGACGGCGGCTCTGCACGTGGCCGGAATTCTGTCCGTCATCACCTTGCGTGCCGCCGCGGCCCATGCCGCTCCCCTGGCGCTGCGCGCCGGCGGCGGCGCCATCGCGGTGATGGGAATGGCCCTGTTCATTTCCTGACCCACTGACGTTTCCTGACCCAGGCAGCGGGGGGGCCGGCATAGCCGGCTCCCCGTTTTGCCGTGCGAGTACCGGACTCGGTCAGGCCTTGATGATCGTGATGGGTTCGGACACCGCCAGTGCGGCCGCGGGCGGCGGGCCGGCCGCCGGTTGCAGGGCGGGCATCGCTTCTCGCAGACCGGCAAAAACCTCGCCGACCCCGATCAGCACCGGACCTTCGCCCATTTCCGGCGTCTGGCCGGCCAGATAGCCCAGCGTCCGCGCGTCGCGGGTTTCATCCGCGCGGCTGACATTGGCGACGATCACGGCGGGGGTGCCGGGGGCGCGGCCCTGTTCGATCAACCGCCGGGCCAGCGTGCCCGCCGTGCGCCCGGCCATGTAGACCATCAGCGTCGTACCCGGATCGGTGAGCCCCCGCCAATCCAGATCGTCGGGCAGGCCGCCCGCATGGCCGTGCCCGGTGACGAAACGGACGGAGCGCGCATGGTCGCGGTGGGTCAGCGACACGCCGAGCGCCGCCGCCGCCCCCAGCGCCGCCGTGATGCCCGGCACCACGTCAACGGCGATGCCCCGCGCGCGGAGTTGGGATATTTCCTCCCCCGCGCGGCCGAAGATCATGGGATCGCCCGATTTCAGGCGCACGATCTGCTTACCCTGCCCGGCCAGCTTGATCATCAGGCCGTTGATCTCGTCCTGGCGGCAGGACGGCCGGTTGCCCCGCTTACCGACCAGAAGACGCTTGGCCTCGCGCCGCGCCAGTTCCAGAACCTCGTCGGACACCAGATCGTCGTACAGGATCACGTCGGCGGCCTGAAGGGCGCGCACGGCCTTCAAGGTCAGCAGTTCCGCATCGCCCGGCCCGGCCCCGACCAGGGTCACGCGGCCCGGACCCCCGGCGGCCCGCAGGGACAGGCTGGCCGGGTCCATGACCGTTGCCGGGGCCGGGTGATCCGGTTCGGCAAAGGCGCGTTCCGCCTGGGTCCGCCAGAAGATGCGCCGCCGCGCCGCCTCGGGCATCAGGGCCCGCACCCGGTCGCGCAGGCCCTGGGCCGCGGCGGCCCAGTTGGCGATGCCCGGCGGCAGCAGGGTTTCGATGCGCCGCCGGATGGCCTGACCTAGCACGGGGGCCGCCCCGGCGGTGGAAATGCCGACCACCACGGGCGAGCGGTTGACGATGACGCCGAAGGAGAAATCGCAATGGGCCGGGCGGTCGATGATGTTGACGGGCACGCCCGCCGCCCGCGCGGCGGCGGCCAGCAAGGCCGCCTGGTCGTCGTCCGCCGCATCGGCGACCGCCAACGCGCAGCCCGCCAGATTGCCCGCGTCCCACACACGGCCGTCGATGATCCGCCGCACCTGGGCCCCGGCGGCGGTCACAAGCTCGGCCTTCCAGTCCGCCGCGTCCGTCGTTCCCCAGACCGCGACCGGGCGGCCCTTCAGATCATGGAACAAGGGCAGCACGGCAAGATCCGCCATGGCGCCCGGTTTCCGTTCTTCAGGCCGTCTGGTCATGTCAGCTCGCTTCCTTGAGTTCGGCATCAGCGATCAGCACTTCGATTTCCGGGCGGCAGGATCCGCAGGTAATGCCCGCCCCCGTGCAGGCCCCGACGGCGTCGACCGTGGCGCAGCCCTGATCGACGATGGCGCGGCGGATGTCGTTGGCGCCCACGAACATGCAGGTGCAGACGATGGCCCCCGGGTCGGCCTTGTCGGCGGCGCGGCGCCCGGCCAGGATCGCGATGCGGTCCGCCAGGGTCACGGCATTCACCGTCAGCTTCCCGGCCAGCCAGGCGCGGTCCACGGTCACCGGGTTCCGCGCCGCGAACAGGGCGCCGATCAATTGATCCCCTTGGAAGGCGGTCATGCGATATCCCCCGGCGGCCCGGTCTTCGCTTGCCATGATGCGGATGGCGCCGTCCGCCGTATCCAGGCCGAGAACCGTCGCGGCCCAGGCCGCCAAATCCTCCGGCACGGTGGCACCCGCCAGTTCGATGCGCCAGCCGCCCTCGGCCCGGGCCAGGGCCCAGTAATCGGCGCCCGCCGGATCGGGACGCCGGGCCGAAACGGCAAAGCCGTAAAACCCGGCGGCGAAGGGCGTGACGCAGACCGGGGTGTACTTCGCCTCCGGCTGGCCCGACACGGAATCGACGTGGGAGGCGACCAGGGCGTCCGTCCGCGCCTTGCCCGACCATTGATCGTTCCAATGCATGGGCATGAAGACCTGGCCCGGCCGCACGCGGCGGGTGATCAGGGCACGCACCAGGCATTCGCCCTGGGGGCTCGTCACCCGGGCCAGCATGGCCGGGCCCAGGCCCAGGCGTTCGGCGTCCTCGGGCGCGATTTCCAGGAACGGTTCCGCCAGATGCTGAGACAACGCCGGCGACAGGCCCGTGCGCGTCATGGTGTGCCATTGGTCGCGGATGCGTCCGGTGTTGAGCACCAGGGGATAGGCGATGTCGGGAGAACTTGCCGGGGCGCGGTCCTCGACCGCGATGAAACGTCCGCGCCGGTCGGGCGTGAAGAAGCCGCCTTCGGCGAAGAACCGGTCCTCGGACACCCCCTCCGCCCGCTGCGGCCACAGCGTCGGGGCAAGCGCGTCATAGGCCGCGTCGTTGATCGCCGCCATGCCGCCCAGGTCCAGGTCACGGGCCAGGGCGGCACTCGCGCGCCCGGTCAGCGCCGCGTATTCGCGGAAGATGTCGGCGGGTCCCGCGTAATCGAAGGCGTCGCCGTGACCCAGGCGGCGGGCGACCTCGGCAATCATCCACCAGTCGGCACGCACGTCCTCGGGCACCGGCAGGAACGCACGCTGCCGCGAAATCCGGCGCTCCGAATTGGTCACCGTGCCCTCTTTCTCGCCCCAGGCCTGGGCCGGCAGCAGGACATGGGCCAGCGCCGCCGTGTCCGTGTCCCGCGTCACGTCGGACACGGCGACGAAGGGGCATTGGCGGATCGCCTCGCGCACCCGGTCGGCGTCGGGCAGGCTGACCGCCGGGTTGGTCGCCATGACCCACAGCGCCTTGATGCGCTGATCGGCGACGGCGTCGAACAGATCGACGGCCTTGAGCCCCGCCGCCCCGGCGATGGTCGGGCTGGCCCAGAAATCCCGCACCAGATCGCGGTGGCCGGGATCGTCCAGTTCCAGGTGGCAGGCCAGCTGATTGGCGAGGCCGCCGGTTTCCCGCCCGCCCATGGCGTTGGGCTGCCCGGTCACGGAAAACGGCCCCATGCCGGGTCGGCCGATGCGGCCCGTCGCCAGATGGCAATTGATGATGGCGTTGACCTTGTCGGTGCCCGCCGAGGACTGGTTGACCCCTTGGCTGTAGACCGTGACCGTGCGCTCCGTGCGCACGAACAGTTTGTAGAATGCCATGACCTGATCGAGCGACAGGCCGCAGCGCGCCGCGACCCATTCCGGGTCCGCCGCCTCGGCCGCGCGCAGGGCCGCCGTGACCCCCGCCGTATGGTCGGCGATGAAAGAGCCGTCGAACCCGCCCGACTGCGCCAGCCAGGCGAGCAGCCCGTTGAACAGGGCGACGTCCGATCCCGGCTGAAGCGCCAGATGCATGTCCGCCGTTTCCGCCGTCGCCGTGCGCCGGGGGTCGATCACGACCACGCGGGTGCCGCGTTCCTTGCGGGCCGCCTGCAGGCGCTGATAGAGCACGGGATGGCACCACGCCAGGTTGGAGCCGACCATGACGACAAGGTCTGCCTGCTCCAGGTCCTCGTACAGGCCCGGCACCGTGTCCGTGCCGAAGGCGCGCTTGTGCCCGGCGACCGAGGACGCCATGCAGAGCCTGGAATTGGTGTCGATGTTGGCCGAGCCGATGAACCCCTTCATCAGCTTGTTGGCGACGTAGTAGTCCTCGGTCAGCAATTGGCCGGACACGTAGAAGGCCACGGAATCGGGCCCGTGCTCCTCGATCGCTTCGCGGAACCGGGAGGCGACAATATCCAGGGCATCGTCCCAGGATGCCTGCCGCCCCCCGATCTCCGGGTGCAGCAATCGGTCGTCGTAGGACAGCGTCTCGCCCAGGTTGGTGCCCTTGGAGCAAAGCCGCCCGAAATTCGCCGGATGGCCGGGATCGCCGGAAATGGTGACGGCCCCGTCGGCGGCCACGGTGGCCTTAACGCCGCAGCCGACCCCGCAATAGGGGCAGGTGGTCGCGGTACAGATGCTCTCCGGTTCCGTCGTGCCGTCGGCCATGCGCCCTGTTCCTTCGCGTTTAAGCCAACAGAGCCCGGTCGATCAGGACCATGCCGTCCCGCACCTCGACCGGGAAGCGGCGCACTTGGCCTTCGTCCGGGGCCTTGGCGCGGCCGGTTTCCAAATCGATGACCCAGTTGTGCAGGGGGCAGGTCACGCCGTTCTCGTGCACGATGCCCTGGCTGAGCGGCCCACCCTTGTGCGGGCAGCGGTCTTCCAGCGCGAAGACCCGGTCGTCGGCCGTGCGGAACAGGGCGACGCAGCCGAGCGTCGCCCGGATCACCCGAGCCCCCTGCGACGGAATGTCGTCCAGCCGGCAGATTTCGATCCAGACCTGCGTTTTCGTGTTCATGCTCATCTCGTTCATCACGCCACTTTCCCTAAATGCCCAAGACGGAAGGAGGTGAATTCTTCCGCGTCCTTGCCCTGGGCGCGTTCGGCCCAGGGATCGGTCTGCATGAATTTCTGCGAATAGACGAAGCGCGCGTTGAGCTCCTTGCGCCGTTCCGCGTTCTCCACCACCTGTTCGCGGGCGACGTCGAGGCCGACCCGGTCGGCCCATTTGTAGATGCGCTCCAGGTAACGGCCCTGCTCGCGGTAAAGCTGCGTGAGGGCACCGATGTATTCCAGCACCTCCGTCTCGGTCGCGACCGTGCACAAAAGCTCCGTGCCCTTCACGTGCATGCCGGCGGCCCCGGCGAAGTGGATTTCGTAGCCACTGTCCACACAGACCACGCCGATATCCTTGCAGGTCGCCTCGGCGCAGTTGCGCGGACAGCCCGACACGCCGAGCTTCACCTTGTGCGGCGTCCACGACCCCCACATGAATTTTTCCAGCTTGATGCCGAGGCCCGTGGAATCCTGCGTGCCG
>TARA_R110001592_G_scaffold3525_26_pt1 | contig 10359 bp, 7 predicted proteins | sample TARA_R110001592 | Tara Oceans TARA_R110001592 (sample SAMEA4398387) | marine metagenome | biome: Polar Biome; feature: [SRF] surface water layer (ENVO:00010504); material: water (ENVO:00002006), including particulate matter (ENVO:01000060) such as... | depth 5 m | reverse complement strand
CTGTGCGAAGTCGGCCCTGTTTTCCGTTCATCAAAACCCGACGGACAAGATTATATGGCGGCAGGTCTGCGCGCAGGCGATAAAATTTCGCGTCACTGGGCAACCGATCAAACCCAGCGCAGCGTTGATGCCTATGATGCCAAAGCCGATGCGCTCGCCGTTTTAGAAGCATGCGGCGCGCCGGCGGCCAACGCACAAATATCACGCGATGCCCCTGATTATTATCACCCGGGGCGCTCTGGCGTGTTGCGGCTTGGTAAAAACATTATCGCCCAGTTTGGTGAAATTCACCCCGCGATCCTTGAGGAAATGGGCATTAAAACGCCTATGGCGGGCTTTGAAATTTTCATCGAAAACATTCCCGAGCCACGCCAAAAAGGCACAGCCAAAAAATTATTGGAGCTTTCCGCGTTCCAACCCCTGTCACGTGACTTTGCATTCGTCGTGAAAGACAGCGTATCGGGCGATGATGTCATTCGCGCGGCGAAGGCGGCGGATAAAAAGCTGATTACGCAGGCCGAGATTTTTGATGTTTATACAGGCAAAGGGATTGATGACGGGCATAAATCGCTCGCGCTGAATATCACCATTCAACCAACGCAAGCGACATTAACGGAAGATCAACTCGAAGACATCATGAATAATGTTATTGATAGCGTCGCCAATAAATGCGGTGGTGTGCTGCGCGGGTAAGAGGCTGTTTCAAAAGGCTTTAAAGCGTATCACGCGTCCTTTTTATCGTCCGCCTCTTGCGCGATAACATCCTTACGGCTTAGCTTGCCGATCATGGTCTTGGGCAAAGGCTCCTCACGAAATTCATAGCGTTTGGGAATTTCCATCGGTGAGATTTTGTCTTTTAAGAAGGCTTTTAAATCTTCGATGCTGAGCTCGCGTCCCTGACGCAGCTTAATCCATACTTTTACAATTTCCCCGCGGTTTTTATCGGGCAAACCCGCAACGATACATTCCTCAACACTCGGATGTTTATAGATGGCTTCTTCGACATTACGCGGATAGACATTATAACCATTGGTGATAATCATGTCCTTGATACGATCCACAATAAAGAAATAGCCATCTTCGTCCATAATCGCGACATCGCCCGTATAAAGACGGTAATCACCATCCTCAGTCAGGCGCAGCGTTTCATTGGTTGCGTCAGGTTTTTTCCAATAGCCCTTCATCACCTGAGGGCCGCGAATGCACAGCTCTCCGCGTTCACCAAGGGGCATGGGCGTTACTTTATCTTCGGGATTGATAATCTCTATAATCGTGCCGGGCACAGGCAAACCGATAGCGCCCGCCTTGTTTTCCCCCTCAATCGGGTTCCCGCACGCCACGGGAGAACTTTCCGTTAAGCCATAGCCCTCAACCACCACGCAGCCTGTTTTTTCCTCAAACTTGCGCTTGACCTCCACGGGCAACGGCGCGCCGCCTGAAATGCAGGCTTCAATCGAGGAGAGATCATATTTATCACGCAAAGGTGAGGTATTAATGGCGTTATAAATCGCAGGAACAGCGGGTAAAAACTGCGGTTTTTTCTTATGAATGGTTTTGAGCGTGTCTTTTAAATCAAAGCGCGGCAAAGCGATGATCTCAAGCGCATTTAAAACACTGAAATTCATCACAACCGTCATGGCAAACACATGGAAAAACGGCAAAACGCCGAGCATTTTGTCTTCCCCGACTTTAACATTGGGAAGCCATAATTTCGATTGCACCGCATTGGCATAAACATTTTTATGCGTCAGCATCGCGCCCTTGGGTCTGCCTGTTGTGCCGCCCGTATATTGCAAAACGGCAAGATCATTTTCAGGATCAATTTCAGGAATTACAACAGCGCCGTCATTATCGATCACATCTTTAAAATGCATAATACGTTTATTGGTTTCGATCTGCGCAATCTCTGCGCGTTTCACAATGGGAAACAGCATGTTTTTGGGGAAGGGCAAGATATCGGTAAAGCGGCACACAATAATGCGCTCCAAACCCGTTTCACCGAGCATTTTCAACATCTTGTCATGCAACATCTTCAAATCAAGTGAGATCACGGTTTTAATTTCGCTATCTTCAACCAGATGCGCTAATTCCCCTTCCGCATAGAGCGGATTAAGGTTCACAACGGTCGCGCCGCTCATTAAAATGCCGTAATAAGATACGAGGAAATAAGGACTATTCGGCAGGAATACACCAACATTATCACCTTTGCCAATGCCCAGATCTTGCAATCCCTTTGCCAGCCTCTGCGCCTGATTATAGATCGTACCCCAATTATATTTCTTCCCCAAAAAATCAAACGCCGGACGATCAGGAAAGCGCTCTGCGGTGTCTTGCAGCATCGAAAAAACGGGTTTGGGCACAAGGTCAAGTGCCCACTCAATGCCGGGGGGATAATGCTCTGTCCAAAGGTAGGGTTGATGTGTCATGGAAGTCCTTATAACGTCTATTTGATAGTATAGCACAAGCGTAGAAGCGCGAATAGTTCTTCGCATGCTGCATCACAAGATTTTTATTTTAAAACATATGCTTGCGAAGACATGTAAAAACCCTCTGGATTTTTTCCACAAAATCAGGCATCATTAACATGGAATTTTCTATATTCCGTTCATCTGCGTAACTATTCTGTTTAAGTACCCGACTAAAGTAAAGGCGTTCCATGTTGCAAAATAACGTTCAAGCTTCTTCCACTCCCGAAGAAGACGTATCCCTCGCAAAACTTCACTTAAAATGGTTCAACGGTGCCAAAGGCTTTGGCTTCCTCGTTCCCGAAGACGAGTCCTATGACGCGTTCTTACATATTACAACGCTCCAACAAGCAGGACTTCATTCTATTGGTGAAGGCGCTATTTTAATGTGCAAGGTCACGAATGGTGATAAGGGGCGGCAAGTCAGGGAAGTCGTTGAAGTCATCGACAAGGGAACCGTAAGCACAGTGCCGGAATTAGACGAAGAAACAGGTACAATCACAATGGGCGGTCTTGTTAAATGGTATAAACCGGAAAAAGGATTCGGCTTTATCATTCCTGATGACGGGATGAAGGATGTTTTTATACACAAAACTTTGCTTGATAAACTTGAAATGGATGCCCTCGAAGCAGGTCAGCGTGTACGTGTGACACTCAAGCTTGTCGACAAAGGTCGCGAAGCTGTTGATCTGGAAATAATTCAGTAATATCAATATATTAGAAAACCCTTATTCAATATTTCCTGTTCACAACTTCAATAAACACTTTCATAAAATTTTAACTAAAATTATGATAAAGTTTAGTTTGATAAAGTTTTGAGAGTATTTTTTAAGTTTTTATGGTGGAAAAATGAATATTGTATGCGCCTTACGCAAAATAAAGGGTGCGATTTCAAAAGAAGATGGGCTTTCCCTGATTGAAGCCGCCATTGGCTTGGTGGTCATCAGCTTGATCGCACTGCCTATGATTCAGGCACAAACTCAACAAATAGCGGATAAAATTTACAAAGGGAATTACGGTACCCTCGCCAATGCGGAGCAAGGGATCAACCAGTTTTTCGGCTCCGGTGCCGGTGTCTATCCCTGTCCCGCCAGCCTAACCCTCGCCGAAGGTGATACGGGTTTCGGCGTATCAGGCGACTGCACACTCACAAATGTACGATTATGCACCGACGCAGCGTGGCCTGCTTCAGAAGGTATCTGTAAAACAGACAACACGCCGGACGCTATTATTATCGGAGGCGTTCCCTTCGCGACTTTGCAAATGCCGCAAGATGAATCACTGGATTACTGGGGCAATAAAGTCTTCTATGCCGTAACTCAAAAACAAACCGATCCGGCAACCTACGCGACCAATGCAGGGGAAATCAGAATATTAGCCGCAGACAGTGCCCTGCAAGTTGCCGCAGGTACCGCCGACGGTGTTCCCGATCAATTAGGCTCATTTTATGATATGATTCTGTTCTCAACTGGCTCTAACGGCGTTGGCGGTTACAGCAAAGACGGGGTTGCGATTGGCGTATGTGGAAATGCCACAACCGGATTCGAAAGTGAGAATTGTGATTTAGACAACGTCTTTTTTGTCGATAAAAACCCGAATGCAGATGACGGCGCAATCCGATCAGACGTTGCAGGGGTAAATTATTATGATGACTGGACACGCGCACAAGAAACGCCGCCGATTTCCACATGGTTTCAACATAATAGCCCGACGAATTTTGTCCTCACCCTTGCTACAAAAGTTGGCATTGGCACGACAGATCCATCCGATTCATTAGAAGTAATGGGCGCAATCCGCGTCGAACCTACTGCCAGCTTTACCGGACGCTTAAAAAGCGACAGTATTTGTAACGAAAGCAATTGTTTCGACCCTGATATTATCACGCATACCTCACTCGATATGAGTTGTGAAAGTAGCGCGGAATTTCCTTATAAACGCGCTGTCACAGAAATTAGAGACAGCTCAACCAAATGTAGTACCGGACTTGTGCCAAATCCTGGGTCAGGACCGGCATACATTCCGTATGGTGACGGCAATAACGTCAGTGTCGATGCGACAAAATTTAATGCTTTCACTTGTGGTGGTGGTCAAGTCGCCGCAGGGTTTGTCAATGGAGATTTAGTATGTGTAAACCGATGAAAAACAGAACAACAAAATTCCGATCCTCGCTTGAGGCGGGTTTTACCCTTGTTGAAATCGCAATGGTTTTGGTTATTGTCGGTTTGATTATGGCGCCAGCCATTCACATGTACCATCAATATCGTGTTGACAAAGACTGGGACACAACCGAAGAAAATATCGATATCGTCGACGTAGAAATTGGTGGTTTCCGCTCTGTTTTTGGTCGCTACCCTTGCCCGGGCTCTTTAACCGCTGTACCAGGCGATGCCACATACGGACATGAACTAGCAGACTGCAGAACAACAGCCCCTGCGCCGGGGAACTGTGTTAACGGCATTTGTACCTATACAAATCTGGTATCCGGAGAAAATGTTATTGTGGGCGCCGTGCCATTTAAAACACTGAACCTTCAGGAAACAGAATCCTACAACTCCTCTTTATCGCGCTTTACCTATGCTGTAACGGCTGATTTAACATCAAATACAACCTTTACAAATGGCGGCGGCGGAATCAGTGTCGTTGATAAAAACGATTCCTCCAAATCTTTGGTCACGCCTGACTCAAGGGCTCATTTTGTTCTTATATCTCATGGACGCAATCAGGCGGGTGCTTTCACACGCAATGGTGTTCTTGCCAGTACTTGTGCGCTTGGCTCGCTTGCAGAGCAAGAAAATTGCGATGCTGATGCCATATTTACATCCGGTGAATATGATCAAAACACATTTGATGACCGCATAACCTTTTTCAGTCCTGTAACGCCATCCGAATGGCAAACATCAGAAGCAGATCTGAGTGCGATTGCCCTTAAAAATACAGACAGCCTCGCGATCGGCGCCAATGTCAGTGCAAATTTAACCGCGGGCGATCAAGCCATGGTTTTAAGCATTGGCGCAGACACGGGTACAGCAAAAACCGCAACGCGCTTCGTATCTGAAACTTTGTGTGATTATAACGCCAACACGACAAACAATATCGATTGTTTCACACCCGAATTACTCGCGGGCTCACTCACATCTACCGGTCCGCGCCTTGAAGCCGAAACAAACCCGGAGAATGGTATTAGCTGTTACAGACCGGGCGCAGGGCAAGACAACTATATGACCGGTATCGCCAATAAAGATACAATGTGTGACAATGAAATTTTTGTCGGTTGTCCAACAGGCTCTTACATCACCAGTATTGATGGAAGTGGGAATGTTATTTGTGACTTGTTGCCCGCTCTGCCCTGTAGAGATGAAACTGTCACAACAACATGTGGCGCGACCAGAACCGCAGCAGCAACATATAGTGGCGGATACAGCGTAACATATACCGGAGAATGCCGAACAATAACCGATTATGACTCAAGTTATTTTGCAGCAAATCTGGCAGGTCTGGACGAAGATCAAATCGAAGACTTTGTCGATAATTTAAACACAGAACCAAGAACCGTCATAGAATGTGGCGACAGCGCTGCCAATTCTCAAATTCGCGATGCATGGCTCTGCACAGCAGGCTCTTGGGGCTCCACCCCCGCACGAGCGCATGAAAAAAATGCGCCGTGGAATACATATCCTAGTAATGTTGTGTCATCATCATCACCTTGGCCTGCAGAGACTTCCTACGGCGGGCCTGATAATAATAATAACAACTACTATCATGATTGCTGGTGCCGTGAGGATTACCGCGTTGTTGAACAATCATGCCCGAGTGGTTTAACAGGAACACGCATACGCGTACAAAAACACACCTGCCCGCAAACCAACCATCAATGGACAAATGTTTATACTTCAGATGAATTATGTGGGTGCGCCCCAGGCACAACCCAAACAACACAAACTTGTAATTCATATTATAATGAGGTGAACAGCACATCAGGCACAACGGGCTTGGCTGGCAATGTCACCAAAACATATGATGTCACCTGTGTTGCAGATACCCCAACAACCAGCCCAACCCCAAGTTCTATTGATACATCAAGCTGCTATTGTCCAAGCAAAACAACTAACGTCAACAGAACATTTTGTTCGACAGGCACAACCAATAGCTGGACATGGCCCGGCGGCACTGAAAATGACGTCGCAACGCTCAGTACGCAAGATTGGATTTGCCCTGGCACAACATCCGGCGGTCTGCCTGATCCCGGTGCATGGGGACCTGTTACGCCATATGCTCCAATTCCAGCATGTAGTTGCGATAGCACTTTAACAGACATCGTTGTCCAGTCTTGCCCATCAGGGTTAGAAGGCACAGGCATTACCTATAAAAAAGAATGGGACTGTAGCCTGAATAGCGGTGCCGGTGGTTGGGAACCGCAAGAAGATTGGGAGCTTATACAAAATAATTGTAACGGCTGTACTTGGCAAGCCCCAACAGGCGCGCCATCACGCGAAGACTTTGCCTATGGCGAACCTAAAGGTGCCTCATGTACTTGTGGCTCAAGCGCCGCAGAGTTCTGCCACGATTTCGCAGGCGGTGGAAAATACGATGTCTGGAACGGCTGTCCGTGTGTTGTACAAAACTGATAAGGATAAAAAATAATGTTCAGATTGAACAAACAGTTACAGAAAGATCACGGCTTTACATTGGTTGAGATTGCTATGGTGCTACTCATATCAGGTATGACCATGCTGATTGCTGCTAATTTTATTAAGCAATATACAGTCAATACGCAGTATGAGCAGACGTTAGAGCACGTTAGCATCTCGCAAAAGGCCTTAGAAGAATATGCCGGATTAAGAGGGGTTTATCCATGTCCCGCAGATCCGACACTTGCACCGGGAGATGCCAATTACGGACGTTCTGTGTGCCGTAATTATACTGCAGGAACTTTTGATCCCGACGCATGCGTGAACGTGCCTCTTAATATTGCCTGTACAGTTGCATTCAGCCGTGACGGCGATTTAAACGGAAGCCCCGACCCTGTTATGATCGGCGTATTGCCTTTTCGTACACTCGCGGAAACAGTCGTAGCAACACCCTTCAGTGAATCAGATCGTCTGGATGGCTATAGGTCTTTACTCACCTATGCGGTTTCAGAACCAATGACAAACACAGCGCAACATTCCCTTACCAATCCGGTTAATCCGGCCACAGGCGCCATTCGCGTCGAAGATGAAAACCGCATCAGTGTCACAACCCCCGATGATTCCGCACATTTTGTTGTCTTCTCACACGGAGAGAATAAAAAGGGTGGCTATTCTTCTGTTGGCGTTATGAGTGATAATTGTATGGTTTCAACAGTAGCACCACCAGCGCCGCCAGCCATCCCCATACCCGGCCCATCCGCAGCAGGCATACAGCTTGAAATTGAGAATTGTGACCGCAATGATGCGATTTTCGTTAAAGGTATCCGATCACTTGGTGATAACGACAATTTCTTCGATGATGTTTTATTTTATACCGCGACAGGTCTGAAACCTTTGTGGAAACGTTCACTCACTTCTCCGACAGGGCAATCTTATATCTATAACACCAATTTGGGCAATGTCGGCGTCGGCACAGATTTACCGACACACAGACTGCATGTTCTGGGAAGCATAAGCGCAGAAACAAGACTGGTTTCAGTGGATTCAGAGTTTTGTAACGAAAATGAAACAGCATGCCTTGACCCAGAAGCCATTGGCGGTACGGGAACAAAATGCCCCGCCAATCAGGTCGCTTACGCGGTTGGCGATAACGAAGTAAAATGCCGTAGCATCGATTGGGCCACACCAAACAAATCTTGCACACCTATCGGAAGCCTTCAGGGATTTGTTCAGGCTGTATCCAATTTGGGTAATCTTTATTGTTGCAACGCCAGCGGCACGTGCGAATTCCAATAAAAAGCACAACAACAAAACAGACATAATAAAGCCGCCCGTCAAATTCGATAGGGCGGCTTATTTATAATTCTTAGGCAGTGTCATTTCTGACTAGTTTGAAGCGACTTTCTTTTCCTTCAGCGCACTCAATTTTTCCTTCACCTGCTTAACTTCTTTGTCAGCATTGAAAATGCGATTACGTGTCGCAGCCTGATAAGCGAGTTTTGAATGATCTTCACAATAGGGCAGACCAGGCATCGCATTATCACCGCAAAAGCCAAAATCACTATGTCTTGGATCACCGGACGGCCAGCGGCACATGCGGGGCTTCAATTCCATAAGGCTGTATAATTCGCCTTTTTTAATATTATCCTTCTGCACAGTTTGAATTTCAGTCACTGCGCTTTTTTCCTGTGGAACAGCAGAAATAACCTTGCGAACGGGTTTACGCTCAACATTTTTATTAGCAGGTTTTTTATTCTGTTGAATAGGAGAAACACGGTTTGATAATTTCAAACGGTGCGCTTTGCCAATCACTGCATTTCTGGTAACACCACCGAGTTGCTTCGCAATTTCCGCTGCTGTATGCCCTTCTCCCCAAAGCTTCGTTAATAAAGACACACGTTCATCAGTCCAACTCATTTAGTTCCTCCAGCTTTGCATTCAATACATGCCCAAAACAACGCAAGCCGTTGATTTAGAAGGTATTTTTACAGGTTTTTAAGTATAGTTCTAATGTATCAGTAAGTGGGTAAATACGACAAGCGATAAAAATAAAAAAAAATCTTTATCCACACCACCACGTTTTCACAGCAATTCCGTTTGACATTATTATGCGAAAAGCATATGCCCGCCGCATTTATCGCGGAATATCGAGACCAAACATTTCGTAGTTTTCGGCGCGTTCCGGCCAGTTTTCCTGCACGCGCACAAATGTTTTTAGGTGAACGCGACAATCGAGAATTGCTTCCAACTCCACGCGGGCGGCCTGACCAACTGTTTTTATTTTACTGCCGCCTTTGCCCAAAACAATGCCCTTTTGGCTCTCTTTTTGGACATAAATGACTTGTGAAATTTTTACGCTGCCATCATCGAAATTTTCCCAATCTTCCGTTTCAACAAAAACAGAATACGGAATTTCCTGATGGATCTGATCATAAATTTTTTCGCGGGTAATTTCCGCCGCCATCAAGCGCATCGGCATATCGGTGATTTGATCTTCGGGATACATCCATGCGCCTTCGGGCAATGAGTCTGCAAGATAATCCGCCAGATCATCAACGCCCTTGCCTTCCGTTGCACTGATCATAAAGGTCGCAATATATGGGAAGGCGTCATTAAGCTCCTGCGCCATCGCCAGCAAATTCGGCTTGGATGTGCGGTCGACTTTATTCAAAACCAAAATCACATTCTCTTTCTTACCGCCATGTTCTGACAGCGCATTGAGCACCATAGCATTGGTTTCAATCGGATTTCTGACCGCCGCGTCAATAATATGGATAATAAAGTCAGCCTCTTCAAAACTCGACAAAGCCGCGCTGACCATCGCTTTTTCAAGCGTTTTCTTTGGTTTAAAAATACCCGGTGTATCAATCAATATGATTTGCGCTTGCTCATGCAGGGCAATCCCCAGAACGCGGCAGCGCGTTGTTTGCACCTTACGCGACACAATGGATACTTTCGTCCCCACAAGCGCATTAATAAGCGTTGATTTCCCCGCATTGGGAAGGCCGATCACACTCACAAAGCCGCAACGCGCGCCCTCGGTATTATTTTCATCGTTCTGTGTCATTACTCTGTTTTAACTTTCATTTGGCACGCCATCCATAAAATCAGCGGCCACTTGTTTTTCTGCTTCGGCGCGGGATCGTCCCTTTGCCGTAATATCCGGATGCCCCTTAACAGACAAACGCACCTCAAATTCAGGGGCGTGGTCAGGGCCACTTTGGCCGATAATATCGTATGTCGGCAACGGCAGCCCTTGGGCTTGT
>TARA_R110001592_G_scaffold92874_1_pt1 | contig 10361 bp, 9 predicted proteins | sample TARA_R110001592 | Tara Oceans TARA_R110001592 (sample SAMEA4398387) | marine metagenome | biome: Polar Biome; feature: [SRF] surface water layer (ENVO:00010504); material: water (ENVO:00002006), including particulate matter (ENVO:01000060) such as... | depth 5 m | reverse complement strand
TTTTCTAAATCTGTTAATTGTTTATTCCAATTAGAATAAGCATATACAACACCAGCAACCAATCCTGCAAGTGCTGCGTAAGGATTAGCCCTAATAACTGTATTTAACTTCTTAAATGCACCAGTTAAACTTATAGTTGATGCTTTAAATGTTCCACTTCTAATATTAGCAATAAGTATTGCTGCTCCATATGCAGTTGCTGCTACTGCTCCAGTTTTTAAAACTTTTGTTATTGTAGTTAAACTTTTAACTAATCCACTTAAAAGACTAATAAAAAATGAAAATATTGGCTTTAATTCCTCTCCTACTAATACTTTTTGTGCTGACCATTCAGAATTTAATCTAGCTTGTTGTTGTGTTAATGTTTCTTGTTGTAATGCAACTGCTGCTGCTAGACTGCTATTCTCTCCATAATCCTCTGTTACTTGTTTTAATATTTCGTCGTAATCTTTTAGTTGTTCTTCTCCTAAAGCACCAATACCAGTTAATGCTCTTACGTTTGGAATTAATTTTGTGATTGCATCACTATCTGTTTCGGCTGCTACTGAAATTTGTTTTAATGTTTCCATAAAACCATTTCCTTGTAAAGCACTTAATCCATATTGGATACCTAATTTTTCAAATTCTTTTTTAGCAGTTTCACTTGGATTAGCTAATGCAGTAATACTTGCTCTTAATGCTGTTGTTGCTAAATCTGTTTTTAATCCTTGTTTAGTTAAAACAGCCATAGCAGAAAGTAAATCTTTATATCCTACACCTGCTTGTTTTGCTATTGGTGCAATACTACCAATACTATTTGATAATTCTTCCACAGTTGTTTTACCAAATTTCTGTGCAGAGAAAAATGCACTTGCTACTTCTGTTGCTTCATTTGTTTCTAAACCAAAAGCATTTATTACACTTGTAATTCCATCAGTAGCAGTTGTTAAATCTGTAACACCACCAATCGCTAATTCAGATGCAACTCGTAAAAAATCAACTGCGTCTGCTGCTGGTACCCCTGCAGATACTGCGTCAAATAATGCTTTGTTCATATCGCCTATTTCTAAGCCAAATTCTTTCATTACATCAATCGCACCTGCTTGTAAACTATCTCCAAATTTGTTTATATCATCACTACTCATTAAGGATAATACATTAGTAAATCCTTTTTCAAACTCTCCAAAATCAGCAGATAAAGTAGATACAACTCTACTAACTGCTTGAAATGCTAAAACTGCTGCTCCTAATCCTATTCCAACAGCAGATAATTTTTCTTTTACTCCACTTAAAGCACTTCCATAGTTACCAACATTACGTTGATTGTTACCTAAAGATTTATCAAATTCTTTTACTTTAGTATTGTTAGCAGTGTATTCTGCTTTCATTCTCTGCATTGAAGCACTATTAGAGTTAATACCTCCAGTAGTTGCTTTCATTTTAATAAGCAGTTCTTTATTTCGTGCTATTAAACTATTGTATGAGCCATCAAGTTTTATACTATTTTGTGAACTTAATAATATCGCTTTACTTTCAGCATTACGTTCTTGTCTTAATTGCTTTAATTTTAATTTAGTATTAACAATATTTTTTGCGTGGATTTTTTGCATACCAGCATTTTTCTTACTGGCTGTATTCATCGCCTTTAACTTAGTTTCAGCTTTTATTATTGCTTTTTCTAAGTCTTGTAGTTCTTGAGTACCTACAATTTTTATATCTATTATCTTACTAATTTTGCTCATACCAGATTGCTTTTATTGTTATACCTTTTACCTTACTTATTAAAATCTCTTTCTTAATTTTCTGTTCTTCTACATTATCCATATATTTTGGATTTCGAGAATTTAATTTTTTCTTCTTAGCCATTATCCCTTAATTACTTTTATTATAACTTCCTTATCTGTTTCAGTATATAAATCAATTATGTTTCCATTATCATCTTTTGTAACCATATTTAAACCTCCTCCATTCTCTCCTAAATGTAAAGTACCACTGCTATCAACTACCAATACATTTCGTCTGTCATCTTCCGATGTTCCACCTCCTAAAATAAATAGTGCGTCATCATCTTTAACATTATATTGTCCTAATATTATTTGATTTTCTTTTCTTGTTCTAAGATTGCTACCTAACATAATATTACCATTAAAACTTGGACTATCGTTGTTGCTTTTTAAAACTAAACTTTCATTTTTTCTTCCATCGCCTCCTATTTTAACACTAATTTTTCCATCACCTATTTTATTTTTTTCATCTTTCCTTTTTTTCTTTGTACCTCCTCTACCTGCTTCGCCATAAAATTGTAATAATTCAACCTTTGTACTGTCTTGATTGTGAGGTTTATAATCTATTATTCTATGTAATAACCAATACCCTCCGTTTGCTTGTCCGTAATCATCTATGTAAACTGGTTTAGTAAAGTCTAATTGCGAAATATCTTTAGCTTCTAAATTCATATACACAATTTTAATTCTTGGCGCATCGGATAATTTGTCAATAAAAGTTTTCCAATAAGTTGTATATAAACCAGGAGAAGAATTATCCGCATAATCTAAATTTTCAAAATCAGCATCTATTGGGTGGTGTGTACTAGCTTGTGGGTATTCTGCTACTAATCCACTATTCGCATTTTGCCAATCCCAACTACCCCAACCATAAGTAGATATTGGTTGCATTCCCTCATACGATAATATTCGCATTGTATGATTATCCAGTAACTCTGGCTTTGTGCTATGTTCAATGTCAAAAATATATTCTCCTACTATTAAAGGAATTCTTGGAGAACCAGTATTATTGTGAGTTAATTCCCAATCGTTTATCATATAAGTTGGAGCAGTAATTTCGTTTCCTATAATTTCTTCTGCTTCCATAAATCCGTCTTGCAAATCTACTCTCAACGAATGAAACTCTTGGTCTAATTGTTTTTCAATTTCATCAACATATCCATCGCCACTATCCTTAGCATATTTAAAATATAAATTTCTGTTTATATCGTCTAATATAAATTTTGTTGTTTGTGGTTTACTATAATCTATTTTGTTAGAAAAATCTACTGCTTGTTTTGTTGTTTTATAAAAGTCGTTATATGGCTCAACATAAACTTTTCTGGCTACTTCATCAGTTGTCCAATATAAATTAAACATTCCAGTTATTGCTTTTACTAATTCTATTTTAGCAATATCGCAAGGTAAATAATCTTTTAAATAAATATCGTCGCCATAAGATACTGTGCCAACTCTAGTTACTTCAAATGTTGTTTTCTTTGGTTTAAACGGTGCTGATGGATAGTTCCATATATAATGAAATCCTCCCATATATTGAGGTGTGTCTTCTCCTATAACATAACACTTACCTCTTTCTGAACTTACCCAACTTGATGTTGCACCCCAATCATTTACTGCAAATATCATAATCATATCCCCTGCTTCTAAAGATACTTCTCCACTTTCTAAAGTGATTTCAGAGTATTCATAAAACTCATAATAAGGAATACTACCAGGTGGAAAATTTATATTGAAATTAGCTTCTTCTGTCGCCATAGCACTTGGAGTAGGACCATTTACTAAAATACTATCTAATACAATTGGCTCTGTTGGAGGACTTCCCATTCCTCCTAACATTATTCTTTTGTATAATTGATTGGTATGGTTTGGACTCCACGATAAGGAATTTGTTCCTGCTTGACCAGTATATAAATTTTGGTAATCCCTATATAAATGTATTTCAAAATGACAATTAGAATGGTATTGTCTAACTATACTTAAATCTACTTTTATATTATAAGTTGCATTAGTTGGTACTATATATTTATGGTGTACCATAACTTCTTCATTCATCGTAAATCCTCCAGATAAATAAGTGTTTGGATAAAATGGATTTTCTAAAGGGTCGTGTACTGCTATTTGTTGAGAATTTGCTAAGTCTTTTATTTCTACATCAAAAGGTACAAATAATTGAGCACCACTACCCTCATATTCTTTTGCAACATATCGTGCTTTAACTCGTTCTCCTATACTATTTGGAAAAGAATAATCTCCAGTCATTCCTACTGCATTAAATTCTGCTTGTACTTTTGCGTCATCAATTAAAGATGTACTTGTTCTTTCCCAATCTTGTTTTGCTGTTGGTATTATTAATTTTTCAAAAGCATTTGTATTAAAGAAATTACTTATTACTTCGTATCCTGCTTTATTAAAATAATGAGTAATTAAATTTTTTATAAAGTAAGCAGGTCTTGTTTCCATTAAGTCCATTTTACTAATATTACCATTGTAATTATATGTTTTTTTCCATTCTCCCCAACATATAATCGGTAAACAAAATACATTATCATTAAAAGGTAATATAGTATTATCGTTTATATCTTTCCACATTCCATTTGTCCACGAATGAGTTTGACCATTGTCAAAATCCTCTCCTACATCGCACATAAATTCATCTGCGAATACTTTACTCCACGATACATTACTACCTAATATTGTTATTTCATAATCTGAAATTTTAGTATCTGAAATAATACTTTTAACTTGGATACTTCCAACAACTAAAACATTATTATTTAAACTAACTCTACATTGAACACTATTATCTAATAAAGAAACAATATTAATTGTATGGTCAAATCCTATATTTTTTAATACTTTATTATTGTTTTTAGTAGCTGGTATTTTTAATGTTTTACTATATGTTCCAGTAGTTTCATTTATACTTATAATGTTTTTAACTCCATAATTTAATGCTAAAGGAAAATTACTTTTATTATATAAATCTAAAACACCTAATATCTGTTCTTCTTTGCTCCCAGATTTATAAATTTCTATTTTAACATCACCGTTTATCATTTATCTTTGCGTCATTAATTCGTTAGACATTCTTAGTTTTAATTTCATTTGTCCTAAAGATTTACCTTTTGGTTTTAATATTGCTTTACTTTGTATAGAATAAACAGAATTAAGATTACCAGTTGTTAAATTTTCAATCCAAACTTGTGGACTTGTAATTATTTCAGATAGCCATTTTAACGTTTCTTGTTTATGAAATTTACTTGTTACGCTAATTGTTTCAGTACCCATTATATTTGTACTACCAATATTTCTTGTATCACTTCCGTAAGTATTGTTTACTATGTATCCTGCAGAATTAACGTCCTCATCATTTGCTCGTCTGTATCCTAAAGAACTTTGAAATGTTTTACTTTTAACATCAATATTAACTGCTAATTCGCTGTTAAATGTATAGCCATCAATTCCTCCTTTTCTATTCTTCCAATATACTCTAAGTCTTTCTGTTGTGCATTTTTCTTTATTTACAAAATATTCTCCTACTTCTGAAACTTCGTCTCCATTAAATCTTTCCAACACATATCTCACTTTATGGACATTTGGCTGAACTGCGTTCCATTGATTTAAACTAATCATTGATATTATATTTGGAATACCAATACCTATACTGTGTAATCCGTATGTTAAATAAGGAGTATAAGCAGGTGTACCAGTTGAGGAATTACTATTTGTTAAAAAACTAATTTTTAATCTAATCCTTTTTTCTTGTATAAAAGTATAAATGTATTCGCTATCATCTACACCCATATCAGTAGTTGTTACTGGTTTATTAGTTAAGAATTTTACAGAATTTGTAACTGCTTGTTGATGAACACGACATTTATCTAGCCATTTATCTTGACTTAATCCAAAGGTTTCTTGGTGCTGTATTGCTGCATCTATTCCAAAAGCAGTTGTACTAGTAAACCAATTTGATTCTTGTGTATCGTATTGTAAAAGTGAGCCAAAATAGTTTTCTTCTGTAATTATTAATCTAAAATCTATAAATCCACTAAACTCCATTCTACTATCACTTTCATTTTTAAATCTTATTTGTGTAATAATTTCGTCAGCTAATATTTCAGATGGATTTATATAAAAATTATAAGGACTACCAAATTCTTTTGGCTGTCTTAAAGGACCAGTTATATTTTGATACATTCCAAAAACATCTTTCTTTTGGATTTTATACACTAAATTAACTGCAGTAGGAGAGCGATACAACCAAGCAAAAGGTCTTGTTAAATCATACAGCTTTCCCCTTTCATTTTGTTGTTCTGTAATAGCCATAATTTAATATTTTTTTCTGCTTTTGCTTTTAGGTTTTGATTTTGTCCCTTTTGTCATTTTGTATTTTTTCTTCTTTGCCATTTTATAATTTATTTAAAATTATATCTACTGATTTATTTATTTCAGCATCTATAACTTGGTTAATATTTCTACGTCTGTTTTTAATTGCTTTATCAATAAAGTTTATTCTACTTTTATCAAATTTGCCATTCTTAGTCGGCATACCTTGTTTACTATGCGTATAAGCAATAGCATATGCAATTCCTTTTATAACACTATCACTTCCTGCTACACCTTTTCTTCCTAGCCATTCAACTAAAGCTTTGATTCTTGCAGGTGCTTTTGGATATTTAATTTGTGATGCTCTTACACCTTTATCTAAAAACGTCCAATAATAATTACCAAAAATACTTACTTGGTTTGGTGCTTCTGGCTCTATTTTTAAACTCTTTATTAATCCCCCTGCTCTTGGCTCTCGACCTTGTTTAACTAATTCAATACCAAATGCTTTTGCATATTCATTTCCTATTGCTCGTAATATTTTATTTGTTATAATCATAATCCATTCTGTGTACTAAAAGGCATACAAGTGCTGAAATAACTAATTGATACATTACATATTAATCCAACATAATCTTGGTTAAACTCTCTGCTTGTTCTGTCAAAATTAATACCACTGCTTATTATATATTTATGTTCATTATTTTTAGTCAAGTTAGATAATGTTTGTATAAATCTTTGCTTTAATTCATCGTGTATATATTGTAAAGATTCAGTTGCGTTTGTTGGACTTCCAAATTCTTCTTTAGTATAACAATGAAATACACAACTAGCTTCTTCATTATTTTTATATACATCAGCCATAGTAGAAGATGGAGGGAGTAAAAACATTATAAAATCAGAATTAGACAATCCTCGCATCGCATTTATTTCTCCTAAATATCCATATTCATATCTATTAAATTGTGTCGAAGATGCTATTTTAATATCTGCACTTAAATTTTGTATATCTCTATTCATTTCTTTTAACCTTTTTGTTTAGCTTGTTTTTGTGCTAATTCTTCAAATTTATTTTTATACTCTGCTTGTGCTGACTTCCAACTCATATATGTTAATACCTCCCACACTCCTGCTTCTTCAACACTTTCAATCGCATTATGTTTCCAACTCTTTGTAAATACTCCATCTGTTGCTATATCGTAAATACTATTTAACCAACCGTATTCATCTAAGATATGGCTAATTTTCTTTCCGATACTTGAGCCTTTTCCGTAGAGATTAGAGTACTTTTGCTTAATAGTAGATTCCACTTGGACAAAAAAAAAGCAAACCGCATTACAATATCCATAGTTAAATTTTCAAATTCTTTTTCTCTTTCCTCTCTGTCAAAATCATTCTTACCCTCTCCACTCTTTCTACATAATATAGCCATTTGTTGAGGTATAAAATCAAATCGATTAGATACATCTTTTCCAAGTATTGCTTCTAATTGTTTAACTTCTGCATACTCTCCAAATGACATTTTATCTAACGATAATTTTGGAAAATAATAACCCTCTCCATTATGTGTAAAAGTCCAACCACTATAATCGTCTTTAAAATTATCTCTTTCCAACATATTATTAAATACTTTTATTACTTCATAAGCTTTGTCGTATGGTATTTTATTTACATCTTCTGGCTTTATATCTAACATATGAGCAACGATTTCTAACGTACAATCCATTTCGTCGCTATCTCTTTTAATAATATCTTCTTCTTGTAACAAATCATACTTCTGTAATATCTTCCAATAAGATGTAAATTCACTTACCTTAATTTCAGAATACTTACTAGGTATTTTAACTTGTTTTTTATTGACTTCTACTGTTATCATATTTGCAAATATATTTATTGTTATTATTATTGTAATGCAGTTTATCCGTAATAGGTAATTTTTGTTTTCTGTGCTAATTCAAAATACATTCTCATCATTAATGCATCTGAAAAATCTGGACTTCTTCCAATGTTTTGTTTTATTTTATCTTTGCTTATTATCATTAATTTATTATCCTTATCCATATCTTTCATTTCAACAACTTCTAATTCTTGGACTATATAATCTTTTATACTCATTTCTGATTTTATAAATACTTCTCCTTTATTTACTTTTTCGGCAAATTTATAATAGCATTGTGTTTTTAAATTAGAATAATTTTCATTTAATAATGCTCTACTATTATTAACAAATCCTTTACAACCCCTTACCATATCAACAAGTCCACCACCAACTCCGTCTTCATCTGCTATAATATTACCACGTCTTACTCTATATTTATTAGCCATTTTTGTTACTTCATCTGCTAATTGTGTTATGCTTAATTTTTTATGTTGTACTATTTCTTCACACCTCCAACCATTCCAACAACAAATAACGCTACTGTCTGCTCCAAATCTAGCTATGTCTACTGACAAGAATGTTTCTCCTCCAACAATATAATTGTTTGTGAACATATCATTTATAGCATCGTAATCATATAATTTATTTTGTGTATCATCGTACTTCCAGTTACCATTTAATAATCGTTCTCTGCTTATTTTATCCAATCTATTTAATTGTCCAACATAATGTTTACTTATATATGGATTATCTGTTACTAATGATTTTACAAATCGCCTATGTATTGGTAATGTATTAGTTTCATCTGGCTTAAAGAATTCTGTATATAGCCAATTCTTTGTTGGATTACAAGTTAATAATATTTTAGGAATTAGATTGTTTTCGTCTAATTTAAATCGTATTCTTGAACTTAATATTTGAAATGCTCTTTGCGTTACTTCCGATGCTTCGTCTATAAATGCTCCAGTTATTTCCATACTTCCTAGCTTGTCATAATAAGGGTCTGATGGATAAAAAAACAAATCTTTAAATACTATTTCACTACCAGTATTATTAAATCTTAAAAATCCAGAATGACTATTATAATTGTAATCTGCAGAAGTCAATCCCTGCATTTTCATTACTTCTAATAACGTATTATATGTTGTAGCTTTTAATGTGTGTAATTTACTCCTACCAATTAACCATCTTGTTTCTGGATATTTCATACACATTTTTAGTATCCAATAACAACCTAGTAACGACTTTCCTCCTCCTGCTCCTCCTCCAAATAATAAACTATTTGTAGTTGTGTCTTCTAATATATCTAATGCTTTGGTTTGTTTTGCTGACAACCTCATCTTTTACGATTGTTGAACTTATCATTACCTCCAAAGTCAAATGCATAATGACATTCAAAACATAGTAATTGTATATTATCTTTTACAAATTTTAATTCTGGATATAATCCTTTTGGCTTAATATGACTAAAGTATTGTGCTAATGGCTCATTACCAAGATGTCTATTACAATTAGTACAAATATGTTCTCGTTCATTCCATATTTCAAAGAACATTAGTTTTTGACTATTCTTCTTTTTCATAAGTTTTGATTTCTACAAATTTAATTGGCTCTCTATCTGCTCCAGTATGTTCTACACTATCCGAATACCCTCTGTCTTTGTTTATCCTCATAGCATAAAATACAGCTTGTGCATTTTGCTTTTGAACTAATTGATATAATTGGCTTTCTGCAAAATCTCTTTTTGTCATTTGAACATCTTTAACTAATCGCTTATACAATTCATCTTCTGTTAGCCAACGATAATGTGTTTGTCTTGCTATTCCAACTTGTTTACAAGCAGGTGTTATTATCCCTAATGACTTTTCTAATGCAATTAGCATTTCTTGTTTTTTGATTGGATACAGATTATTAGCAATAGCCAAGTCATCAATCATTTCTTGGGATAATTCTTGTTCTATTTTTTCATTGTCCTTATCTGTGTCACTATTTGTCATTTTATTGAGTTTAAAAATTCTTGTCTAGCACTTCCATCTTCTTTAAATATCCCCATTAATTTAGTTGTTGTTGTATGAGTATCGTGCTTCTTAACTCCTCTCATTTCCATACACATATGTTTTGCTGTTAATTGTACTGCTACTCCTTTTGGCTCTAATTCATTCCATAAAAACTCTGCTACTTGCATTGTAATCCTTTCTTGGTTTTGTAATCTTCTCGCATAGGTTTCTAATGTCCTAGCTAATTTACTTAGCCCTACAATCCTTTTATTTGGTATGTAAGCAATTGTACCAGTTCCAAAGAAAGGTGCTATATGATGTTCGCATAATGAGTGAAAAGGTATGTTTGTTTGTACTATCATTTCATCGTATCCCTCTCCCTCAAATGTTGTGCAA
>TARA_R110001592_G_scaffold20091_4_pt1 | contig 10362 bp, 6 predicted proteins | sample TARA_R110001592 | Tara Oceans TARA_R110001592 (sample SAMEA4398387) | marine metagenome | biome: Polar Biome; feature: [SRF] surface water layer (ENVO:00010504); material: water (ENVO:00002006), including particulate matter (ENVO:01000060) such as... | depth 5 m | reverse complement strand
TCATCATAAGCTGCTATCGCTAACCAACCAACATTATTACCTGTGTTATATAATTTACGATAAGTAGAAAATGGTATGGTTATATCTCCATCGTCACCAAAGCCACCTCCATCTTCAAATTTTTTAACTCCAATTACTCTAAAAAACACATTGTCAATTCTAATAAACTTTCCAATTGGGTCAACATCTTTAGCAAAAAGTTCTTTTTGTGTTCGTTGACCAATTACACAAACTTTTCGATTGGCTTCAATATCATTGTTATTTATAAATCGTCCCCCATTGTATATTTTTTGCGTTGCTATTTTCGATAACACAGGAAAATCTCCATAAATACTATATGTACCTGTTCGTTGTCCATATACTACGCTACCCGACTCTCCGCCAAAAGCTCCCTTCACAATTCGAGGAGCTATATATTGTATCTCCGGAATTCTAGTTTTTAAAATCTGAACATCTTTTAATTTTAGCTGAATAGGTCTTCCTGTTTTAAATCCAGCATAAGGAACACTAGTTTGCTGAGCCCATGCAAACATACTATTCATTGCAACGTCTTCAAATTTCTCTTCAAAACCATTATCCAAACCTTTTGCAGCACCTGATAAAACAATATAAATAAAGATACCCCACAACACACCAATCACGGTTATTATGGTTCTTGACTTATTCTTTTGAATAGAGCCAAATATTTCTTGCCAAGTATCTCGATTAAATATTAACATTATTCGTCTCTTAAAGCTACAATAGGTTTTATTCTGGCTGCTCTTCTTGCTGGTACATATCCAGCAATAGCTCCAAATACAATTAAAATTACAGTTGCAAAAATTGCAGTTCCGGTATTGATATATGGGTTTTTAATAAAATAATCATCTAATGAATCACCCAAAGAACTCAATAACATAATACCTGAAAACAAACCAATATAACCTGCCGCAGTTGTAATAAATATTGATTCTTGTAATATGATTAAAACTATAGAACTAGGAGAAGCTCCTATTGCTTTTCTTATCCCTAATTCTTTGGTTCTTTCTTTAACTACATAAACCATAATATTACTGATACCAATAATTCCTGCTATTAAGGTTCCTAGTCCTACAAATGTTACAACCATTTGCAATAAACTACCAAATTGTTGATTTTGCTCTAAATCATCAGCTACATTTCTTAAATAAATTGCTCCTTGATCGTTCGGATGAATATTGTGTCGTTTCTTCATAAAGGTCATCAATTCCTCTTCAAAATTCATTGCTCCACCGTAACCAATTTCAGGTTTAAAGGCTACAATAATTTGCTCCAGCTTATCTGTATTTTTCTCAATTAACTGATTAGTGGTATAAGGTATGTAAACATATCTTTCTTCATTATCACCTCCATCATCTTGAAAAACGCCAACAACTTTAAACGAACGTTTTCCAATATCGATGAACTGTCCTAGTGCGTCTTTCCCCTCAAACAAATCTTTCTCGACCAAACGACCAATAACAGCATACTTTGTTTTATTTTTTATATCCTCATTATTAACATACCTACCTTTCATTAAGATAGTTTTCTCAGCTGCTTGATGCCCTGGAGCTACAGCTCTTAATCCATAATTATTAGATTTACCTTTAAATTTAATGGTATAATTTCTAGTGATACGAGGAGTTGTATATTGAATTTGGTAGTTGAAAGTTTTCTGGATTTCTGCTAAATCATTATTATCAAACTCAATAAATCGCCCCGTTTTAAATCCATTGTGAGGGATGGTAGTTCTACCTGGAAACAATCTAAAAATATTGGTGGCATCGTCCATAAAAAATTCTTGAAATGAATTTTTTAATCCGTTACCAAAACCAAAAAGTATAACAAAAATGAATATTCCTAGAGCAACAGTAAACCCTGAAAGAAAAGTTCTCAATTTATTTTTTGAGATAGTTTGAAATATTTCTTGCCAACTATCTCGATTAAACATGGTCTGAAGCTCTAACTTGTTCAACAAATTTATCTTCTATAATAACACCATCTTTTAGCTGAACAATTCTTTTGCACATTTTAGCAATATCGCCCTCATGTGTAACAACCAGTATCGTTTTACCTTCATCATTAATTTCCTGTATCAACTGCATTACCTCATAAGAAGTTGTTGAATCTAAAGCTCCTGTTGGCTCATCGGCAAGCAGTACTTTAGGTTGAGCAGCTAATGCTCTTGCAATGGCAATACGTTGTTTTTGACCACCAGAAAGTTCACTTGGTAAATGTGTAGCCCAATCAGCTAAACCAACCTTAGCTAAATATTTCATAGCCGTTTCGTTTCTTTCTTTGCGAGGTACTTTTTGGTAATAAAGTGGTAAAGCAACATTTTCTAATGCTGATTTATAATTAATCAAATTAAACGATTGAAAAATAAATCCTAAAAACTTATTTCTATACTTTGCTGCTTTTGTTTCATTTAAATCTTTAATTGGAAAGTTGTCTAAAGTATAGGTTCCTTCATCAGCAACATCTAACATCCCTAAAATATTAAGCAATGTTGATTTACCAGAACCTGAAGAGCCCATTATAGCAACCAATTCTCCTTCTTTTACACTGAAATTAATCCCTTTTAAAACGTGTAAAGCATTTTTACCAATGGTATATGATTTATGTAAGTCTTTAATTTCAATCATATTTTTTAATTATTACAACCTATAACGGCTAAGTTTAAAAAATTATTTAAACTCTTCTATTATTCCACCTGTTAACCTAACAATATCTGCATTTCCAGAAATAGCATTAAAAACAGATTCTAAATGAGTTGCAGCAGTATTTAAATAAGCTGTTTGTATGTCCCTAAATTCAAATGAGGAAATACTTCCCGATTTGTATTTTTCAGTAGCAATTTGCATATTCAGTTCGGCATTTTCTAAGGTTGATTTTGTTAGATCTAATATTACAGTACGTGCACTATATAGTTCGTATGCAGAAATTAAGTCATTAGTTAACGATAACTCCATTTCGTTAATTGTTAAATCAGCTATTTCTTCTTGAATCCTTAAATTACCATAAGCCCTATGTGTTTTGTGTCCATTAAACAAAGTAAATGTTAGCGACAAATTTGCATAATAGGTAAACGATTCATTTCCAGTAGTATTAATACTTTCTCCAGTCATTGAACTCCCCTTAAAACCACTAATAGTTTGATTAACTCCTGCATTAAAAGAAAATACTGGAAATAAGTTTGCACGCATTAAATTCTTATCCTTTTTTAGAATATTTTGATTGATGTATTGGTTTTTAAGTGTCTGGTTATTTGATAACATTTTCTCTTTTAAACCATCTATACTCAATAAATTTTTGGTGTGGTCTAATTTATCTATTAGCAGATATTTAGTTTCAACATTTATAGCCATTAGCATATTTAAATTTCGTTGAGCATTTTTAAACGCTAACTCTTGCATTAAATAGTTTGTTGAATCGGTAAGCAAAGCATTTTTTACTTGCAACAAATCAAATGTAGAAGCACTACCTAAATCTTTCTTTTCTTGTATGTAATTATATCTGTCAGAAGAAACTTCTAGTAGTTTATGAATTGCATTCAATTTTTCCTGTTGTAACAACACATTATAATAACCAAGTATAATTGATTGAATTGTATTCTCTACAACTACTGCGGCATTACCTTCACTTTGCTCCTGTAAATATTGAAGCTTATCTTTTGATATTTTCACTTTAAAACCATTAAATAACACCCAATTTAAATCAGCTCCATATCTTAGGCTATTAGTTTGAGATGTTCCTTGTATAAAAGAAGCAGGGTCGTTGTTTTCGTTCCAATTAAAACCTTTACTAGCATTAGCCGAAATAGATGGTAAAGCTCCTGCTTCTAACCAATTGTTATTTAGCTCTGTAATTTCAATATTTTTACCAGCAATTTGAATTTGGTAATTTGATTTTAACCCAATTTCTATTGCATCTTTTAATGAAAGATTGTCTTGTGCTTTTGAGTTAAATCCAAAACATAATAAGCCTAACAATAATAATTGACTATTCTTAATTACTTTACCAATTGAACTATTCATTCTTAATTTATTGTCTAATTATTTATAATATCAGCATCTCTTTTTAAATCCATCAATGCGGGTTCAACCTCTTCTTGTGTTGGCTTAACTCCAGTCCACAACCATTTAAATGCTTTTCTCACATCATTAAATAATAATATTAATAATGGGAAAAACATTAAGATAAATATTGTTCCAAACATTACTCCGTAAGCAACAGATATTGCCATAGGCACTAAGAATTGTGCTTGAAAACTTGGCTCTAAGATTAAAGGATATAAACCTGCTACGGTTGTAATTGATGTTAATAAGATTGCTCTAAAACGAGATGTCCCAGCATCAATTGCAGCATCAGTTAAAGTCATTCCTTCTTTTAAGTTTCTATTGTATTTATCTAAGAATACTACAGCATCGTTAACTAACACACCCATTAATGCAATAACTCCCCAAACACTTAATAATGAAAATGGTTGATGCTCAATTCCATGTCCTAACATTGCACAAAAAGGACCGACTAAAATAATTGGGAAAAACATTAACCCTTGCCACAATGAATTGAAGTTTAATGATAAAATTAAAAGCATAAGCATTATTAAAATCGCACCAATAATACCCATTGATGAACCCGATTTTTGAGCAGCCTCAGCTTGTCCTCTAAATTCTACTTTAACTCCTGGAAAATTTGCTTTTAATTGAGGTACAATCTTTTCTTCTATTGCAATATTAATTTCTGAAGTGGAAGCATAAGCATCGACTTGAGCTGCATCAACTCTAATTTCACGAATACCTTCAAAATGTTTAATACTCACTTCTCCTCTTTCAATTTTATAATCTACCAATTCCTTTAAAGGAATTAATTGACCTGACACCGTTTTAATTTTCACATCATCCAATTGTCCCAACGACCTTCTATCTTGTTCTGGATATCTCACCCACACTCTTACCTCTTCGGTTCCAATAATTAAACGTTGAACTTCTTCTCCAAAAAACCCTTGACGGATTTGATTGGTGATATCTATATGAGTTAAGCCTAATGTTCTAGCTTTTTGGGTTAATTCTAATAATATTTCTCTATTTCCCTGCCCTCCATTATCTGTTATATCTTTTAATTCAGGCATTTTTGCTAATTCTTTTTTCAAGTAATCTTTAGCTTCTTTTATTTGCCTATAATTATCTCCTTTTAATGCAATTTCAACAGGTTTACCCCAACGGTTACCACCACCAACCATAAACTTCTCTAAGGTTGGGTCTTTCTTAATTTTGTCTTCAACTCTTTTAGCAATATCAAAACTCGATATTTCAGCACCTTCTACATCCAAATTTACTCTCACCATACCTGCATGTGATCCACTTTCACCCAATTCTTCCGTACCTCCAACTACAGCCGAAACATAAGTGATTAAGGTATCTCCATATTCTTCTTCCAACTCATATTTCACCTCCATTACTTTATCATAACAGTACCACATATACTCTGTAGTCTTTTCTTTTGGCTCTCCAGATTTATAAGCAAATTCTATTTTAAAATCATCGAACGGTATTGCTGGAAAAAATGTTGATTTAATTACTCCAGTACTAATAAGCGTAATTATAACAGTCATAAATAATAATGGGAAAAACGCCAAAATACGTCTTAGGCGTTTTTTATACATAATCGCTTTCAAGCCTCGACCATAAACATGGTCTTTTAAATAAGCAATTGAATCTTCAACTCCTTGCTTAATTTTAGAAAAGATGTTATTCGATTTTTCTTTTTGTTGTAATCTTTTTGTTCTTAAATGTGATGGTAAAACTAAAAAGGCTTCAATTAATGAGAATAATAAGGATACAATTACAACAAACGCCATTTCTTGCATTTGTTCCATCCCTTCAATAAAAAGTAGTACACTAAAAGCTACAACGGTAGTTAATACAGAAGTGAAAACCGAGGATATTACTTCCATTGTTCCATCTAAAGTTGCTTGATAGGGTGTTTTCCCTTTTTCGTAATGTGCATAAATATTTTCAGCTATCACAATACCATCATCCACGATAATTCCTACAACGAGTATCATTCCAAATAATGAAATCATGTTGATTGTTATTCCATACAAAGCTCCTACGATAAACATTCCTAAGAATGAAATAGGAATACCTGCTGCAACCCAAATAGATAATCTTAGATTAAGAAATAATCCCAATACAATTAAGACCAATAAAAGTCCAATAAATCCATTATTCATCAACATATCGATACGTTGTTTTAACATATCATAAAACTGAAACATAATCGTCAATTTCATGTCTTCATGCTTGGCATTAAACTCCTCTACATAACGTTTTACTTCATCAGAAATCTCACCTAAATCTTCATCCTCTAACTTCATTATGGTTAATGTTACATTTCTGTCACCATTCACATAACTTTTAACTGGAGAATCAGCAAATTGATATTTTACTTTAGCAACATCTCCCAAAGTGATTATATCTCCATTAACAGTTGTACGAATTACTAAATCTTCTATTCCCTGAACTGTATTTTGTTTTGCTTTTGCTCTAATTAAATACTCTTCTCCATCCGTTTTAACAGAGCCCGCAGAAACATCTCTATTATTAAATCTTACTGCATTAGCAACATCATCAAATTTTAAATTATATCTTAATAATTGCTCTTCTTGAACTTCAATTGAAAATTCTGTTGCTGGATAACCATCTTTTAAAACTTGGCTAATTGCATCTGTATTCAATAATTCATCTTCAATCTTTTCAGCAGCTTCTTTTAGTTTAATAATATCAACATTACCTGATAGGGATATAAAAGAAGCTCTACTATTCATAAACCCTCTTTGCTTTACAATTGTGGGTTTCTCTGCTCCTACTGGAAAACTATTTATACCATCAACAGCATTTTCAACATCCCTTAACACTTCATCAAGGTCTGCATCTTTATAAGCTACAATATTTACAGAGGCTATATTTTCTGAAGAGGTTGAAAATATTTCTTCAATACCTGAAATACCTTTCAAAGCTTGCTCTACTTTTATAGTTACTCCTTCTTCCATTTCTAGAGGAGACGCTCCATTATAAAAAACACTTATTCCAATTCTATTTGGGTCTTGCTCAGGAAAGAAAGAACTATCCATTGTAACAATAGCGGTAATACCAAACATTACTGTTAAAACAATAATGGCATTAGCCCAAATTGGTTTTCGTATAAAAAATGAAATTAAATTTCTCATAAATCTTTTTATTGAATAATTGGAGCAACTTTCATACTATCAACTGCACCAGGTATTGGCTCAACAACCACTATACCTCCATCTGTTAATCCTTTAACAATAACAGTATTTTTATTTCTCTTAACAATTGTTAATTTTTTTCTAATCAACAAACTATCTACAACTGTATATACTGTATTATCATCTAAGAATGAACGCCTTGATATTTCATCAGCATCAATCACATTACTAGCATAAATACTTGCCTCTACATACATACCATTAAACAATTGTTGCTCTGCATTGCTTTCAATACTAACAAAAACATCTATCGATTGAGTGTTTGGGTTAATGTTTTGAGCTATTCTACTCACTTTACCATCCCATTTCATTTTTTTATCTTCACTTGATAGCTTTACTTTATTCCCCAACTTAACCAATGAAATGTTTTCAGGTCCAATAGGAACGGCAACCTCTAAAGCTACCGTTTTAATAATAGTGGCTATTGGAGAGCCCGGATTAATGATAGCTCCTGTTTCTGCAGTTACAGCAATAACACTTCCATTAAAAGGGGCATAAACGCTATATTTTCTCAAGCGTTCCTCATCACCTTTTATATTGTAATATTCAGCTAAAACATTTTTAGCTGCCATAAACGTTTTTTCTTTATTCGATTTGAAAGTTGGAAGTTCTGGTAGGTCTTTGTCTAAATCAATATTATCTAAAAATCCAGCCCAAGAAGTAACATTGTCTGGATAGTCAATTTTAATGTCAGGTAAAACTGAAGCCATAAGGTTTAAAAAACCACTTTTTCTTGCTTTTAAAGATAATTGAGCCTCTTTATCATTTATTTTAAATAACAATTGCCCTTGCGAGAAACTTTGACCAGCTTTTAAGTCAACACCGCCTGACAATAAAACTCCTTGAACCTCTGCTGAAAGTGTAATATTTCGTGAAGAAGAAACTCTACCGAAACCTGTAACAAAAATATTAACGGTATCATTCTTAACTTTATGAACCTTTACATACGTATTGTTATCTCCTGAATCTCCTGTTTTTTTAAGGCCTCCATCTTTACCTGTTGCCAATCTAAAAACAACTAGAAATAACAATGAAAAGATTACAAGTAAAATAATTATTTTTCGCTTAGTCATAATTCACTCAATTTATTAATTGAGCAAATTTAGATTTAGAAATGTAAACAATTTACATTATTACACCAATGGAAAAGTAGATTGATAAATGGTTTAATCAGGGAAAATAAGGTACATTGATAACTTACTTTCTCTTTTTTTTTGCTTGATTGATAAAATAGAAAACAGCAAATATCAATATTAACGACACCATTATAGCTATAAAAAATATAAATTCTGACTGCATAACATATAATTTTAAAGTGAAAACTAATTAGGTTTAACTACTAAACGTTTAGACGAACAACAAAGTTGCTTCGACCAATAATAATTTATACCCCTATTAATTAAAAAAGTTACCTTTTTAATTTTTATTACTTTTATATTTCACTTCTAAGAAATGAAACACATTAATAAAATAAAACTCAAAAAACAGGAATTAAAACCTGCTAGCTACTACTTTGAAGGTATTAAGGGGGGTAACATTACCATTTTGAGTAAAGCTATTACTTTATTGGAAAGCACTAAAATTGAAAATCACAATTTAGCTGAAGAAATAATCGAAATGTGTTTACCATATTCAGGAAATTCTTTACGAATTGGTATTACAGGTGTTCCTGGTGTTGGGAAAAGCACGCTTATAGAATCTTTTGGTAGTTATTTAATAAATGAGCAAAATAAAAAAGTTGCCGTATTAGCAATAGACCCAAGTAGTCAGAAAAGTGGTGGTAGCATTTTAGGTGATAAAACTCGAATGAATGATTTATCGGTTAATAATAATGCCTTTATTCGTCCTTCTCCATCTTCTGGAGCTCTAGGAGGTGTAGCCAAAGCAACAAGAGAATCAATCATTTTATGTGAGGCTGCTGGTTTTGATGTGATATTAATTGAAACAGTTGGTGTTGGTCAATCTGAAACAGATGTAAATTCAATGGTAGATTTCTTTCTTTTACTTATGCTCGCTGGTGCTGGAGATGAACTACAAGGAATAAAAAGAGGAATAATGGAAATGGCTGATGTTATTTTAATTAATAAAGCTGATAATGAAGATGCAACAAAAGTAAAACTCGCTAAACAGAATTATAAAAACGCACTACACCTCTTTCCTCCTAATTCAAATGGATGGATACCAAAGGTTGAATCTTGCTCAGCTTTAAACAATATTGGTATTCAAAAAGTTTGGGATATTATTATCAAACATCATGAATTAACAACATTAAATGGCTCGTTCCACAAAAACAGAAAAGACCAAGCTAAATTTTGGCTTAATGAAACCATTTCTGATGCTGTTAAGTCTATGTTTTATCAAAACGAAAAAATCAAAATGCTTCTTCCTAAAATAGAAAACGATGTGATAAATGGAAAAATTAGCCCCTTTAAAGCTGCTAACCTTTTATTAGAAGAATTTAAAAAGTAATTTTTGTCATATTTTCAAGTCCATATTAAGATTACTTTCGCCATAAATTACATTCTTGTATTATGAGATTATTAATTATCATCGCATTTCTAATTCTAACCACTACTTTGTTTGGACAAGAAATATCTTCTGAAACAACTTCAAAGCGTTCAAACAAAGGAAGAATGTATGTTTTTTGGGGATGGAACAGAGCTTACTATACAAATTCCGACATTCATTTTACTGGAGATAATTATGACTTTACACTTGAAAACGTTAAAGCAAAAGACAGACCAACTACTTTTGCTTTAAATCCTTATTTCCATCCAAGCAGAATAACAATACCACAAACAAATTTTCGAATAGGTTATTTTATTAATGATAAGTATGATATTTCATTTGGTGTTGACCATATGAAATATGTAATGGTTCAACAACAAACAACTAAAATATCTGGAGAAATAACAAAAGGAAATAAGTATGATGGAATTTATAATGCTCAAGATATTGTTCTAGACTATGATTTTTTAACCTTTGAGCATACTGACGGATTAAACTACATCAATTTTGAATTTACAAGAAATGATGACTTACTTACCTTTCTAAACGTAAAGCATAATTTC
>TARA_R110001592_G_scaffold52528_5_pt1 | contig 10363 bp, 9 predicted proteins | sample TARA_R110001592 | Tara Oceans TARA_R110001592 (sample SAMEA4398387) | marine metagenome | biome: Polar Biome; feature: [SRF] surface water layer (ENVO:00010504); material: water (ENVO:00002006), including particulate matter (ENVO:01000060) such as... | depth 5 m | reverse complement strand
TTCATTTTTATATTTAAAATTATCTGAAAATCCAGCGGAAGCGTATGTCCGATTTGAAAAGAAAATATATCCGACACGTGATAGTGAAGAAGCGGATGAATTAGATTTGGATGAAATTTAAATATATTAATTATTTTTTTTATATAAATATTTTAATCTAATCAATTATATAAATAAAATGGATCTTTATGGAACTTCAGGTCAAGCGATCGCTAATGGTAATATGAGAAGTCAATCTGTCAGAGATATGAATGACAGGATCAGACAACATAACGATGAAATAACAAATCAAATTCAAAGTTTAAAAGAACAAACTCAAACGGCGGACAATATTAAAGAAGCGTTAGACACCGGAAAAACCTTATGGGCGGGATCAAAAATGCCCGGAGCGATTGAAGAATATCAAAAATGGAAAGCGAAAAAAGCGTCGGGACAACCGACCCAATCAAATCCTGAAAGTGAAACAAATTCAACTCTAAGACAATCGGCGACAGAAAATGATCCATTACGTCAAGCGATGGGTGAAAATCAACTTCGTGATATGGCGGGAGAAACAACCAGAGCGGAAGGAAGTCCAAGTGGAGCGTCTCTGGGCGAAGAAGCGTCTGTTCTCGGCGGAGCGAAAGGGAAAGTTCAAAATTCTATGGAAGACTTACTTGAAGATGGTTTAACTGAAGATGGAGTATCAAAACTTGGAAAAGCGGCGGGGGCTCTTGGCGGGGCGACCAATCTTGGGATTGATATATATCAAGATTTTAAAGGGGGTAAAGGTTTCCATTTGGCGGGAGACAACTGGGAAGAAAAGACCGGGAACGCTCTAAACGCCGCCGGATCTGTCGCGGATATTGTTGGGACCTTTTACCCGCCGGCGGCGATTGTTGGCGGGGCGGTTGATCTAGTTTCAGACGCTTTCAATATGATTGGATCTAAAGTTGAAGATGATAAAAAGGCGGCGGATCTGGATCAACAGGGGAAAGATGAACAAGTTTCTGAAGTATCTGCCCCTGAACAAGAAACAATCACCACCGGACGAACTGAATAATCATCCGATTAATCTGTGATATGTCTGTCAATTAATGACATACAGAACTTTTTTAATTTTTTTTTATTATTATTTATAATATATTCAATTATTATAAAATATGTCAAACTATTGGTCTGCTGATAATTCTGTTAGAATTGGTGAAACGAAAATCTCTGTCCCTTCTGAAAATGGTCTATCGTATAGTCCCGGACAGAAGGTTCAGATCTTTGTTGATCCTTCCACCAAATATATGGATGGTAAGGAAACTTACCTTGAATTTAATGTTCAACTTTCTCTTCCGAGCGGTAAAGCCCCGACCCGTCTCCAGTTAGATAAATGTTCTTCTACTCTAATCAAAAATTTAAGAATTTACGACGGATCCCGCGGTCAAATGTTAGAAGAGATTTCTGATTATTCTTCTTATGTCGCGGTGAAATATGATTATGATAAAGATATTAATGTTGAAGGTGTCCGAGCTTTACGTGAAGGATGTGCTTGTCATACTCCCGAAAATCGGGGAACTGAAGGAACTTCCAAGACTGGTATGGCCAACACGATCACCAGTCCGTATTTCAAGAAAACTACCGGAAATCAATCCACAACTTACGCTGACAGCGATTTCTTAAACGCCAAAGTTTGTATCCCGCTTCACACAGGAATTTTTGCTAATTCGGAAACTATTTTCCCCGTCTCTATGACAAATGGACTTTATATTGAAATAGATCTAAGTGAAGCGGATGATGTTGTCAAACAATTAGACAGCGTTATTCGCGACGTAAGAACTCCATTAAATCCCCACTTCCACTCGCTTAATGGTCGTGAAGATCCCAATCAGAACACTTGGCCGGCGGGAACCGCCACAACTAAATTTTTTGTTGATTATGAAAACAATCTGAAAGGATCGGAGAGCGTTAGTCGCTTCCCATTTGTAGTTGGTGAAAAGATTATGTTTTGTAAGGCGGATAATAATGGATCTGGAACGGCTTTCCACGGCGATGTCCCCCTGACGATTTCCGCGATCAATCTATCAACCGCGGCGAACGCTTCCGCTGGTCTGATTGAAATAACTACCCAGAACGCCAGCGTCAAGGCGGGGGCGAAAACAATCACGGGTGATTATGTTCTTTATTCTGTATCTGCTGCTGATGAAACTTCTTATGATGTTTCATACAAAGTATCAAATGTCAATCTAGTTGTCAGTCAAGTCCAGTTGGATCCCGGTTATGAAAAAGGAATGTTACAGAAGGTCCGTGAAGGAAAGGCGATTGAATTTGATATTCCTTCCTTGACCAATTATAAACATAGTATTTTAGCGAGTGATCGCCAAGTATCTTTCCAGATTTTTGCTCAGAATTCTCGGGCGAAATCTCTATTGGTTATTCCACAGGATAGTTCAGTATATACATCTGCCCAGAAGGTTTCGGGTTCTGGAACTTACGTAATCAAGGGAACCAATTATTCTAATTCATCCGGAACGACGAAAAATCCTGAAGACACTTGTCTCGCTTCTACCCGCTCGGCTTACACGGGAATTTGTGATGGTCTCTCGGGGATCCAGTTTGTAATCAACGGGAAACGGGTCCCATCAAGGGAAATCTCCACAAAGAAAATCGCGACAAAGAAGGCGATTGACGCGTATCATCTTTATGAAATTGAAAAAGTATTAGATAATAGTATGATCCAACCGAAATCATTTAGTGAATTCCAGAACAATTTCATTTTTGGACGTGGTTTCTCGGCGGGTGGTCAGAATGGTGTGATGGATTTAAGGGGAAAAGATCTCGCTGTAAATCTTAAATATCTCGCTCCTGACGCTCCAGAAAAACCGAAATTATTCCAGTCGTTTGTATTCCATTTAAGGCGTTTAGTTCTCAAAGAAAATTCGGTTCAAGTAATTATGTAAAATTATTTAATTAATTCTTGACATATTTTTACCTTTAATATCAGAATAACCTTCTCTTTGTGTTCCAATACAATTTTTATGTGAAATAAATTTATAATTTTTCATTAATTTAGTCCAATAAATATCAAGATTATTGGATTTAGATTTCCCATTTTTTAATCTGTCCCACATTCCATCGTGTAAATTTTGAATTAAATCATCATAGATTAATTCATTCAGAATATGTCCAGAAGTCCATTCACAATAAAAAACTCTAACAAAATTTCCAACTCTTGGTTTTTTTTCTTTTATTTCTTTTTTACTATTCAGAGATTTATCTTTTGAATTTGAAATAAATCTGTCATTTATTGACACATATCTTTTAATTAAGTTTGATAATAATAAAACATCATATTCTTTTGGGAATTCAATATTGTTGAAATTATGATTTTCCTTAAACATAAAATCATCTTCAAGAATGATTACTTTTTCATAATTTCTTGATTTAGCGATTTCAATACATTTAATATGTGATAAACTACAACCAATATAACCATCATCTTTTTTGACAGCGGATACTCTTTCATAATTCAAACCATTCAGAATTTTTTCCATTTCTTCTTTTCTGTCAGTTCTATAATCAAGATTAATATATAAAATTGGAATATTCATCCTTTTACTTTGACATAACATTTTTTATTTATTTTTTATTTAAATATTTATATTACACATATTATAAAATATGTCTATGAATTCTCCTTCACGCTATATTGAAATTCGCCCCGATAATATTCCGGCGAATGGTAAAATTTCATTTAAGAACGGATTTCCCGTTCTGTCCTTTTCTGTTTCTGCCCAGAATGGAATGTTGGATCCACGATCCATCAGAATTGTTGGTGAATTCTCCGCCTTCAAGGATAATCTAGCGACGCCAACTCCTTTAACTAATGGTGATCACGTCACGATGAATAATCGCCTTGGAATTTATAATGTTATAGATACTCTAACCGTCCGCTCGTCCCGATCCAAAATGATTTGTGAAAGTATTCGCCACTACTCCAAATTTATGAATACTTATCTTGGATTAACCAGTTCTGCCCAGGGCGATCAACTGGGACATTTATCACAGACTTGTCTTATTCAGCCGAACCCGACGACATTCAGGAAATCTGTTATGGAAAGTGCCAACACCGCCGCTCCCCAGACTAACACTTTCTCCGCCCATTTACCCTGTGGTTTCGTCCAGTCTGGGAATATGATTGATCTTCGCCCGGACGCTTTCGGCGGTATTCAGATTGAAATGTTATTAAATCCGGATAGTAATGTTCTCTTTCAACTTGCCGGATCTTCAACCGGAATTGGAGACGCTCACTATGAATTATCCAATCTTAAATTGACTTGTGAAATTATGTCCCCGGGTGATACTCCGCCCGCGAGTGAAGGAGCGTTTGATTTCAATACCATCACTTCTCTATATACCAGTATTAATTCAACGAACGCCCAGATCCAATATTCGCTCGCCCTGTCTAAAGTTCAGTCAGCGTTTATGACTTTTATGCCGGTTTCAAATATTAATACTCTCACACAGGATGGACAGGCGACAACTTACCCAGCGGGAGTTGGGACCAGCGACACGGCTCTCGCGGCGATCCGTCGCGTCCAATTCCTTAAGGGTGGTGTTAAATATCCCGCCGATTTTGATTATGTAGCGAATATTGAAGAAGTCGGAAATGAAAGTTCTCAACTTCCGGATCCCCAGATTGTCAAGGGTCTAATGGACGCTGTCCTTCCCAATTATGGTATGACAAGGACCAGTATTTCTCCCGCCAATATGAACCGCGATTATAATATGACAACTTCAATTACGGATGAATTTTCTTACAACAACATCCCGCTTGGTGGATCTGTTATGGGTATTGGTGTGAAATATGGTCTTGGCGGCGGAGAAGATTTCTCTATGGAACAATTTGGTGTAAGTATTGATAGTCAATTGACAGCTGATAATCCGATTGGTGTATATATCTTTATCAAGTCGGGAGCGAGACTTGTATATAATAAAAACGGCGTTCAGGTCATCCAGTAAATTTATTATCTATACCTTAATTTTTTATAATTTTTCTTTATTTTTTTTATATTAGTATTTAATATAAAAATGGATAATGTTACTGAACCCGACGCTGGAACCACTTCCGCCCAATCTTCCGCGAAACCTTTACTTGGCGAAGGGGAACTAACCCCCGATTTTCTTCGTCTAACTTCAATCCCGGTTAATTATGTTCAACAGCTGGAAACTGATCTTCTTGAACCTGTTGTCTTCAATCAAGGTTCGGAGACAAGTGATGGATTTTGTCGCTTCACTTTACAGAACAAAGGATTTTTACATTCTCACTCAAAGATTTTCCTTGGTTTAAAACTCGCTTCTGGAACAAATAAAGAAGATTTTCCGATGCCCCATATTGGGGTTGGACAGGTTGTCAAGAAGGCGGTTCTTAAAATTGGAAACAAGGCGATTAATGAAATTGATAGTTGGAGACATCTTTTCGCCGCCAAATCTAGTTTAATCACAAATGAAAACAATCTTGAACGTGAATTATATATGACGGGGCGTGGAATGGCTCACGATTTTAATTACACTCTCGGGTCTCGTTTTGAAGCGGCGGGATATGGACTTGATAATGGTCTTGAACGCTCAACGGATGACAAGAAAATCCCGGAATGGTTAAGGATTTCTACGGACGACAAGACCAATCCAACTCTGGCGATTGATCTGTCAGATCTTTTCCCCTTCCTTAAGGTCAATCAGCTTCCGTTATATATGATTGATGAACCAATCAACATAGAATTAACTTTTTACCCCCAGAAGGGAGAACGGGTTCAGATCAAGGATGGAGCGACTGCTGATATTCTCTGTGAAATTGTTCGTGATGATCTGAAATTCTGTGCTGATTATATTTACTATGGAGCGTCAGATGAAATGGAACGCTACGCCACTGCCAACCCGGAAATTAACTTTTCCTTTGTTGATTATCGTCTGGTAGAAAGTTCTACAAGTCGGACGGCTCTTCAGGGATCCGTAGTTAGAAATCTTGGTATGGCGAACCGAATTGTTCCCCGTGTCCTTACGATGATAAGTGATAGTAGTGTTGATGAAGATGGTCTTCTTGGTGAAGTTAATTCGCTCGCCCCGCTGTATGACGCGAACGGACAGGTCGGAAAGGTCGCTAAAACTTCTTACAATCTTAAATATAATGATCGTTTTGAATATACTACGGCGATTGATAATTCGGCTCGTTTATTCTCTGAATTCACCAATTCGGAAGGTATTCCATTTATTACCCGACAGGAATTCAGCGATGAATGTAAGGCGGGCGGGATGACTGGTAATTTCGCTGGACACGATCAAGACACAGAATTAACTGGACAATTTTTCACTCTGGGAACCAAACTAACAAATGGTCGTGTTGGTCAGCGTGGTATTGATCTATTTATCACGGGTGATTTCCCAGCGGGAACCGACGTAATGAGAAGTTTTTGTGAATATGTTCGCGTCGCTACGCTAAGCGGTGGTATGTTTGAAATCTACAACGCTTAATCTGTCAATAGTCTGTCATTTATATTAAATTCTATAAAATTCATAAACCCATCCTTAAAATTCTTATTTTCTTAAACTTTTATTCATCTGTCAATAATTGACAGACATATTAATAGTATATTACTAATCTTTTTTTGTTATTTTTATTTAAAAAATTAATCTAAACTATAATTATAATATGGTTAAGATTAACTCTGAAAACATTACTGAAGAAATTCAAAAGTCCCGTCCGAATTTGAAACCAAATTCAATCAAACAATATGAAACCCATTTGAATAAATTAAAAAAACTATTTGATACTGACAATTATGATTTTTTATCCAAACCAAAAGATGTGATGGAAAAACTAGATGATAAACATTATACATCAAAAAGGAATACGCTAAACGCTGTAATCATTTTATTATTGGCGTTGGATATTGATGATAAATTTTCAGAATTAATTGAAGAGTATCAAAAAATCCGTGATGGATTAAATGATAAATATCTTGAAGATCAACAGAGTGGAAAGATTTCTGATAAACAAAAAGATAATTTTGTTGAATTTATTGAACTGAAAAAAATGACAGCTCAGATGTTTCGTGAAATCAGAGACAAGGATCTTAAGAAAAAGGAAACTCTAAAACCTTCAGATAAAGAATTAATGGTTGTCTTTACAATTTTTTCATTTTTATCCCAATATCCTTTGAGAAATGATTTAGCGGGTATGAAGTATATATCAAAAACAGATTACAATAAATTGACAGATGATGATAAAAAGAATGGAAATTTTCTGGTGAAACAAAAAAACAAGTTAATGATTATTTTAAATGAATATAAGACCAGTAAAAAATATGGAGAGAAGATTATTGAATTAAATTGGGAAATTACAAAGATTATGAAATTTTATATTCGGGTAATGGATAAAGAAATCGGGGATGTGTTATTTACTAATAGTCGCGGAAATCCAATCACAAGAAATGGAATTTCTCAACTATTAATCAAAACAAGTAAAAAGTATTTGGGAAAATCTATCTCCACAACGATGATCAGAAAGATTGTTGTTTCAGATAAATTCGCTGATATTAAAAAAGAACAGGCGGAACTCGCCGATGTTATGGGCCACGATGTCGGAACCCAAAACGCGGTTTATGTTAAGGAAAAGTAATTTTATTTAAATGAACCTTAATGACTTTTGTTGGTTGAATATATCCGTGTCCCCGATCAAATTCTTGATCTTCAAGAAAATAATCTTCTTTATTTATTACGTGTCCTTTTTCATTAAATTTCATTTCCCAATAATAATATTCATTATTACATTTCCAACAGATGAAATGTCTTAATGGTTTTTCATTCATAGATATTCTGGCTTTATTGGTTTGAACAGCGTTTAACATTTTGACACTATCAAACATTAAAGAATTTAATTCTCTTGGTTCTCTTCCTTCTTTAATATTAAAAAATTTATTATCCATACGATGAATATCATTTCTTGTTTTCAATTCTATTCTTAAAGTTAAAGAATAAAAATCAAAGTTTTCAAATTGATTATCACTTTCCTGAAGATCATTCCCAAATATATTACGGAGATCAGTCAAGGAATTTTTTTCACTTTCTTTTCCCAATTCATAATCCAAATGAAATCTATTTACCATATTCATATTATTATATATACCTTTAAATACATTTTAATTTTAGAGAATTAAACTAACACTTACACATTATTCCATTCTTCATAGCCATTCCAATACTTCCAAATACTTCATCAATCTTATCTTTCTTTTTCTTATCACTTAATCTTGTGTATTGATTTTTATGAATACCACAACACTCAATACTACTACCAATTGACATAGTATAATATTCTTTATCCAGTTCAATATTATCAAGAGTTATTTTTCCACACTTCCCACCCTTCGCTGTTATAAATCTACACTTCCAATCAGTTATACAACTGAAATAAATAGAAGGTTTGATTTGTAAGATATTGTTTTTCATAAAATCTTTATAGTAATAATTTGTAATCTTCTCAATACTTTCACTATCAAGAAAACTCCAAAGATTTCTCCAATAGATTTTGTTATTCTTATCATTAATGTATTTTTTATCTAATACTTCACATTCATTATCTTCTATCATAATAATCTTATCATTAATAGTATTCAGCTCTATCATACAATCTTGATTATGTAATTTGTTTTTGATTGTATCAGAATTAGACCAGTTGTTATTCATTATAGATTTTATTATCTATACCTATATAATATATTATGGTTTTATCCTTAAGTCCTTTTGACAGGATTTTAGATTAATCTGTCACTTTTATTATTATATATACATATATATACATATTATTATTCTTTTAAGTCCTTTTTATGACAGATTAATCTAATATTATGTCAAAAATAGGGTATTTAAAGAATTAATTTATAAATTAATGTCTCTTTAAGTGTTAAAAAGGGTATAAAACTAGATTAATGGCATATAAATGACATAATATTAGATTAATACTATTTAAATAATAAATATATACATATAAGTAAAGATAATATGTATAATATCCAAGGAAAAAAAGGAACTTTATGTTTATATTATAATGAATTATTTATTTGTGGATTTCCCCTGGGTAAATTAGACTTAAAGGATTACTTGAAAGGATCAGAAGATCTTATTGTAAATTCTATGAGACATTCTAAAAAAAATATTAGAGAACAAATATTCGCTTATAAATTTTTCTGTCAAACTATGTTTTCAAGAACATTAAAAAAAAAGAATATATCTAATGATGATTACAGAATGTTTGTGGCTTGTTTATTGGCGTTGGTAAAATTAAGAATTTATGAAATGGATGATGTTACTTTGATTTGTGGTAGAAAGAAAAAGAAAAAGATTATTTATTAGATATTTTAATAATCAAATCATCAACTATCATTTCTTTGGATCTTTCTGACCAAAACGATATTTGATTTTTAATTCTTTAGCGATCTCTACCGCTCTATTGATTTGGTCAGAATTGTCCGGATCGCCTTGAAATAAATCTATATACGCGTCAAGGGCTCTGGTAATTAAATCAAATTGTTTTCTGGGTTGTCCCCCGTGGGGAAAAGACAAACTACCTTTTTTAAGTTTATCTTCAATAGCTTCCAACTTTTTTATTTCTTTTTTAAATTCAGGAGCGTCTGGGGTTTCAGTCGTTATAACTTCTTGAAGAATTTCTTTAAAACCCGTTATAATATCTTTAAAAGCGACAACGATTTCTTTTTTGGTTGGTTTCTTTAAGGCTTTATCCGGTTCCTTTTGAAAAATTACTTTTTCTTGATCGGGATCTAATTTTCCAATAAATTTAAATTTTCTACTTTTACTTAATTGAATATCGGGTAAATCCATAGTATCCTTTTCATCTTCACTAAAACTACCATCATCTTTTAAGATGATATGGTTCATTCTATATTTATTATCAGATAAAGTTTCTGATACAAAAGCCATAACCTTCTTATTTCCTTTGGTTCTATATTCTATAACATCAAATCTTTTTAATTGTGGAATACCATCCTTATCAACCTTTGGTTCTTTTTTTGGTTTTTCAACCTTTGGTTCTTCTTTTGGTTTATCCTTAATGATTTCCTGTGTATCCAATAAAATTCTACAAACCTTTTGAACCAAATCAAATTTATCTTGATCTGGTTCATTATTTTTATCCGGATGAAATTTTAATTTTAATTCTTTACATTTCTTTTTAACAAGTTCAGGAGTTTCATCACTTGATTTAATTCCAATAACTTTATGAAGCTTTATCATTCTCCCACCAGTATCATCAATAAGTTTTGACAACATCTTTTTCCTTTCAAAACTATTTACCTTGAAATTTCTTTTGGGTTTTTCTTGT
>TARA_R110001592_G_scaffold32290_2_pt1 | contig 10363 bp, 7 predicted proteins | sample TARA_R110001592 | Tara Oceans TARA_R110001592 (sample SAMEA4398387) | marine metagenome | biome: Polar Biome; feature: [SRF] surface water layer (ENVO:00010504); material: water (ENVO:00002006), including particulate matter (ENVO:01000060) such as... | depth 5 m | reverse complement strand
AACGATGAACAATTAATTAAAATGGCTACTATAGTACAGCGTGCGCTAAATAACTCTAGTGGTGAAGATACTATGGGTATAACGGAAGAAGAAAAAGCGGAATTAATGGCTGAGTTAGATAAACTTAACACTAATTTCGAAGAAAAAAAAGAAAGTAATGAATAAAGCAGGATTTGGTGGTCTAAATCAAAATTTTAATGGAGACAATAGATCTGAAGATATCTTTGGTCAGTTAGAAACCTTAAAATCTCAATTTATATCAGCTAGAGTAACGGATATTATTATTAGCAATACTCATCCTCTTTTTGATGAAAATGGAGGTTGGAGTAGTATAGGTACTATATTCTTTGAAAGTATAGATAATTTAGGTAATAGTACTAATACAACTTCCAACCCTGTAGCAACACCTTTATTACCTTATATAAAAAATTATCCTTTAGTTAATGAGTTAGTATTATTGTTTAACCTCCCCGGTAAAAATATTAGTAAGAGTACAAACTCTACTAATGTATTACAATATTATTACTTAAACCCTATAGCTGTTTGGAATCACCCACACCATAATGCCTATCCAAATTTAATTGATTCTATAGAAAATGCTAGCCAAGATATTAATTATGAGCAAATTGAAAATGGAATAGTTAGAGGGGTAAGTAGTGTTACATCTGGTATTGAATTAAATAGTCCTTTAACTAATAAGGATTCATTTATTGAAAAAACAAATATACATCCTTTACTTCCTTTTGCTGGGGATAATATATATGAAGGAAGATGGGGCAATTCTATCAGATTTGGAAGTACAGTACCCCCTATTTCAGTATCAGGATCATCAAACACCCCAGAATATCAAAATAATTGGTCCTTTGTCGGGGAAAATGGAGATCCTATTACAATATTAAGAAATGGTCAACCTAAAGATTCATCTGATGCCGGGTGGTTACCTATTATAGAAAATATAAGAGAGGATTTATCTTCTATTTATATGACTTCATACCAACAAATCCCTTTAAGAGCATCAAGTGAAAATTATTCGGCTTTAAATCCTTCACCTTTATTACCTAGGGAATTTTTTAATCCTCAAATAATATTAAATTCAAATCGTTTAATATTAAATGCCTCTTCTGATAGTATACTAGCAAGTGCCCAAGATTCAATTTCTTTATCTTCAAATAAACAAATAGGATTTACTTCTGAAAATATAAATATTTCATCTCCTAATATTAAAATAGGGGGTACAACGGCAAATGAACCTGCTTTATTAGGGGGTTCTTTTATAGAACAATTTTCAATTTTAGTTGATCAAATTCAAGTACTATCAGTTGCTCTAAATGGTTTAGAAGGGTATGATTTAACTGCAACTAACATTGAAACCTCAGGTATTGATTTAGCCGCTCAATCCTTAATAAGTGTGTGTAAAAATATAAAAAATTTACTACCAAAAGATGGTAAAATTACATCTCCTTTATTATCTAACTCTATAAGACTAAAATAATGGAAGAAAATGATTCAAATCCAAATAATGTAGGTAGTTTAGGAACACAGTCTTATTTAGCTTCTTCCTCTTTAATTAAACAAGGAGTTAATGATATTGGGTATATAAATATATTATCTGTAAATGATGGTTCTTTAAAAACAGAAACAATAGTAACATCAACAGATTCTATACCAAATAAGATATCAGACCCATCTGATACCTTACCTAATGATCAATTAATAATAAATGCTTTAAATCAACTTCAACAAGATATGAATGTTGATCCTGGTACTTATACTATTAGTTCGACAAATTATTATGATGTACCTAATACTATTAAAAAAGAATATATAATTAAAGGTACAATAATAGATTTTTATGAAAATAAACCAATTGCAAATGCTAGTGTAATACTACCATTACCAGGTACTAAATTTACAACAAAAACTGATAAAAACGGAAAATTTAAAATTAAGGCTACATATCCCGTTAATAAGGATACTGAAAAAGTTTCTATTAAACCCCCAATTTTAGTAACCGCTAAGGGATATATTCCAAAAAAATTAACTCCCTATGCTTTAGATTCTACCGTAAGAGAAGATTTAAAAACTCTAGAATTAAAATCTGTAAAAGGTTTAACTGATAAAGCTAAAGCTGACTTAGCAAGAACTACTACAGAAGTTATATTTTTAATACAAGCATTAGGTAAAAAAAGTACATTAAAAATTTTACTAAAAATGTTTATTGAACAGTGTAAAGAAAGACTAATACCCTTACTTTTATCTATATTATCCTCATTTTTAATAGGAGAAATAATTAAATATCTTACTGGCCAATTAACAGCAGAAGAATGTGAAGGACCATGTCCTCCTCCTGAAGAAGTAGAAAAATTAAAAGAAAAAAGAAATAAAATTGTAAAACAACTAAACCAAATTTACAAAATGTTAAATACTGCCTTAATATTAGCTGGTGTTTTAGGTGGTTTATCGGCTCTAGTTTTAATTGCATCGGCAATTATTAAATCTATTCCAATACCAACTTCTGTTCCTCCGGGTGTTGGTATACCTACAAGTTTAATTCTTAGATTTCAAACATTAATAACAAAATTAGAAGGATTATCTAAAACTTTTTTAACATTATCCATAGGTATAGCAGGTGCTTTACTTGCTTTATTAGCATTACTAAAACAAATAATACAATTATTGAATTTACTAGACCAACAATTTGAAAGATGTGGTGATACTGAAGGGTTAGATGGGCTTGATTTTGAATTAAACCTAGGTGAAACTGAAACTGAAACTTTAGACACACCTTCTAATAATACAGTAAATGGTTTTACTTTAACCACCGTTCCTGATAATAAAGGAATGGTAGGCTCTTTACAAAGAAGATATGCTACAGCAACTGATTCATTAGGGGTTGTAGTTTTAAAGGGAGAACCATCATTTAGTGCAACTGATCAAATTTTAATTGATGAGCTTGCATTTTATATACGATCAAATGATTTAAAAGCAAATTAATCTAATATTTATAATAAACCAATACAACATGAAATTAAGTCAATTAAAAACTATTGTAAAAGAGGCCGTAAAAGAGGCTATACAAGAGGAGATGAAAGACATCCTTATGGAAGCTGTACGTTCTCCTAAACAAACTGTTTATGAAAACAAAATGGGTACCCCTACAACAAATGTAACAACCCCTAGTCCCATGAATCCTGTAATGCAAACTCCACTACCAGAAAATGATAGGGTAAAATTAAAGGAAAATATGATGGGTGTTTTAAATGGGATGTTACCTGGTAATAATGGTACTATAAATGCCAATTCAAATAATATACCAATGCAAGTAACTCCTGGAATGGATACTATGTCAGCAAATGGTTCTTTACCCACAGGTGAAGTAAACATGGATCAGATAATGGGTTTAATGAAAAAAAGATAAAAAATGGCATTTGGAGCACAAAGAATATTCCCTAATGATCAACGACCTAGTGTCGCTATCGGTTTTAACCTTCCTATGAATGAAGGTGGGGTATTTACTCCTAATTATCAAACTAGAGATGCTATAAAAAATAATTTAATTAATTACTTTCTAACTAACCCAGGAGAAAGACCAGGTAATCCTACTTTTGGAGCTGGGTTAAGAGCTTTTATTTTTACACAAATAGACAGTCAGGATTTAAATTATATAAAAGATGATATTCAGTTAAAGGTACAAACTTTTTTTCCTAATGTAGTAATACAAGAAATAACTGTATTACCCGTAGAGACACAAAATACAATACAAATTAATATAACATATAGTGTATCAGATACAGGAATAGAAGACGCACTAACTTTAAGCTTTAACTAATGGCAACAATAAGAAGAAATATTGAATATTTAAATAAAACTTTTGGTGATTATAGATCAGAATTAATTAATTATTCTCAAACATACTTTCCTAATACTTATACTGATTTTTCAGAAACATCTCCTGGGATGATGTTTATAGAACAAGCTGCTTATGTTGGTGATGTTTTATCATTTTATTTGGATAACCAAGTTCAAGAAAATTTTTTACAATATGCTAGACAAACTAGTAATTTATATGATTTATCTTATATGTATGGTTATAAACCTAAAGCAACAGGTTTAGCATCTGTTGAATTATCCTTTTACCAATTAATTCCATCAATTATATCATCAAGTGGGGTAGATGATATATATATCCCAGATTATAATTATGCTTTAAGGATTGCAGAAAATTCTTCAGCATCTACCCCTTCAGGATTAACTTTTACTATTGAAGACCCTGTTGACTTTGCGGTTTCTAATTCTTTAGACACAACTGAAGTAAATATTGCTCAAGTATCAAATAATAACCCCTCTTATTATTTACTTAAGAAAAAAAGAAATGCCTTGTCTGGGGCTATTTCCACTGTAAACTTTTCATTTGATGAACCACAGGATTTTCCTACTGTTCTTATAAATGATAGTAATATAGGAGGAATAATAGATTGTTTTGATTCTAATGGTAGAGAATGGTATGAAGTAGATTACTTAGGTCAGGAATTAGTTTTTGATGGTATTAAAAATACCAATGTAAATGATCCTAATAACTACCAAGATAGTGATAATGCTCCTTATTTACTTCAAACAAAACAAGTACAAAGAAGATTTAATACTCGATTTTTAAGTACAAACACCCTCCAATTACAATTTGGCTCAGGTAATCCTTATGACACAGATGAAAGTATAATTCCAAACCCAATGAATGTTGGTTTAGGTTTACCTTTTGAACGTGATAAATTAACAACCGCCTACTCACCAACTAATTTTATATTTACAAATACTTATGGTATAGCCCCTAGTAATACTACATTAACTGTAAGATATTTAAAAGGGGGAGGAGTTGGATCAAATGTTCTTGCAAATAGTATTACTAATTTAAATACAACTAATGTTAAGTTTCTAAAACAAACATTAAATTCTACGGTAGCACAAACTGTATTTAATTCTCTTCAAGTAAATAATGAATTAGCTGCTAGTGGGGGGAATGATGGAGACTCGGCTGAAGAAATTAGACAAAATTCACTATCTAACATATCCTCCCAATTACGAAATGTTACAGCAGATGATTATTTAGTTAGAGCCTTAAGTATGCCCCCTAAATATGGTATTATATCTAAGGCACTTACACAAAAACCTAAGGCAAACGATCCTAATACTACATTAGACTTATATGTCTTATCTACAGATATTAATGGTAATTTAACATTGGCATCTGATGCCTTAAAAAGTAATTTACGTAATTATATTAACCAATATCGAATGATAGGAGATACAGTTAATATTAAAGATGCTTTTGTAGTTAATATAGGAATTAATTTTGAAATAATAACTTTACCTAATTATAACAATAGTCAAGTTTTAACAAGCTGTATAGAAAGGTTAACAGAACTTTTTTCAATAGATAATTGGCAACTTAATCAACCTATATTATTAAGGGAATTAAGTACTATATTAGATGGTACTAGAGGAGTACAAACTGTAAATAATGTATCTATATCAAATAAAGCAGGAACACAATCAGGATATTCTCAATATGCTTATGATGTAGCTGGTGCTTTACAAAATGGTACTATATTCCCCTCAATTGATCCTATGATATTTGAAGTAAAATATCCTAACACCGACATAGTAGGTAGGGTAGTTTCTTTAGGTCAAGGTGGTGGAAGCACGGCAAATGGTGGAGGTAGAAATTATTAAAAAATAACAAAATGGCAATATATAAAATTTTCCCACTCCAAGATGCAACAATGTATTCAAGATACCCTAATATGAATACAGGTATAGATGCAATACTTGAAATATCAAACTTAAACCCTTCTACAGTTTCAACTCCAGTTGTAGCTAGACCTATCATACAATTTGATCAATCACAAATTAATGACGTTATAGATAATTTAAACACAGGATCAACAGCTATATCTGCTAGTTTAAAAGCTTTTATTGCAGATGCCAGTGGGATAGTAATGAAATCAGATTTATATGTATATCCTACATCAGGATCTTGGAATAATGGTAGTGGTGAATATTTAGATAACCCTTCTACAACTAATGGTGTAGGTTGGAAATATAGATCTAATTCTGGTTCTAATGCTTGGTCAACTGATAATTTTAATACTAATGTTACAGCGTCATTTATAACAGCATCTGAAGGTGGTGGTACTTGGTATACATCTTCTTCAGATATTAGATTAAATTTAGAATATTCTCAATCCTTTAATTTAAGAACTGAAAAAGATATAAATGTAGATGTAACTGATATAGTTAAAACCTGGTACTCTAGTTCAAATTTAATAGCAGGTACTTATACTGAAATTGAAAATAATGGATTTTTACTAAAATGGAGTGATGAAATTGAATTTGATTCAAATTTAGCTGTCCAACCTAAAATGCAATTTTACTCTGTAGATACAAATACAATATATCCTCCTCAATTAGAAATAAAATGGAGAGATTATGTTTATAATAAAGGTGGACTACAAACCATTTCAACCCCCGATGTATATACTGCCGTTGATAATAATCAAGGTGTATTTTATAGTGAAAGTATTAACCAGTTTAGAATAAATTGCAGACCAGAATTTCCAACTAGAACTTTTCAAACAGCTTCTATATATACTGATAATTTTGCCTTACCAGAAGAATCATATTATGCTATAAAAGATTTAGATACAAATGAATATATTATAAATTTTGATAAAGAATTTACTCAAATTAGTTGTGATACCACAGGTAGTTATTTTACATTATACATGAATGGTTTAGAACCTGAAAGATATTATGAAATATTAATACAAACTACTATAGATGGTAATACTATAGTAAAAGATGATCAATATTACTTTAAAGTTGTAAATGGTTAAATAATATGCAAACTAAAAACGTTGATTTAAGAAAAGAGGTTTTTAATAAAGCTCAATACGTACAAGTAATTGATACCAACTTCTCTCAGTTAGGAGTTGCTAGTATTAGTGCAAGTGCTGAAGATACAATAAGTGTTGAAGAATTTTTTTCAAATTATAATGCTATTTTTTATGATATACCTCCTAATGGTGAAACTAATTCACATCAATTTTTAGTAGAACAAAGTGGTCAATATATTAATTTTGATGATATATCCGCAGAAATTATAGCATTACAAGAAGAAATTACAGGCTTAAGAAAAGAATTATTAGCAGAACAAATAAAGGTATTAGAATTAGAATCTGGAGTTTCTTTTGATACTGGTTCTTTAGATTTAGGAGTAGATAATAACCCATTAACCAATATTTCTACTAATATAGTATCTGGCGGTACATCAACTAATAGTGGTACATCAACAAATAATAGTGTTTATTAATAATAATATTAAATGGAAAACAACATAGTCATAAATACAGTAGATCCTCAAACATTTGAATTCCAGGATTATTCTACATCTGATGAAACATTAATTGCTAATAATGATTTAGATACTTCTTTTACTGGATCAACTGATTATATCCAGGCTTATATATATGATGAAAATCAAAATCGAATATCAAGTCAAGTACCTTTTACTAATTATACTATTACTGAGGGAAATGTAGTTCTAACTCCATCTAATGATTTAGAAAGGTTAGGTTTTGATATAGGTTCATATTATATATCTTATGATTTTTATAGACCAAGACTTGCTTCTACCCTAAATACTCAATATTATATTAGTGAAATAAGTTCAGATAGAACTGAAATTAGATTAGATAGTACTCAAATTGATAATGAACTACTAATAAGCTCCAGTCTAGAATTTATATCTTATAGAGATACAGCAGAGTATTTTGTAGATTTTTTACTTAATTTTGGTAATAACCAACAAATTATTGCTAATAATATAGAATTAGACCTAGAGGATGAAGGTAATCCTACCATCCTTATTAAATTATATGAAGCCTTACCTGCTATATTTGGCCAAAAATCACAATGTTCAGTTGTAGAACAAATTTCTACACCACAATCATATAATGTAAATTTCCCAACATTAGAATTTACTCCTGACGATTTTACTTATATATCAGGACCAAATTATAGTTTAAATATTAAGGGGCAATCAGGAACTCCTAGTATGGATTTTTCATATAATACTTTAGTAGCTTCGGATTTAACATCTTCTTTTAATCAAGTAAATAGTTTACTTAATCGTAAAGAAATTGATATAAATGTTAATTACGAAGATTATAATGATTTTGTATATTTTTCTTCTGCCTACACTAGATTACAAAATTTTTACTATAAAGTAGGAATAATACAATCTGCAAGTTTACAAATAGGAAAAATAACTTCTGCTACAACCGGCTCTACTTATTATAGTGCTAGTCAAGCTGTTTTTAGTAATACTATAGAAACAACAATTAAAAACTTTGATGGGTATGAATATTTTTTATATTTTGATAGTGGATCAAAAGATTCATATCCTAAATCTAATCTAAAACCCCCATTTGCTTTATACTCAACAGGTAGTACTGAGGCATTAACTTGGTTGGGTTCAACGGATGATTCTAGTGCTTATTTTGGTGGTCAATCTGTATCATCTTCTAATTTTGATGAAAATAACCAAAATTCATTATATTACGCAATACCTGAATATTTAAGAAGTGATATACAAAATGCTAAATACGAGTTATTCGTTGATATGGTTGGTCAACATTATGATAACCTATGGTTATATACTAAGAATATTACTACTAAATTTGACGCGGATAACCGTTTAGATTATGGTATTTCAAAAGATATGGTTGCTGATGCTATTAGAGATTTTGGAGTAAAATTATACTCTAATAACTTTAATACTAACGATTTATATACAACATTTTTAGGGTTAACTCCTTCTGGTAGTTCATTCCCTTTCCCATATATGACGGGGTCAATTGGTGGTGTAGTTGCTACACCTCCTGGATATGAGTACGTTGATTCAATGATATCAGCATCAAACGATATAGTCCCATTGGACGATGTTAATAAGCGATTATATAAACGAATTTACCATAACATACCTTATTTACTTAAAACAAAAGGTACAGTAGCTGGTTTAAGAGCACTAATTACAACATATGGGATCCCAGATACAATTTTAAGGATAAATGAATTTGGTGGTAAAGACAGAAACAATTCTCAAGATTGGGATTTAAAACAAGATTTTTATAATGTTGGACTAAATACAACAAGTTCAGCTTTTACTTCTTCATTTAATTTAAATCCTGATTTTAATGCCGATGAAAATTCACCCGGAGCAATCCAATTTAGATTTAAAACTAATGGAATACCTTCAGCTTCTAATACCCCAACTACTCAATCTTTCTTTTATAGTAGTACAGGAGTTGGAAGTAAAATTGCAATGGCGTTAGAATACAATGAAGGGTTATTATTAACAGGTTCATATTCAGGGTCAACAGAAAGTAAATATAAAAATTATGGTACTTTAAAATTTTGGCCTAATGAAGTAATTAATCCTACTAATTATGCCTCTTTATATTTACCCTTTTGGGATGGGGATTGGTGGTCAGTTCAAATTAATAGAAAAGATGGTAAATTTGAACTATTATCAGCTAATGCAATAGGAGAAAATTTAGGATTTACAGGAAGTAATGAAATTGATGGCGATACTACTAAGTGGGAAGCTGCAGATCAAATATTTTGGTTACCACAAACTTATACTGAATTTGATTCAAAATATTATTTTCCATTTTCTGGATCATTACAAGAAGTAAGATATTTTACAGAACCTTTAAGTCAAAGTGTATTTTTTGATTACACTATGAATCCCTATTCATTCGAAGGTAATAGTATAAATAGTGCCCCTAACCAATTAGCATTTAGATTACCATTAGGTACAATGTTAAAAACAGGATCATTTAACTCATCAATTCACCCTAAAGTTACAGGATCTTGGGTTACTACGAGTTCATTTAGTAATGATACAGCAAGTACAGCTTCATTTTCATCTACACCTACTTGGTTAAATAATGTAGAAGACATATATCCTGATCAGTCTCCATCAGGGATGAGAAATAGAGTAACAGATAAAATACAAACGGAAGCACTTATACTTCCTGAAGGTAATACTTTATCTGGTTATAGATCAATACAACAAACTTCATATGTGAGTGAAAGTTTTACTCCTAGTATAAATTATTTAGAAGTAGCATTTTCTCCTCAAGACCAAATTAATGACGACATTACAGGTCAATTAGGATATTTTAATATAGGAGAATATATTGGTGATCCACGATTAATATCTTCATCAGATAGAACTTATCCTAATTTAGATGTTTTAAGAGACGCATATTTTGAAAAATATATAAGTAGTTATGATGTAACA
>TARA_R110001592_G_scaffold363331_1_pt1 | contig 10365 bp, 5 predicted proteins | sample TARA_R110001592 | Tara Oceans TARA_R110001592 (sample SAMEA4398387) | marine metagenome | biome: Polar Biome; feature: [SRF] surface water layer (ENVO:00010504); material: water (ENVO:00002006), including particulate matter (ENVO:01000060) such as... | depth 5 m | reverse complement strand
GGTACAGCAGAATCTGATTTACTTATTGTAACTTCAGCTTCAGGTGCAGCAACAGTAACAACTACTAAACTTGCATAATATATAAACATAGGGAGGGGGGTAATTCCCCCTCTTATAAAACAAAATGGCAGATACAAAAGTAGATATATGTGCGAGAGCAATCATTATGATAGGTGCACAACCTATCTCATCCTTTGATGATGGATCTACAGAAGCACTTGTTGCTTCCAATATGTATGAGAATATGCTTACATCTCTACTATCTAGGCATAGATGGAGATTTGCTACAGATCAAAGACAACTAGATTTATTAACTGATGCACCTACTGGTAGGTACAGTTTTGCTTATCAATTACCAGACTTACTTGTATTAAATACTATTACTGTTTCTGATATACCTATTGAATATGCTAGGTATGGAGATAAAGTTTTCTGTGATACTTATGGATCTAATAGTAAATTAATAGCTGACTATACATTTAGACAGAATGAATCAGAGTTTCCAGCATACTTTAAACTAGCATTAGAATATCAATTAGCATCTATATTTGCTGGTTCTATAGCTAGAGATACAGCTATGATACAACAGTTTAGTGCATTAGCAGAACAACAAATAAGAATTGCTAAGAATACTGATAGCCAAGAAGAAACAAACAAAGTCCTAAACACAAAAAGATTTATTACAAATAGATATAATACTAGAGGATTCTAATGGCTAATGTCCTTAGAACTGTATACACCAACTTTTCAAGTGGTGAACTTAATCCATTATTAGTTACTCGTACTGATGCTTCAGCATATTTTAATGGAGCTAAACAATTAAAGAATTGGTACTTATTAGATGAAGGTGGTTTAATGCGTAGACCAGGCACTACTTATAAAGCTACTCTAGCTGGTGCATCAAGAGTAATTCCATTTATATTTTCTAATGATGAAATGGCTGTATTTGTTTTGTCTAATAATAGATTAGATATTTTTGATAGTAATGGTGCAAGTGTACAAGCAAACATAACTTCTAATTGTAATTGGACTACAGCTAAACTATTTGAATTAAATTACGCACAGTTTGGTGATACAGTATTTATAGCACATAGAGATAATCCTACTGTTAAGATAGTTAGATCAAGTGCAACAAGTTTTGCTGCAAGTATATTTGCATTCGAAGAAGATGATACTGTTACAGTAAGTAGTACAAATAAAACTACACAACCTTTTTATAAATATGCACCTTCAAGTACAACAGTTACTATGTCTGCTCATGCTACTGGTGCTGGAAGAACTTTAACAGCTAGTGCTAGTTCGTTTAGTAGTGCTTATGTAGGACAATATTTATTAGTTAATAACAAACAAGTTTTTGTAACTGGACATACAAGTGCTACAGTTCTTACTGTTACTGTATTAGAAGATATAGTTTCTAATGGACCACACGCAGATTGGGCAGAACAGTTAATATCTTCTGTTCATGGATTTCCACAAGCAGTTACATTTCATGATAATAGATTATGGTTTGCTGGTATTAGAGATAAACCAGCTGGAGTTATAGCATCACAAGTAGGTGGGTATTTTAATTTTGATCTTGGTACAGGATTAGCAGCAGAAGGTATTGATGTAACAGTTACAGGTGATAGGATTAATGAAGTGCGACATCTTGTCAGTTCAAGAAACTTGCAATTATTTACTGATGGTGGTGAGTATTTTGTACCTACATCATCAGATACTTCAGCTGTTACACCTTCTAATATTATTTTTATGAGACAAACTCCTTATGGATGTAATAGAGCAAAGCCTATTATATTTGATGGTGCGACAATTTATGCACAAAAGAATGGTAGATCTATAAGAGAGTATTTATTTTCTGATGTTGAATCAGCTTATGCTTCTACATCTATATCTATACTTGCATCACAAGTTATTGATAATCCAGTAGATATGACAATGATAACTGGTAGTTCTACTAGGCCAGAACAGTTTGCTTTCTTTACTAATACAGATGGTACACTTGCTTTATTTCATAGCATTAGAGCTGAAAAGATTGCTGGATGGACATCATGGTCTACAAGAACAGGTGATAAATTTACAAGTATAACTGCTGTTAATGAGAATTTATTTTGTGTAGCATCAAGAGTAATAGGTGGTTCTACTATATATACATTAGAAAAGTTTGCTGAAGATGATTCATTGACATTAGATTCATCTGGAGCAACAACACTTAGTCAACAAGGTGCACCTAAAGTAAATGGTGCAAGTCAATCAGGATCTAGTTTAAATGTTGATGGATATACTTCTGCACCTAATCCTAATGATGTTATTAGTATAGCTGGTAATAGTACACAGTATATTATACAAACAGTTAATGCTACTGCATCTGGATTTACATTAGTATTGAATCAAGCTTTAGCAGCTAGTCCATCTGATAATGCTGTTATTACTATAGTAGAAGGTAGGTTACATAATACACCAGCACACTTGACATCTACTGTAGTTTATGCTGTTGATGGTACTATGGCATTAGGAGAATTTACTACTACAAGTGGTGATACAGTTACTTTTAATGAAGCTCATGCAACTGGAGTTAATATAGGATTTAATTATACTCCAATATTAGAAACTATGCCTATAGACAAAGACATACAGAATGGTCCACTTACAGGACAAATTAAAAGAATATCAAGAGCAGTTATAGATGTAGCTGATACATTAAATATAGCTTTACAAGCTTCTGATAGTAGTGCTAAAAGTTTAGTTATTAGACAAGTCAATTTTGATGTAACACAAAGTGTTGCTAAAGTAACAGGAAAGAAAGAGTTTTATTTTTTGGGATATGATAGAGAACCAACTGTTAAGATTACACAAACAGAACCATTACCACTTAAAGTTTTAGGCATGGCAGTAGAGGTAGTTTACTAATGGGTATGGATCCAGCAACAATGTTTTTAGTATCTTCAGCTGTATCAGCTGGAGGAAGTTTATATAGTGGAGTACAACAAAGACAAGCTTCACAAAATGATATTGTTAGATATCAACAAGAAAAAAAATATGCAGAACTACAAGCATTACAAGATGAAAATTTAAGAAATCAACAAATGGAAATAACATTAAATAATAATAGAGCTATAGCTGGTGCTGCTGGTATATTGGATGACAGTAGATCATTTTTAGAAATACAAGAAGATGTAAGAAATAATGCAGTTAAAGATATAAAAAATATTAGATTAAACAAAAATATAGCTTTAACAAAATACGATCAATCAATTATAAATTCAAAAATAGAAAGTCAATCAGCTACTTTTGGTGCATTTACAGATGCAATATCTAGTGGAATGACTGGTTGGGCATATTATGATTATTATCAACCAGCTAAAAAATCTAACAATACAAGAAATGCTGTAAGTCCAAGTGAATCAAAAGCTAGGTATGGAACTATATATGGTGCTGGAATGAGAAGATATTAATGGCTTTAGAAAGAGGACAACAATTATCAAGAGGATCAAGAAGAACGCAAGTAGAATCTAGCTTTGGTGTAGTTAAAACACAAGCTAATACATTAGGTACATCTTTATCTAATCTAACACAAACAGTAGATAAAGTTAATCAATTTCAAGTTGATATAATGGATAAAGAATGGCAAAACGATTTTGATACTAACTCTGCATTATTTATTGAAAACGAAACAAGAAGAGAATTAAATAGTCCTAATCCTGATATTGTTGGATTAAGAGAAAAGTTTATATCTTATAGACAAAAAAGTTTAGAAACAGCTCCTAAAAGATTTAGTAATTATATTGAAAATAAATTAGATATAAATTATGCCACACAGATTAATAATGTAAAAGATTATGCAAATGATTTAAGGTTTAATAATTTAGTTACATCTAATGCTAATCTTAATAAATTAAATTTTGATAATACATCTAATGCAATAGAACAAATTATAAAACAACATCCAGGCGATCTTGAAAAACAAAGACAATTAATAGATTTAGAATTTATACAAAATGTAACCCCTAATTTATTAACACAAGAAAATGGAAATAAATTATTAAATCAACTTAAACCATTAGAAGTAACACCAGGATTGGTTGAGAAAGATTTAAGAGATCAAATGATTAATTATGAAACATTAAATCAAGCAGCAGTTATTAAAGGAATACTATCTAAAGTAAATTTTGAAAGTGGAGATTTTTATAGTGAAGAAGGTATGAGCGTACAATTACAAAACGCTACTATTGAAATAGATAATTATATAGAAGATTATTTAAAAAATCCTGATGTAAGAAGAATAAAAGATATGTCTCCTGAAGAAGTTGATACTTTAGCTAGTAATTTAGAAACAGTTAGAAATAATTTACTAAGTGTACAGTCTGATAAAATAAATAAAATAGAAGCTGCTGATAATTATAATACAAATAAAATAGCTACTAATTTTCCTAATCAATATATAGCAAATTCTTACAAAGCTTTAAAATCTACAGAAGCTACTATTGTGTTTGATCTTTTAAATCATCCTATTATTGGAAAACTTGTTGCTCAACAACCAGCAACTTTTACAGCAATAGTAAATGAATCTTTAAAAGCTGTAACTGTTCATAAATTTTTAGATGAACAAAGAGGAAAACCAGGAAGTAACAATAATTATTTACCTAATAAAAGTGATCTTTTAGCAAAATTACAAGAAAATAAAGGCATAGAATTAAGTTTAGATGAATTGGATGATTATGTTTATGCAAATATAGGTGGCAGTATAAATTTAACTGCTAGTGAATTCGTAGCAAATATGGTTATGTTTGAAAATGATAACCTTGATTATACTAATTATGGTCAACAATCAAATGTTCCTGTACCTGGTTTACAAAAATCTTTAGAAACAATACAACAAGAACAAAATAATCTTTTAAATTATCAAGCTATTAAAGCAAATATACAAAATGGTTATTTACCTACAGATACAAAATCCATGATTAGTAATATAGATGTTATTATGGCACAAACTAATATAAGTGAAAAAGATGTAATAGAACTTAGAAATACAATAGATTTTTTAAATCTTATACAAGGAGAAAATCCTGATATTTTATTTGAACAATATATAGATACACCATTACCAACATTTTTAAATTTTATTAAAAATACAAGACCAAATTATTCAGGTTTAAATATTGTAGATATAGATGGTGCTAGATCATTACAAGCAGAATATAGAGATTATTTAGGAAAGCCATATACTATTGAAAATGTAAATACAACATTAGAAGAACTAGGTATAAATGTTACAGCTGATGATTTACAAATAAAAATTATTGAAGATTTACAAAGTCAAATGGGTACAGAATCTTTTACAAAATGGTTATTAAATAAAATTCCTGAAGTGTCTGTAGGAATTCCATTTGGAGAACAATTAGAAGAATTAGGAATAATTGATAAAAATAAAAAATTTACTTTAATGGGTATAGCTGATGAAAATAAATGGAGTAAATCAGAAAGCTATAGTGAAACTTTAGGTAATAATATTCCTACTTGGAAAAAAATACTTGTTGGTTTTAGTGGTTTAGTAACTAACAATATATTAATAAGTTCTATACCAGTAAGTAATAAAGAAGAAAGAGATTTTAATATTGTAGTTCCTGATAATATTAAACAACAATTTAATGATTCTTTTGTACAACAGTTAAAAGTTCTTGGTGTAGATTTTTCATTAGCAACAAGTAATCCAGATGAATTTAAAAAACAAGTAGAAAAACATAAAGATCAAGCTATGAATTTAACTGCAAAAAAATTAGACAGAGATGGATTTTCTATGTCAAGTTATGAACAAATGGGAAATGGAGTTAAGTTAGTAAATAATTCTATAGAAAGTAAAATACCTTATGATAGTAAAATAGAAAAAGATATTTATGTTGCTGCACATTTTTATCAAAGAATTAAATTTATGGAAAATGAATATACTTTAGATGTAATGAAAGATAGATATCCTGAATTATATTATTCTAATTATGGAACAATGAGAGAAAATGAAGTTAAATTTGATATAAAAAGAGCATATAAATTAGCTATTGAAGATAATGGTTTATTTTTTATTAAACAGCCTGGCACTAATGCTTATAGTTATAATTTGAATCCAGAAGTATTTGCTGGTTCACAAGCATTTAATTTAGCTGGAGATATTGATGATCCACAATTTTTTGAAGTAACTGATACAATGACAACAAATGATGGTCAATTAATTTCAAGACCAGCAATAGTAGGAGAAGCAATACAAACATATATAAAAGAAAATTCAAATGTAATTAAATTTATGAAATCACAAGACATAGATAGTAAAACAATGGAAAATCTTTTATATGCAATATATTATCCTGGAGTAAGAGCATTAACAACTAAAACAGATATTTTAAACTACATAGAAAAAAACGGTTTTAATTTAGATTAATGGCTAATATAGCAAATCCTAGTTTATCAAAAAAATTCTTACCACAAGATACAACAACAGAAAGTAGTATTGATAGATTTTTTGAAAATCCTAAATTAGAACAATTTAAATCAGGTGCTTTTGAAGAAAATTCAGTAGCTTTAGGTATTACTTCTTTTTTAGGACAGACAAAAAAATTTAAAGATGAAGAAGGTTATAGTCCTTTTTATGATGCACAATTAAAACCTTATATTAATAGTATTGATTTTTTTAAATCATCTGGCAGTTCTTTAGAAACTAAATATTTAATTCAAGAATTAAAAGAAAAGAGCTCAATGATTAATGAAAATCCTGGAGCATATTTTTTAGGAAGATTAACTGGTGGTATATTAGATCCAGTTACTTATGCTGCATTTAGTATGAAAGCATTTAGAAATGCTAGTGGTGCATATAACTTAAAAAAAATTGCAGCTATAAGTGCTGCTGAAGAATTATATAAACAATCTATAGATTCACAAAGAGATACAAATTTAGGATGGCAAGTACCATTAGGATCTATGATTGCTGTAGGTTTATTAAATACAATGCCTAGATTGCAATCATTTCAAGGAAGTGAAGCTATTGGTAAATATAACAAACAAATGAATTTATTAGATATGCGTGAAGCAGAGATAGCTAGAAGAAAATTATTAAAAGATGATGCTATAGATGATACTCAATATAAAGATATAGATATAATTGATTCAAGAATTTTAAATCCACAAGAAAAGATTAAACCACAATCTGGTGGTGCACAAGCTAAAGGAGAATCAAGATCTTATAATGATGATTTATATGATGAAGCTATTGCAAATACATTTACAGGATTAGAAAAAACAAACTTAACTCCATTTTTTAGATTAACTAAATCAAGACTATTAACAAGTAGAGAACTAGCTACAGATATATTTGATTCTAAATTAATTCAAAATAAAAATACAAAAGGAATAGCAACAACAGAATCAATAGAATTTAATATTGCAACAAAATTTAGATATGTAGATCAAGTTATACAAGAAGGTAAAAAAGGTTACAAAGATTATCTCAAAGAAGTATATCAAGAAAACAACTTAGGAAAGCCTGGTATATTTAAAGATCCTCTCAATAAATTTAAAGGTGTAAAATATTTATCTAAAAATGAATTTCAAAATAGAGTTACATTACAGCTATTAAGAAAAGAAGGTGAAGATGCAATACCACAAGTAAATAAAGTAGCAAGATATATAAGGCAAAACTTTTTTGATAGAATAGGTAGAGAAGCAGATGAACAAGAAATGTTTAGTTTATATTCTAAAGTAGCATTATCTACTTTAAAAAAAACAAAAGACAGAATGGTTAAAGAAAAAAAAACAACTACTATTGAAAAAGGTAAGACTTATACTTTAGATCAAATTAATAAAAAAATTGATGCAGAAGAAGCTAGATTAAAAACTATAAATGATACTGGTCCTCTTAGATCTAATTTTTTACCTAGATATTGGAGAAGGGATGTTATTAGGAACTTACCACCTAAAACAGCTAAAGACATATTAAATCAAGCTTTAAAAAATGAAGGTACAATTTTAACTGTTAAACAACTTGACGAATTTTATGATGATATTTTAACAAGTACTCCTTTTAACAAAATACCTAAAGATGCTGTTAAAGATGGAACATTTGATTTAGATGTTGTTTTTCAACCTTCTGGAGTTTCTAAACATTTAAGAAATAGAGTTTGGAAATTTGATGATGCTTATCTAATGGAAAAAGGATTTTTAGAAAAAAACATTAATCTTATTACTAAGCAATATTTTAATTCTATGATTCCAGATATTGAAATAGCTAAAGTTTTTGGTGATGTAAGTATGATGGGATTAAGAGGGCCAGGACAAGGATTTAGACCAAGCATACCAGAAGTAAGAGGTGAATGGATGGCTTATATAAATAAAGTAGCACCTGTAAAAACAAAACCTAATTCAAGAAAAAAACTTATTAAAGAAATGAATAACGATATAAGAGATCTTGAAGCTGCTAGAGATTTACAAAGAGGTACTTATGGATTACCTGAAGGACCAGAAACAGCAATTCCAGCTGGTATTAGAACATATAAAAATATTTCTAACATGATATTTTTGACAGGATTTTTATCTGCTGCTCCTGATATGGCAAGACTAATAATGCAAAATGGATTTAAAAAAGGATTTGGACAAACATTTGAAGTGTTTGCAAATAAAGCTAATAGAGAAATATTAAAAATGTCAAAAAAAGAAGCAGCTCTTGTAGGTGAAGCTTTAGATTTAACTGTTGCTGGTAGAGCTAATACTATTGGTAATATAGATGATATGGTTTTTGGATTAAATAGTATTGAAAGAATGAGTAGTAGTGCTAATTCATTTTATTTTACATTTATAAATTTAATGAATGTATGGAATACAGGAATGAAAACAGCATCATCTTATATAGGTAGTACAAAAATAATTGAATGGGCAGAACAAAGTGTAAAAGGAACTATTAGTAAAGGTAATAAAAGAAAATTAGCAGCTGGTGGTATTGATGCAAATTCAGCAAAAAGAATATGGGAACAATATCAAAAATTCGGTTTAGGTGCAAAAGCTTTAGAAAGAGGAGATTTAAAATATAGTAGAGTAGCAAGATCTGATTTATGGGATGATAGAAAAGCAGCTACTACATTTGGTAATGCTTTAAGAAAAGATATAAGAACAACAATTATAACACCTGATAAAGCAGATGTTCCTTTGTGGATGAATACTCAACTTGGTGGAGTAATATCACAGTTTAAAAAATTTGGTATGGCTGCTACACAAGGAATAATGATGAGAGGATTACAAGATAGAGATCAAAATTTCTTTATTGGTTTAGGTTTCTTAATAGGAATGGGTGCTTTAGTAGATTCGGTAAGACAAAGAGCTTTTGATAGAGATTATGAAAAAAAACCATTAGGAGATAAAATATCTAGTGCTATTGATAGATCAGGAGCAATAGGCATATTTAGTGATCTTAATAGAATGGTTGAAGTAATGAGTGATAATAATTTAGGTATAGCTCCAGCACTTGGTGCTGGTAAACCTTATAGTGCTACTAATAGACAAAAAGTAGGTTTAGCTGGTCCAGCTGGATCTTTAGGTTACAATTTATATGAAATAATGTTAGATACAGGAAGTGGTAATTATGACTATACTACAGCTAGAGCTATAAGAAGGTCTTTACCTTTACAAAATGTATGGTATTTAGATGGTATCTTTGATAGATTTGAAAAAGGAATTAGATAAATGGGATTAATTATATCAGATACAGCACCTAGAATACAATATACAGCTGCTAATACACAAACACAATTTACTATTCCCTTTGAGTTTTTTGCTGATGCAGATATTAAAGTTATTAAAACTGCTTCTAATGGTACAGATACAACACTAACACTAGCATCTAGTCCAGCTAACGCTACACAGTATTCTGTTGAAGGAGCTGGAGTTTCTTCTGGTGGAACAAAAAGAATTACATTAGGTGGTGCATCTACTAATGGTGATAAATACACTATCTTTAGAGAACTAGCAGTAGAAAGAACTTCTGATTTTCCAGTATCTGGTAACTTTCCTATTGAAACACTTAATACAGAATTAGATAAGATTACTGCTATGATTCAGCAAAACGAATCAGATAACAAATTTTCTCCACAAGCTAAGAGTTCTACCTCTACTGCTTTTGGATTAGTATTTCCTGAACTTGTAGCTAACAAAATACTATCAGTTAATAGTGGTGGTACTGCTTTAGAGTTTAGTCAATCAATCACAGATGTAGCAACTGTTGCTGGTATTGCTGGTAACATTACAACTGTTGCTGGAATAGCATCTAATGTTACAGCTGTTGCTGGTAACGCAACTAATATTAATGCTGTTGCAAATGATGCAACTGACATTGGT
>TARA_R110001592_G_scaffold60147_1_pt1 | contig 10366 bp, 11 predicted proteins | sample TARA_R110001592 | Tara Oceans TARA_R110001592 (sample SAMEA4398387) | marine metagenome | biome: Polar Biome; feature: [SRF] surface water layer (ENVO:00010504); material: water (ENVO:00002006), including particulate matter (ENVO:01000060) such as... | depth 5 m | reverse complement strand
AAAAAAATAATTGAAGAAAAACCTGCTGAAAACCTACCAGTCATAGAAAAAGTTAAGAATAGAGGAGGATATAAACGAACTATGACACCTAAAGCGTTGGCCTCGTTGGAAAAAGCACGAGAGAAGGGTCTTGAAACTCGACGACGAAACAAGGAACTAAAGGAGGCAGGAAAAGTTGAACAAATACCATTATCGAAAGCAAAACAAACTAAAAAACAAATACAACAAGAAACGTTAGATAAAATTAAACCAATTCAAAATATAACAAATAATGTTACTAATAATATCACACACGAAGATATTATCAGAATATCAAAGGAATCGGCTAAAAATGCTCTAATTGATTATGAATTAGTACGTAAACAACGAAAGGAAGAAAAAAAGAAAGCAAATGAATCAGAATTAGCAAGAAAAGAGGTAGTTGAAAAGATTCAACAAGCACAGGGAAATTATTATCAACCAAATAGTAAAAAATATGGTCAACCTGGATTTTGGAGAAATGCTTTTAATTGATCTTTAATATTTCCATTAGAATATTTTTAAGTTCATCGCCGAGATCACCTGTGATTAAACTCGACGTTAAAAATCGGTCTTTATTAACGGTATTATCTTCGTGGCAAATACAAATCATTTGTTTATTTACATCAGTTAATCCTACGGTTTTAGGATTCATACCGTCAATCATCTTGCAACCCTCTCCAACTCCTTTACTTTGAAAACCAGTCATAGCATGAAAATGCTTTTTTGTAAAAACCATACAAGCTTCATGAATTTGCCGTTTCTCTCCACATTGGATCCCTGTAACCTTAAAATCGTGATGTGGATATAAAAATAGCATTTGATTAGAACCAACTAAACCAAATTTATTATATAGTAACATACCAACTGAATAAGATAAATATTCTTTATTATAAAAATCATCACTATCCATAGAAGCAATAATATTATATTTTGATTTTTTAACTAAATTATTTCTCTTCACCCCTATACTTCTTTTTACCGTATAATAATTATATGATAATTTAATTGGATAAATTAATTTTTGAATTTCTATATAATCCTCTTTACATTTAATCATTTTATCAGATCCGTCATCATCTATAACCCATTCTAATTTATCCTGTGGATATTCTTGAGATTGTAAATTTTTAATCATGATAGGTAAAAAATGATTTCTGTTATAAGTTGGAGTAATGATAGATACATTTGGAAAGTCCATTATATAGAATTAGAAAATAATTCTAATATTAAGGCTTCAGGAACTTTATATCTATCTTCTTTTTTAATTCCTTGTGTTCCTGTTTTACTTCCTCTGGGTGCTCTCACATGATTACAATCTGGATTATTATTTTTACATTTTTTAGGTATAAATCCTACTTTATTCGTCCAAATTGTAGTAGGTTTCATTCTATCACAACCATACTTACAATATGAAACATCATATCTTGGATATTCTTTAATAAACCATGACATTCTGGCGGTAGGATTTTCAATAAAATAAATTAAATCTGGATTTTGTTCTAAATGATAATTAATACATTCTTTTAATTTTTCTAAAATTTTTAAATGGATAATACATTTATCAGTCTTAGGAGTGTGGTCTTCATTAAAATGTCTATATCCTGATGCTAAACTATAACAAGAACAATCAGGCGAGGCCCATATCATATCAGGTTTAATAGTTTTATAATCCCAATTTAAAAAATCTATATTTATATCTGGATTAAATTTTGTTTCAATATCTAATCCAATATATTCCCACCCTTTATTTTCTATAATAGGTTTTAAAGATTTAGTTCCACAAAATAAGTCTAATACTAACATATAATATACAGTTAGATTTAAATTACCAAAGATACGTTATTGACCAATAGTTTGCCGAATTTTTATCTTTATAACTGAGTTGACCTTGTTTATTTTTAATCCCCTTTGCTCGTGCTAAATAACTCTTTCTTTGTTCTTTAGTTGCTGTTCCTGATCTCCAATCATCATAACCCTTTCTACCAAATCCAATTTTCTTAACTCCTGATTTCGTATCCGATTTTACATATACATTATATTTATAAACTTTACTATCAGATTTCCAAGGTTTATATAGTATAGGTTTCCCGTCTTTTGTTAAAGGCATAATATAATAATATTATAAAATTTTTAATCTTATAAAATTATTTAATATTAAATCTGGCCATAAATTGTACTACTTAATATATTACATGCTTCATTTATTGCGGCTATCATTTCACTTGTACCTCCCTTATCAGGGTGATTAGCTAATTGTAATTTTCTACAAATAACTTTTATTTCTTGTAAAGATGGATTCGATTTATTAGGAATACCTAATACTTTATAAACTGTTTTATTAAATACCTTTTTAAATTTTTCTTCCAAGTCATTTCTTTTCCGCCTCATTACAGTAGTTTTCGGGACAGCCGTTGGTTTTTTTTCTTGTTTTTCTTCCTTTTTTTTCGGTACAACTGGTTGTTTTGTTACAACAATATCAGAACTCATATCAGAATTTTTCATAATAGATCCATCAGGCATTTTATGTGAACCTTTTGGAACTTCTTTTTTATTTAATTTTAATAATGATGTAATATCTACTCCTAATGAAGAAGCACTCGATATATTTTTACCTTCCGCCCACTTTCTTATAACCATACCTGACCCACCCATCTTCTTTAATTGTTTTAATTCAGTTGATTGAGTTCTACCTGAATATTTAGAAACTAATTTAGATAACATAGTTAATGATTTACTATATAATTTTTTCATTTGATCTTTATCATCATTACTATAAACTACTTTTAACTGTGGATTTAAAATTTGTTTCCATGTATCCAATATATCTTTTTCTTTTGCTATAAGAGAATCAGATTTTTTAGGTTCTTCTTTTGGAACTTCCTTTATAGGTGCTTCCTTTTTAGGTGCTTCCTTTTTAGGTACTGCCTTCTTTACTACTTTTTTTCTAACAGATTTTACTTTAGGTTTTTGTTCATGTTCTTTACTATTCCATTCTCCTCTCATAGTTTCTATCATACTCGATTTTACTTCTTTTAATCGTTTTTCAATTAACAACCTTTTTTCTGGAAGTTTCATTTTAGAATATCCTTTGATTCCTAATTCTTTATTCCATTTTCTAATAAAATCATTTGCTTTTTTATGTGTCATCTTTAATATATAGTTATATATTATTTTTAATAAAAGTTTTATATTCATTTATTTTTGGATAATCATCTAATATTAAATTATTCCATAAAATACGATCACGAACAATATCGTATCTCGGTTCTCCCCCTTTATTTGCTATACTATGAATAGGTGAATAAAATACGTCATTTGTCTTCCCATATACTTCAGTGATCCAATCATCACAACCCCAATTCTTAATTTGTTTAGGATAATAATATCCAAAAATATCCCAATGAGTTCTATGGACGAATGATTGAGTTAATAGTCTATCTTCTCTATCAAAATACAACCGACCCATATCACCAAAACCACAAACTCCAATATTTTCATTCTGTTCTAAATATGTGATAAAAGCATTTTCCCACCCCTCTGAAAAAAACTCTATATCATCTCCACATTGTAAAAAATAATCATAATTTTCTTGTACCCCATATTCAAAGCATTTATTCCACATTTCAGTTACATGACCTTTCCCAATACCAGCAGTAGATATAAAATTAACTTTACAATTTTTCATCACATTAACCAATCGTTCAATATCCTCTTTAATATTATTAAACAGTTGATCATCAGGATCTATAGCAAAGCAAAATAAATGAGGGAGTTCTTTATTATAAGTTAATAAAAAACTTTTAAAAAAAATATTATATAAATCCGTTTCTCTAAATGTTTTCCATTCTCTATTTTTTGATGTAACAGGGATCATAACACAAATATTTTGATTCATATATATATAGTTAGATATTAATCAAAGATAATATGCTACTATAGAATATCTTGTACCGATCCATTCGTCAACACTATGAGGAATTTCAGAACCGTTGAAGATCAACGGTTTAAATTTAATATCAGTTTTCATATCATCAGCAAGCCAACTATATTTCCGTTCTTTCTCCCATTCATTAGTATATAGATTAAGTTCTCCACCTGTATAATCACCCAGACCAACAACCAAACTATCCCCAACATTTTTATTATCAACATGTTTTTTACATCTAAAATTTTTATTAATTGTTAAAGCATTAAATTTATGATCGGGGTAATGTCTACAAATAAACTTTTCTATAGTATCATATATTAATCCTCCATTCACTTCATCGAAACGAGGAAGTTCATAATTACCATTACAATAATTTAATTTCAATCCGACAGGGTTAGTATACCCCTTACCTTTCTTATCTCCATTTGTTAAACCAAGTTTGGCTGTTCTATTGATATTAGCAATAAATTTACATTTTTCTAATAACATATATATATTATACAATTCATCATATTGATTATTATACTCTAATTGTTTTTTATTTATTTTCGGCATATATATATAGTTAGATATTAATATCAAGGTTCGACCGTAGGAGTACGAGGGGAAGTAGTAGTAGGTATTTGCCTTTTTATATTACAACATGGAGTAGTTATCTCGGAACAACGAGATTTGAAAAGAACTACGATACACCCTGATAACGAGCCCAAAATTAACGTAATGAACAAGCCTAACTGCTCCAACGTGAACGATTCTAATTCTACCATTATAAATTATAAAGATAATTTTTATTTAACAAAGCAAAATAAAAATTATTTTTGTTTTATATGAAGACAACAAACAGTTTTACCAGTAATGTTAGTTGCTAATGTTTCATCACTATTCACAATATCAATATTTAATGAATTTATTAAAATTTCATTCGGATTCTGAAGATCCAGGTATACACGTTCCGCAGGGGAAAAAAACAAACCACCAAATTCGGATCCGCTATTCTCGAATCTCGGCATATGATAAATAATCTGAGAGTTACTTGATTTAGCCATATTGTGAGATTTTTGAGTGAGATTCCCTACTCTTACAAATAAACTGTTTGTAGAAACAAAATTAGGGGTATTCGTAGATTGTATATTCCTTAATAGTGCTGTTGCTCCTGATGTATAAAAAGTACTATCTATAACACTCTCTTTTCCAAATCCTAAAGTATTTCCAGCATTTGCTCCAACAGTGAATTTATATAATTCTCTATCTTGTCTTACAATCAATACTATAAAATATTGAATACCTCCTCCAGATAATCCTTTTTGAGTATAGTTAGAAGCACCAGAAGCAAAATTATATGCTGGTCTTGTATCAACATTTTGACAATAAAAAACTTTATTTAAATTTACTTGATTTGCCCACCAGTCCTGATTTAAGTTTGTATAGTTTCCCGAAACAGGGGACGATAAACTACCATAATTATATCCTGTAATTTGTACACCTTCCCATTTTAACATTTTCATAAATCGAGGAGTAGAAGCATCAGCCGCCGGAGGGATAGTAATTTTTGGAAATAAATGCCATGTACTCATTCCAACGGCTTTCATGCTATTTAATTTATTAGCATTCGTTCCAGTACATAAAGTATATTCTTCTCCTTCATAGTCTTGTAATACGACTTTAACTTGTTCATTAGAAATAGTAAAGAATACTTTAGCAATCCAAGGATCTGCTCCCCCCGTATTATCACACGTAAAATATCCTGTATCTGTATCATCAGAGGAGGCATTTACTCTATAGTCAAACTCCTTCATCGTTAATGTCTGGCCTGTAATATCTGATTCGTCCTTAACAGCATGATATAATTTCAATACGTGGCTGGCCGTTGTTTCAAGAGGATCCCGAACACATTCTATAACATAATCATAAAATACATCACCTTTAGCATTAAAATAACTTGGTTGTATTCCTTCATCACTAACAACCCCTCTTATACTCGTTCGTGTACATCGTGTCAATCCTACCGCTGTCCCCTCTACCGCCCCGCCATCAACAGTACTGTTAAATTGGAAATGGAAATCACCCCCTGTTAAACTTAACGGAGAGTCTTCCTGAATTAAATTAATTTGTTCATTAGGATTTTTATTAGATATTAAACCGCCAGATCCCGCCTCATAATTACTACTGTTAATATCAAATACCGACCAAGGTTGCCACCCGTTTGATGTATCTGTGGCATTACTTGCTGAACTGTTACAGGTGAACGAGGCACTCCACCCCTCAAACACATTAGAAGCATCTCTTTTTATAGAAGTTTGAACTCCTGATACATTAATATTAGATACTTGGAGATTAGGGTGATAGATTGCTTTTTTTAATGATGTTTCATATGCTCTATCAAATTCTTCAGGATTAAATCCCTGTTGGTTTCCTGTTTTCGGTTCAATCCACGCCATGGCGGGGTGATTAACAGTATCCTCCAGGGAAACTGTATCGGATAATTCTGTTCCATAATAAACATAGAATTGATTATTTGCTCGATTAATAGATACATTTCCTTCTTTATTTAATTTGATCGATTCTAAAGCAATTTGAGAATTTGGCGGTACTGTGATCCCACCAGAAAGAGAATTACTATAACTGAAAGGACGATTAATTCCGACAGTTAACGGGATCGTATCAACATCACTCGTATTAGATGTAATAATATAACTCATATACAATATAATTATTTTTTAATATTTTTTAAAAAATAATTTTATAATATAAAATGCCAAAACATAATATTTATAAAGTAATGGTCAAAAAACCATTACCAAATTTCAACATAGTACCCCAAATTCGTCCAGCACTTATTTTAGAAAAAAATAAACAAGTAAAAGCACAAGATGTATTTGGAAAGAGTGTTAAAAATACTAAATTAAAAAAGAAATCAATTTAGTTCATCTTCACTATCAGTCTCGATAAATCCTTCTTTATCTATCTTTTTATCGTCCTCCTCGTCCTCCTCGTCTTCCTCTTCACTATCAGTTTTACAATTATCTTCATCTTTCCAAGTATAATTCGTAGATTGAAGTTCATTAAATTTCTCTCTGATAATTTCCAGGTCATCTAACCTAACTGCCAATCGCCTCCCTCCCTCGTCTTTAATTTTCCTTAATTTCAAGGCCCCTGTACATTTCCTCTGTAAATCTACCCAAAATTGACGTTTACTTAATTTATATGATTTGTTAACTTGTGAATTAATATAATTATCATAAAAAAAGTCTTGATAAATCCACTGTTGTTTTGATAGTATTATATATTTCCCCGATTTTTTATCTTTTTTTTTATTTCCCCCCTGTTGTATATCATACCGATCGTATATTATTTTAGGTTCAGGTCCATTATATTGAAGACCGAATGAGTGGCTGTCTTTTATAACAGTTCGTTCATTATAATAATGTCTTTCACCATCAGTATTAAACCCCTCATCGTTTATATAATTATACCACCACTGTACCAACGGAGCCCAACCATGCTCAACTTGTTCTTGTAATTCCTCCGTTTTTTTAAAACTCCTTGGATTAAAATCAGATATGTCTAATCCATATAAAAATCGAGCAAATTTCTCTTTACTACAATCATCTCGTAGTACTCTAAAATACTCTACCATTTCTTCGTCATCTTTCTTCCTGTTTCCCCATTTATTATCACATTCATATAGATTATATCTTCTTTCTTTATCATCAGCAGGGATAATATAGTCTTCATTACTATCAATTAAAAAATTAACATAATTCTTATACTCTTCAGGATTCTTGTATAATTTACGAATTTTAATATAGGGTTCTGTAATAATACTTTTCAAAATCCCCTTATCATTCTTATTCCCACCCCATACACACTCATTGAGATTGATCAGAACTTTATGATGTAATGAACCGTTGAACATACCCGTCAATTCACTCATTTTAGTCATTTGATCCGCAGCAGCCCCGATAATAGGTTTTAAATAATCATTCCATATAACACCTTTACCCGATCCTTGAACTGATTTTAAAGCTATAACGACTCCCGTTTGAATATGAGGTTTTTGAACAATATGAGCAAGCCAATTCATAAAGTAAGTAAATTTTTCTACATCATTTTTACAAATGATATTATCAATATGATCTAATATTGGAACAATTTCAGGGTCATTATAATAATCTATACTGTCTTCTTCAGGATACATATTAAAAACTTTTTCTCTCGTAATGTTAAAAGGTTCAAACGTATTAAGATAATTTTTATTTTCATACGAAGGATCAGGATTCCATATTATTTTTTTAATTTGTGAGGCCTTAATATTCTTACACCATAATTCAAACGGATTAATATAATCAGGCTTTTTTCCGAATTCATTTTTAAATTTAAATTTTTCATAAATATTAGCCATATCATTTTTTTTATGTTCGTAAATCTCTTTTTCTTCCTTATCAATTTTAATATAAAATGCCGAACTCACACATAATTTTAGTTCTTCGTTCATCAAGTCCATTAATTTACTTACATTAGGATTTACATCAATAACATATCCCTTCTTATCTCTTTCAGTATCCTCATTTATAAACATGTTATAAATTTTCTGATATTTATTCTCGTCTTGGTCCTTTACTTCTCCGGCCCATAATTTAAGTGATCCGTATGTAATCTGATTAGTATTTTTAATATCCATTTGTTCCCATAAATCAAGACAACCGTCCATATCAAAATTTTTATCAATCTTACTCCAGTTTAAAAATAAACTCCTCCCCTTCTTGCTTCCTTTGGTTTCATTATGAATAGCATATCCTACATTCCGCCAATCATCTCGTTCATAACGATTTTTAATTTTCATAACTGTTTTTGTTAATTTCTCTATACTTATTAAACAACTTTCTTCAATCTCATCAGAAGAAGTAGAAAAAACAGGGCTATTTTGTTCATTAATTTCAGGAGTTTCAGGTTTAACAATTTTAATTTTTTTAACAGGTTTTTTTTTTTCTTTAATTGTACCTTTTGGAACAGGAGGAGGGGGTTCTGCTCCAAAATTCATATTCTCAACATTAAATAAATGTGATACTTCGTTCCAATCCATATCAGGAATATCTTTTTTCCCGTTATAAATTTTTCTATCATATGGCTCCCATACATTATTATCCCAATGTAACAAGTCAATTTCGTATTTAGAAGTTTTTTTACCATTTTTATCAAGAACGAACTCTACATCATCAATATAATAAACTTTATTCTGACGAGAAAAATATCCACAATTTTTCATTTTAATATAAAAATGGTATCCTTTATTAGTTTTAGCATAAGGACATTTCATTTTTTTACAAATATCATAAATCTCACACCCTTCAACCTGTTTCGTATCTACATCAATTACCCATATATCAGTAAAATTTAAATATATCGAGAATGCGGTTGGTATATGTCCAGGAGTACAACGGTCATTTTGAATATCTTCTAAAGCCCATTGTTTATGATCACCCTTACAATACCCTTTTATTCCTTGTTTTTTCATATCGTAATTAACTTCTATACGTCTTGAAATAAATTGTTGTTGTTCTTTTTCTATTTTTTCAATAAAATCAGTAATCATAATATTATTGGAAGATTTTTTAATTTTTGGATTCAAACTATTATTTTCAGTTTTGGTATTCATCTATACTATATATATATATTTTATTTTTAAGTAGTTATATAAATGATATATTATATCATTATATGGTTTATATATCATTTATATAATTTAAAGGATTTTTTCTAAAACTAAACAATTTCCAAATTGAGAATGAACCTTAAACGTTATAGCATGAATATCGATTAAAAAATCAACAACAGGTTTTACTTCAGGCCAACCAGGACAATTATAATTATCAAATACGATTAAGCCTCCTTTATTCACTTTTCGTCTATAATTATTAAAATCCTTGGTTACTCCTTCTTTACTATGATCCCCATCTATAAATAAAAAATCAATATTTTCAATTACTTTATCTTGTACATCATCTGATTTACCCTTTAGTAATTTCCATTCTTGTGAGTATTTGTTATTCTTTCTTATATTTTCACTTGTAATATTATAATGATCTTTCAAATCTATTTTTCTATGAGGGTCAAAATCTTGACCATAATATCCAGAAAAAGGGTCGATTCCTATATGTAGACAAGGAAAATTCATGTCCATCATCATTATCATAGATCCTCCGTACAACACACCAATTTCACAATATACCTTACATTTTTTTCCCATATCTATTTTTAATTGTTTTAAAAAATCTAAATGAGGTGAATGACATATTTCACCGATCATATCAACATTATTCATTATATATAGTAGTATATATTTATTTTATATAAAATTTATGGAGAGATAGAATAATTTAACACATATAAGAGGTAGAATAGAGAGAGAGAGGCGAG
>TARA_R110001592_G_scaffold142385_1_pt1 | contig 10367 bp, 11 predicted proteins | sample TARA_R110001592 | Tara Oceans TARA_R110001592 (sample SAMEA4398387) | marine metagenome | biome: Polar Biome; feature: [SRF] surface water layer (ENVO:00010504); material: water (ENVO:00002006), including particulate matter (ENVO:01000060) such as... | depth 5 m | reverse complement strand
AGTGATCAAAAGGACTTTGCACAACACACCCCCATGATGCATTGGTTCTATATTGTTGTTATTTAAAGCTTTTTATAGAATATAAAATACTTACTATACTTTTTACTACACTTAGAATGTCTTGGTGCATATTGCGCATAGCCGTATTGTTAAGAACCTTAAAATTGGGCTTTATATCAACAAACGCAAAGAGTTAGACATACGCGAAAGTTATTTATAAAACTCTGTATAAGCGGCCATAAGCTTATGGGCCAAAAGCTCAGTTTCTTAGAACTTCCGAAGCAAAAGTAAATTGCGACATATGACAGTAACGCTACATGGAAAACTGGATGAATTCAGGGAAACCTCAGCGCATAATGGCGGTGGCAATACTATGACAAGCTCTACAAGCGAATATAGAAGTAGCTAGGTAGCATGACACGATCTTTTTCTGTAATACACAGTAGTGCGACGGGAGTAGCTACCGAGGGTAATGACTAAGGCCGGTCTATCGTCAAATCGGTGGGTACCAGGTTCGGCAGGTCCGCAACTCAAGATTTTGCCAGCAAATCATTTTAAATGGCCAATTATTCGAAACTAACTTCTCTTTGGTAGATAAAAGTCATTGGCATTTAATTAAAAACGGAATACAGGGAACTACCTTGCAATTAAATGACGCTGTAATCAGGAAAGCTCTAGTAAATTTCTTGAAAGATAGAAAACCATCGCCCAAACTCATCGCAGAAGAAATCAATATTCACAATGGGAATGCTATTGCAGATATTGTTGCAATCTATTCTGATAGCCATTGTTTTGAAATAAAAAGTGATCGCGATAATATAAATAGAGTACTTAGACAAGCCAAGTATTACGATCTCACCTTCTCAAAAATAACCCTTGTCACTACTGAAAAGAATAAACTAAAAGCCCAAGAGATCTTGCCAGAATACTGGGGAATTCTTATTGCAAGCAACGAAGTGGGGGAAATCAAACTAAGCTATCTAAGAAAGGCAAAAACCAATCCAAAATGGTGCTCAGAAAAAGCACTACTTTCGCTTTGGAAAAGTGAACTAATAGATACCTGCCTAAACCTTAACCTTACTGACATAAAACAGAATTTTAGCCGAGAAAAATTAGCCACGCATCTGTCAAAAACTCAGCGAAAATCATCGATAAGAAAAGAACTTACCGATAAACTCCTAAATAGGTTTTCCGAAAGATCACTATAGATTCTTTAGCAAAAAGGTCATATGAGCGTTTACTGTTGCTGCAATCCAAGAGCCTGCATTACCTGAGGATTTAGCTATTCTTTTTTGAATGCTCTCAATATATTTATCTCCCTGGGAGTAAATCCCATGTCTAAACATACCCGTAGCTATTAGTTTGTCTGACAAAACGTAGTGCTGAGAGTCCCCATGGGTTTTTAATGCGCCACCTCGTACGGCATAAGATGTATCGAGTCCGGTATATATAACTCGAGGTGTTTGAACAGTTCTCATCAACTCCACAGCCAAGTCAAATTCAACAAAGTCCGGACTAACCACAGTGTAATCACCATATATCAGTGCCTCTGGAAAAGAGCCTGAAATCGCGTTCCAAACAGGCCATTCATGCCTAGCAAAATATTTCTCACTTTGAGGCTTTACAATTTCTGATATTGAGGGAGGTATAGATGAAGACGAGACTATAACTCTACGATATAATCCTGAAGCTATACTTTTTTTAATGAAAGCTATAGCATTTGCAATAATCCCACCGATCTTACTCTCTACCAACAATCTCAGATCAATTATGAGATCAACTTCAGATGCGATCGCAACAACATCACCGAGAACCGAATCGATTTGCATAGCAGCAAAATCATAGCTGCCCAAATCATCCTCTAGTAGACGAATAGCGACACGCTTATTACCGGACGCGATTAGGTAATCCTTAGCAGAGACAATATGCCCAATATCTCTATCTAGGCCTACGACCGGAATAGGATTAAAATTTGATAATTCGCTCAGCGCATATTCATAAATGTGTCGACCTTGAACGTTTATATTTAAAGGCACATCAAAAACATCAAGGTAGAAATCAAACGGAGTTTCTTTTAGGGTGCGCTCAACAAATTTTTGCGAAGCGCTTACTCGACTAATATATTTCGCTTCATCCATGTCCTTTTCTCTTGGAATGTCAAAAAAAGGAGTTATCAACCCATGACATTCCGAAGTCATCCGCCTCAAAGCAAGACACTCATTTTGTTTTAGCTTTAGGAAAGGTACATATTTCATCCATTAATTCCCAGCACCTGCCTAGTATCTATTTCATCAACGATACTACGCAAAATTTTATAATTATCTCGCTCTCTCTGGATCTTACCTGCAATTAGCGCAGGATGTACTGAAACATTTTTGGCATATTCAGCAACTTCGACCTCTGAGATAAAACTACTTCTTTTAAGATTGCTGCGATTCCAAATTGCTCGCGCTACAATACTTTCTTGGGCAATAAAGTTAGCCTCTATCTCAATTTGACCATCTGGCGTCTCATCGAGATCATCAATAATCGGATCGACAAGCTGATCGTAGTGCCTAAAAATGTGCGCTAACTCATGGAGCAAAGTAAACCAATAATGATCCAAACGTGGATACCTAAGGCTCATTCCTATAAATGGAGATCCATTCGGCAATACACCTACGGCACCATCAACCTTGGATCCCTTGAAATGCGGAAGATATACCAATAACACCCCAAAGCCCGCTAGGTAGTCACCCATCTCGCGAATGAAGCTCGCATCAGAGCTTAATTTAACCAACTCTGATAGAAATTGAGAATTTATGGCTTCTCGATGAAAGACTCCAACCCCGTCATGGCTCACCAACATATTCATAGCCAACATCTTAACAGCGGACAGCCAGAGGAAAGACGATACATCATTAGAACTCTCAGCCTTTCTAAATAAGCCCTCACGATTACCAACATGAGGTAGAAGAGGAGCAAATGAATGGACATTCCTCCCACTATCTATCAATCCACGCTCCTCTAAATCATTCCAAGGCATCGATTCATGATTCTTATCAAAAAATTCGTAAAAGTTTACAACACCATTAACAAGATCACCGGAGCCAAAAACCTCAAAATCATCAAACTCTTCAGATAAGTCAGGCATATATATACCCCCTAGCGATTGACGCCTCCATTTCGAAGTAATGCATATCATGTTTATTCGAATCAGGACCAAAGTCCTTCATCCCTATGCTCTCATAATAAGTTTTTGCTTGAGCTAAAGAATGCAGGGAAAAACCTTCCCTATAAGATAGCGCTTTGCCTAGGTGCAAATTCAAGACTTTAATCAGCTTTGATCCAAGGCCGCTAAATCGTTTATCCGCAATTACTGTATTCCTATTCCAAGGTGCAACAGCAAGATAATCGATGTAAATGATTTGATCTGTGTCAAATCGGCTTATTTTGGGATGAAAAACTACCGCTACGGCTTGAATATCGTTATCTGCTATAAGATAAAACCACTCATAAGTATTTGGATCCGACAGAACAAAGGTCTTGTTAAACCAGCGCCAGTGCTGATCATTTATACCATTCTGAGAGAAGAGATTTCGTACATCTTCCCCAGGGTTATCTAAAGCCAGCTTATCAATTACTTTCAGGAAATACGCAGACCAAGCCTGATCAGCCCTTAAACTTAATATAGGGTCAATACCGCTGACTATTTCATAGCTAACATCAGCGGAACTAGCATCTTTTAAAACACCACTTTCGATAGTAATCAACTCTTCAACCTTTACTTTCCAAGATATAATTCGACTCAGCGTGAATCATATGACAGATCCGAAAGAACAAAACATTAAACACTGTATATTAGTACAGCCAAAAGAATATTGCTAACTGTAATCCACATTCCTAATTAACTTTTTGATTAGGGGGTTAAGCTTTAAACAAAATTTGCCTTGGTGCTCCCCAAAGAACTGCTAAGGCCCCAGTTTTCTAGACACCTTGTAGTTTCCTAAAATACTGCTTTTCCATCTCCTCATGAGACTGCCCGTTGTTTGCACCGTGATTGCATCGAGAATTGTAGACCCCCTCTATGTAATTGAATATCTCCGATCTAGCATCATCCATTGTTTAGTATATCTTCCGCTTCACCCGTTCTTTCTTGTACAAAGAGAAGAATGGCTAGGCAACAGCATTGTCGTGACAATTCCCTCGACCACATTCCACCTTGTATTTTCCGCATAGGGACAGGCGCGGCACTAATGTGTCTCTGGACTTTCACCCAGCACTTGATTTTCTGCGTTTTAGCGGGAGTTAGATCCGACTAGTTTGGGTTTGCAAATTTAATAAGGTACTTTTGAATTCTGAAGTGTATTGGACAAAGGAATGAGTTCTTTACCAATGGTACATTAGCGCAATAATGCCATGCTTTACTCGATCCATCTGAGAACGAGTAACTTCCACCTTAATAGTTCCATCTGACGTGTTGAGCACGATGGTCTTACCTCTTCATCGGTCAGGAATGAGGATTGGCCTATCCCCCATAATGTACGTGGCTTTTATGAGATTAGTACAGAAACAAGGATAGTGCCGAGCGTTTAATGGAGTATAACCTGCCATTGAACGCTTGGTTTGAGGCCACAGATTAGCCCTTCGGTGGGAACGGATCGTTACCGTAGCTATCTTTATCTCGGATACGCCCATCGGGGCGATGAATAACTACCTCCACTTGATTTCTGCGGGCTTGATCGCGAGCGCGGTCAATAGCATCTCGTTGCGTACTATGTGTGGTACCAACCCTTCCAGCGCCTTCCTTGCGGGTTGCCCAACCATTGTCATGCGGTACTACGTGGATATGTTTCTTGCTCATACTTAACTCCTCGTGCATGTTGAAATCTAGAATTACTTTTTGAAGATCGAGATCAAAAATTCTATAAGACTGTCGAACCAATGCTTACGATCAGGCTCGTTTGATTCTTGATCAGCAAAGTACCCTTCTTTCATCTGGCGGTCGTACTCTCGTCCTTGGTCTATCTGTTTCCTGCTCATTGCTCCAGCCCAAATAACCTTACTATTACGAATCCAGTAATGTGATCGGCAAGGCATGCTCCAATTTCCAATTGAAGGGTAGAGCGAGACTCCGCTGCTGTTAGTGCTCAGCGTCCACTCCGTGGGCATAAGAGGAGTTACTACCTCCTCTCCACATCCACAACAGCACTTGTGCACCACAGTTTTATATGTGCGAGAAATATACAAAATGCCATCGCTTAAAACCTCAGGAATGAATTCCACATACTGTGGCACCATTTTCGATTGCTTAGTCGCCATTTTCTTCTTCTGTTTCATCGCGAGAGAGATGGTGAGTATTAAGTGAATATACAGATTGGAACTCTGAAAACTGATCTTGGTAGAACGTGCAGAATTTCTTCCACTTGATTACGGCAAGACTCGCATTTAGTGCGTTCATGTCTGCTATTTGTATATTGCTGGCATAAATGTTGTCAGTGGCACCCTCGTCAAGTGACACGTGCTTTCTGAAGTGATCACGCTTTTTCTCCGTGCTCATCGTCACTCGACAGACTCCGATAACGGATTGATCTTCCTCAATGTACTCAAGATCCATTCCTACATCGATGAAAGGAATTTGGTGTGTCATAAGGTATTCGGAAATAAGTCTTCTCACGGAAGGTTTGTCTACACAGAGGAAGACGAAATCACAGCCATCAAGCTCCGCCAAGGTATTCTCATCAATAAAAAATGCGTGAGGAATTACCCCTGTCCGCATTTTTGAGTACATTGAAGCGAAGTACTCCACTTTTGAAGGAGCACTTTGCAATACCTCCAACGATGCCGCTCCAGGTGCTCTAAATGCATTGTGTGAGCAGAACGTATCACCATCATAGAGGTGTATCTCAGTCACATGGGTTTTTGCGATCAAATCAAGAGTGTATGAACCGGTTCCTCCCACTCCAACAATCGCAATCTTTCTCATAGCGCACTTCAACGCAAGGTTACTGAGACCTGCACGGCTTGATGCGGTATCGAAATAATGGAACACACCATTTCCCTCTGCAGATTGCACAGGTTTGAATGTTTGCGGGGTGACATTTGGATTAATGGCGCGGGCTTGATGAGAAAGGATGTCTGCATAGCGCGTCATCTTGTCGTAATAGTCCGCATAACCTTCAGGAGGCTTGTTGGAGAACTGGAAGTTTACTTGAATGCCAGGACTGAGTACTTGAGTTGAAGGGCTGTTAACAATGCCCGCCAGTAGACGTCCATCACTCTGGCAGGGATGCTCGCCAGAAAACCAAACCTGATGGTCGCTTGGTTTTCTTACCGTCTCTCCTGCGAGTTCGAGAGATGACACAAGTGCACCGAAAGCCACTTCACACCCTGAAGTGGCGTATGGAATGGAATGAAGGACAAGATAACCATTGTTGATCTCAAGTTCGTATCCTTCATCACGCAAACGCTTCAGATCAGCATTAAGACTTATCAGTTTTTCTGACATTGAACACCATCCTGTCTTTAACTTTCACTGATTGGCCGTCTACCAGAGTCCCATCTTTACCGTTGTGGTATGAATAGGTAACAGTGAAGACGATGGTATCTGTGGGCATTTCGCCTGGATATGCGAGCTGTACTACCTGAAGATAGGAAAGATCTCGCTCAGACACCTCACGTGGTCGCCCATTTACTACAATCGAAAAGGTCTTTTTCGATTCCTTTTCATTTCGTTCGTTGTCGTTCATATTGATGACACCTCTATTCAAACCTGCTACTAATACGCTACCATTGTTAACAGGAGCTAATAATTTACTTAGCTACTGTTATCAGTATGGACGCTCAGCCCGTGAGTGTCAACCCGTGTTAATATATTTATTCACTAGAGTGAAATTATGACGAAAGAACGCCTGCAAGCTGACTTAATAAGCAACAATATCAAGAAGTTGCGAGAATCTCTGGGGTGGAATCAATCGAAACTTGCCACCACAGCTAAGATTAGTGGGGCAGCCCTTAGTGTAATCGAGAAGGGAGAAGGTCGAATTCCGACTATGATCGTGCTGCAAAAGCTTGCCGATGCATTGAAGGTTCCTGTTAGCGAAATTACTGGTGAAGAAACTCAAGATCGCAGTGAGCAAGATGTAAAGTACACTGAGTTTTTTAGAAAATTTGGGGAGATAGCAAACTTGCCAAAAAGCGATCAAGAGATTTTTGAAAAAATGTTGGAGCGCCTCACCGAGTTGAGTAAGAAGGGTGAATGAAGAGCAGGAGGGTATCAGAGTAGCCGAAGGGCTCCTTGATGCCTTTGGTATGGATACACTTCCAATTAAGCCTGAACTGGTAGTTCTGGAGATAAATAGTGCTTCATTCAAAGTTGAATTTATAGAACAAGAGTTCTCGGAAAATATATTAGGTAGAGCAATTGGAAATGAGCGTGCGGCTGTAATCTCAGTAAGGAATAGCATTGCCCCGAGAGAGCGGTACAATTTCACCCTTGCTCATGAAATTGGGCACGTCTGTATGCATATTTCCTTTGGGAAGAAGAGCGTTTTCAATTGTGGTGAGAGCGAATTCTCGAGCTCCTCACCTCACAACGATCCATATGAAAGGCAGGCAAACGGATTCGCCTCTGGGCTACTAATGCCACGGACTCTCATAAAATCTATCACAGACGGAGAGATGGTTTGGAAGAATATTTCAACGATAGGCAAACAGTGTGGATCGTCACTTGAAGCTAGTTACAGAAGATTAAGTAAGCTCAGCAGAACTCCATCGGCAATGATTATCCACAAGAATAATGGTGAATCTTTCAGTAGGTTCATCGCCTCTGACAACTTTGATTTCTTTATAAAGCGTGAAGCACTTTCATGTGATCAGAAGATGCTTTCAGTAGATATAAAGATAGATCGTTTCCCAAATAGCCTTGAGACAGTGGACGCAAGTGATTGGATTGACCCAACCAAACGAGGAATTACACTTAGGACAATTTATGCAAGTACCATAGCCTTAGAAAGTGGCTTTTTGTATACCCTTCTCTCCTATGATGATGAGTGTATTGAGGAGGATGACTCTCAAGAGTGAGGACTATATCAAAAGAAAGAAGCTTCATTTTTAGTGTTGTCAAAAAGCTAGTTGCCAATAATCTTTGGGCTTACTATTTACTAAAACTTAAAACTTGGAAATAATCTACCGAATAACTTCCCCTCCGCACCACCGACCACTGCCTCAAAGGCCACAGCAAGCTCACCTGTGAGCTCTGAAGTGACTACGAATATGTCATCAATTCCGCATCATAGATAACAGCGGGAGCGGTCACTTAGACTAAGTATTCTGCCTAGCTAAATCGCTGACTATTCACTCTATATAGATCAATATATCTATTAAGCGCTCCACGATACATTTTAGGCAGGGTCTCTAGCCTCTATTTACCTACTTTAATAGCGCTGGAACAAGGAAAAAACACCGAGGAAGACGTTTTCCTGCGGCGCCACCTGGTGGCTGAAAAGTATAAACTTCATTCTTTCCCGACAACAAAATACCTTTAGCTATATAGCGGTTTATAAGCTGTGACGCCAAATCCGTTCTTCCAATCTGAGCTTCAAACTGGCGTCTAGTTACCGCAAAAACCTCCTTCCCTCTGAAGTTAACTATAAATCCGAGTGCAGACTTCACTTTAGCATCAGAAAGTACACGATTCTTTACTGTCAGATCAATTAGATGTTTACGACGGAAGCTTTTTTTAACTCGATTATGCGCATTTTTCAGCGCTTCCTCTGGTGATAACGGTCTCTCCTTTGTTGATATCTTGTACAAGCTAAGAATTGCACGACCAATCTGCGCCTTACTGAAATCTAGAACCCCAAGTTCGACTGCAATTGCGCCTGCAGCATAAGTCAAAGCAAACCTTTTCGCTATGCGCACAGCCTGTCCATCTGATAGATCTAAGTTACATTTGCCCATAAACTTTTCCATATGTAAGTCAATATTCGTACGTACATATCCCGGTTGTTTGCTCTCCAATTTCAGCAGCCCTTTGACAAAGGCTGGTTTCGCGGTACCAAAATACTTCTTTGCCTGCCTTTCTACATGCTTCGCCAACACCGACGACTTGCTAAACCCTTCTGGTAGAGAATCAAAAACACCCCACTCGGAATCTGTATTACATGGAATATCAATACACCTGACTTCAGAGCCACCCATTCGGTTTGATCCGCCCTCTCTCGCAATAGTCTCCAAACTTTTCTCGCCATTACTTAAATAAACCACTCGCCAAGATAGTGCTTCATTTTGATAACTTACTGCACGTTGTTTTCCAGTGCCAGACGAGAGCAAGTAAACAAGTTTTTGAACCAGCGTAGCCAGTGCACCAGCGTTTTTACAGCTATCTTCCAGAAGCTTTATTTCATCAAGCAGTAGTACGTTGTCGTTGTGCAAAGAGGCTTCTTCTTCAATTGCGGTTTCTGTTGAAAGCCAATTTCGAACAAACCTAGGAGAGCCACAGACAGAACCAGCCACGAAGAAAATAGTTGTTTTACCTTTCGAAGTCCTTCCGTGTAGATGGAACGCACCGCTTTCTATATCCGCGAAGTAAAGTAAAGCTCCTGAGAGACTGGCACATAGACACAACATCATTCGATCACTATGCTTGGCAAATGCAGCGACATTCTCTTTCCATTCATCTAGTGTGCCATGGCTATCTTCATGGATGTCCTTCAGATTTAGCTCGGGGGCCAGGCGACACATAGAGGTATCTTTACCAAACACACACCCACGAGAATCCAAGTAAACGCCTTGATGATAGCCAAGCTTGCTAACTAAATTAAACTCTTTAGAGATTGGTTTAATTAGTTCCTCTCGAAGATTCTTCCAATAACTGTCGTCACTGACAGGCGGGTGCCCTTTTATGCACAGGTAACTGCGTAAACTCTGCCAATCAAGAAGAGGCTCTGGACCTATGATTACTTCAATTAAGTCACCACGTTCGTCTTCCATATTCAAAAGACGGTAGCTCTTGCTCATAACGTCATTCTTATGTCCAATTCGCTTTTTACTAGCTTTCGGAATATATATGGCGACGGCTTTCACCTTTGAGGTATTTGATCTTTCTTTAGTCATTTTCTTCTCCAACTAAAACAATAAATGAGAGGCGGATTTAGACTCACTATTACGCACCTTGTAAAAACTCAAAAACTCAGAAAACTCAGCGTTTTATTAGTAAGTACTCATTGCGCATTAAGATGCTATCTAAACTGAAATTAGTCTTTCCTGATTTATACAGTGTTCGTAGCCAATATTGATGGATTGACGGTTTCAATACCCCTACTGGCACATTGATACCCTTGTAAACCTCCCATTTTTAGTGGCACTCTAAATTAGAGGTTTCCGGG
>TARA_R110001592_G_scaffold32099_3_pt1 | contig 10371 bp, 12 predicted proteins | sample TARA_R110001592 | Tara Oceans TARA_R110001592 (sample SAMEA4398387) | marine metagenome | biome: Polar Biome; feature: [SRF] surface water layer (ENVO:00010504); material: water (ENVO:00002006), including particulate matter (ENVO:01000060) such as... | depth 5 m | reverse complement strand
GGCTGAGATGTCATTCCAATTAGCCACATACTGAGGAGCAAGCGGAACACCGTGAGCGGTTTGCTCTACGGCTTCGGTAAATGTAGTTGGATATACTAATTTCTTATTTCGTAACACTTGTGTGTGCCAATCACTAACATAGCCACTTGGAGCCAGCGGATGATTGTTTTCAATAAACTCACCCACAGGAACTAATAGTTCACCCAGGTCCCAAATCTTTTCGATTGGCCAATCGACATCTGTCGGTAATCCTGTCGGAATATCCAACATGTTTTGAATACGTCGGGCTGAGCCGTCAGTGAATTGAATGTAAGGTCCTTCGATGTCGTTGCATGGAGTTACTACTGTCGACTTACCAGGGCGTTCGTATTTCATTTGCGTTCCAATGATGATGAAACCACTTAGGGCTTGCATTGTGGCAGGGTGCACAGATGTCGTAGCGAGCCCTCCTAAGCGACTTCTACCGTATCTAAGCCGAAAGCCTCCAGGAGTCATTGGTTGGCTAAATACAGGCCTTCCTGCTAAAACATCGCTAATGTATTTGTATGACGGCTTGATTTTCCTATCTCCCTTATCACCATCACTAGATTTAACGAACTTTTTCAACCAGTCCCATCCATCTAATCCTAGTTCTTCGACATACTTTAAGATTTTAGGTGCTTTAAGCACGAGACCTTCACACATAACTAGTAAGCACCCTTCTCGAACTTTGTTGGTCGGAACACGAGGTAAGTCACGTTGCCCTGTAACTTCATTACCGACACCTTCACCGTCTAAATAGATGGGACAATTCTTAGCAATGATTCCTAATTCAGGATTCGAAGGACGATATTGCAGTCCTCTACCGTAAGTTCCGACTTCTTCTTTATATCTCTCCACCTCATTAGAAGTTACTTGCGAAACACCGAGATTAAACTTACGACGTAAGATATCGGCAATCAATACTGAAAGTGCTTGTCCTGTTCCTCCTGCAGACCGAATTGGGCCTGCGAAGTTAACGGCAAGACACTTAGTATCATCTGCATTCGTCAATATACGTGCTGAAACTACACCTTCTAAAGGAGCAACTAAAATGCCTTCGGTTAAGACGGCTAATCCTGCACAGATACCGTGATAAATAGCCATAGCAATTTGCTTAGGTTTCCATTTCGCTTTGTCAAATGCTTCGAACTCGGCTAAAACTTCTTCTTTAGAGTTGGTTTTAATTGCCTCTCGATACTCAATAATGACTCCTTTGCCACTGCAAGCATTACACTCTCGCTTTCTCCACTCGCCTTCTTTAACTTCACCAGTTCCTTTGCACGTCTTACAATTATGACTTTTACCATACAACAAGGTTTCAGCACAGACGATGAATGCTAAGTCTAAGGCCACCATCTCACGATTTCCGTCGTGTTCTGTCGTAAGTTGACGTATCTGTTCAGCCGTGTTTCTTGGATGAAGGAACTCTAACAGTTGTTGCGTTCTTTGCGCTAAGTCGTGCGCTTGCGGAATTTCAACTTCAATCCTCGGGTCGTGACCCTGCAGTCTAGCCTCAGTAGCAATGGCATACTCTTGATTACACTGCTCTAAAAGCAGATTCAAATATTCTTCGTGAGTCTGCATTAATTTCTTAACTGTGCCTTCACCCTTATAAAGCCTTACCTTGGCCTTACTGTAATTCATCGGACAGGTCATAGTCAAACGTTAATTTCTTAGGGCCAGATTTCGGATAAGTGTACACTTCATCTTCACGGCGAATAATGATTTGATAGCGTCCTTCGGCCGATACAGGTATACCTGCTCGGACGGTGGAAATGGGTTCGAAGTCCACGTCTCGAGGCGTGTGATTATCATCTAAGCCGAAGTTAACCGTTGGATGCATAGTCATATCATAGCGATTCATCCAAGTTTCTATTTGAGTTAATTTCATGTTTCCATCATCATCAATACGGTCGTTATACTCGGCATCATCGGCTACATCTACATTACCTAAAAAGTTAGTAGATATGCCAATTTCCACTAAGTTAGGAGTTTCTAGTTCTTCTCGTAACCATTGCATAATGGCAGGTTTCCAAAATTGACCGACTCTTTCTTCGGGCAATGTTGACACGAAGTAATCGAAATCTATTTGCCACCACACCGAAGGTGCATCGGGAGATTCGATGATTCCATCTTCGTCTTCTTCACCGTATTGATGCTCATCAGGATGGTCTTCTCCACCACCTTGTACCTTTCCACCCAATCCTGTGAGGTAACCATAGTAAACTAAACTGTAGATGTGCTTAATAAGCACGTTAAGTTCCCACCTGTTGTTTGTTTTAACGAGTAATGGCTCTCCTTTGACTAATATTTTAGACATAGTTCGAACTGTGGTATGACTTTTCTTAGCAGCCGCAGTAGCCGACATACCTTGATTCATATCGTCGATAAAGTCTCTTACTTTTTGCAAAGGTTGCCTAGTGACTAAAAGTTTACCACGGTCTCCACGTCGTCGAGAACGGCGGGTTGAAATACCTGTGTCTTTCATAAACCTCCGCACATTTCTTCGAGTAGTTTTAACTCGAGCGGCGGCGGCTTCAATTCCTAAACCTTCTCTTTGCATGATGGCTAAAGCGATTCTTGCTCGCTCATTAGCCGATGCTCGAAGTTGTTGACGATTAGCCATGTTATCGTCTAAACCCTTACACCTATTTAATCCTGTTGCTGCGGTATTTTTAAGTAGTTGAGAGAAGAGTAAATAAATTATGTGGTGGCAATTTGCATTAAGTACCGAATCAAATTGGTTTACTCAACAAGAGCAAAAGGGCATAGTTGTTGATTGTAATGTCCTCTTTAGTTCACAAGCAAGCCAAAACTATGCAGGATATGTCGGAGAAATTTACGACTTAACAGACGTTACATACTTAGATGTAACCCGTAAAATAACAGAATATCTCTCTCCCGTCATTCCTGTAGTCTTAGGTCCACAGGACTATGGTGACGCTACAGTAGGTTACATTAGAGGACAAGATGCAGAACTTGGCGGTTCTGGAGACTTTATAACTTGGAAAGTTGCCATTAATTATGATAAACTTTTCCGAGCCTGGCAATGGCTTGACCAGCCTGCAACATTATTTTTAGCGGCAGCGGCAACTGCTGTAGATGACGTATACGCTTCACAACGTTCAGCAGTAGTATTAGAAATACGAGGTTCGAGTCAAACTTCTATCTCGGGCAACTTAACCTTAAATTATCCTCGAGGTATTTAGATGAAGTTTCCAACCGCTTCTTACAATTTGACGATGACAGACTTTAGTAGATTGAAGGGTTTTTCACCCCGAGAAGTATTCGAAAAGATATTTATTTCCACTGGGAGATATTATGGAGGAGTAATGGAGTATAACGAAGCATTAGGTGCATTAAGAGAGATTGAGACTAAATACAACGGTATATCAATTAACGAAGCGTATCTAAATCGAAACTTATTTGAGTTTGATATGAGTGCTTTTAAAAATGGTAAAGTCTTTGCTGACGGCATCAGACGCAACCGTATATACGCTCCGTTTTTCTTGTCAAAGTGGGAAGGTGATATGTTATTTGGATACGTGTTTTTCGACCCAAAAATTAAGAGATACTCCACCATCGTAGGTAGTGTAGTGTCTAATAACTGGGTAGTGCCACCACATCGTCCAAAACCCACTCTAGACCAAAATCAAGGTATGATGGGAAGTTTCGAAGACGGAGTTCCTGGCGGTTGGTTCAGCGACCGATTGATTTTATTTCCAATGTTGGTTAATCAACCAAGCCTAAATCATCCTGAGGGGATTTAGTAACCTAAAATGCCTGCTTGCTTAAGGAATCCAAAAGTAGACAAAGCGCCACCTGCTACAATTAGTGCACTGGCTACATCTCGCTTAGTTAGCAACATCACTAATCCTAATCCACTCGTAGCCAAGGCAGTTGTGTATCCTAAACCTGCGACACTCCTGAATCCTTCTTGTTCGTAAAATTGTTTTGGTATATTCATCATTTAAATCATTCCTTTTAGTTTAAGTGCCACTAAACCTAATGCACCTGCTCCAATCGCATACATCGGCAGGTTACTAGTCTTAGGTTCGACGACATTGCCTGTGATTTCCGTTTCAACAGGTTGTTCTTCGCCACCAGGACCAAGCAGTTCGTCATCCTCAGCACCAAATACAGACTTAAACCATCCGACCAGTCCTGTGGATTCTTTTTCTTCATCGGTTAACTCTTCGTAATCTTGCATTGACATTTGCGACTTTCGAGTTCCAAAAGTGTTGGTATACCAAGGCATTTCCCTATTCTTTTGCATGAATCTGCTTAAAGCACCAGGTTGAGATTGATTAAGATAAGTATCCCATTGCGGGTCTGCACCACTCATCGTCGTTAAACCTTTTTGAGCAGGTTGACCGCCGACAGTGTATGGCATTCCTTTCGAACCATAAACTGAATAAAGTTGTCCTTGAGAGTTTCTTGTATAACATTTTTGAACCCAAGCAGTTCCTGACATACCTGCCGCTCCTGCCTCAGATTTAGTACAGTAACTTCCACCATAGCCACCACCTTGCGAAGATTCCCAACCTACAGGTTCGCAAGTTCCTTGCACGGCATTACCCGCCGCATCGGTATCACAAATGCAATTTAATTGAGTATTAACATCTGCGCCACCGCCGCAACTAGCGCCTGGAGGATTCATAGCCTTTGCCATAACTTTATTAGATTCCCTACGACTACTTAAAGCCTACTGTGAACTCCAAATTAAGACACTAAGTAAAAAAACGAATCCTAAACCTATAAAAATGCTTGCCATTCGCCCCATTTTCTCCATCAATCTGTGAATTTGCATCAACTCATCCAATGCATCTACAGGTTTCCGAGGCATTAGAATCCCTCAGGTTTCAAACAATCTGTTAAGGCGGGATGAAATGTAAATGAGCCATCATGTCTCACTTCGATACCTGCACAGAAAAACTTAAAGTAACCTTTTGCAGCCACGTAAGCCATCATATCTTCAACAGGACTTTCCGACCTAACCTCCCAACTAACTTCATGACCATAGTCGTATATTGTTTTCAAAGTCTCATACCTTTCTGACCAGGCTAATTCCACTACTCCTTCTACGAATTGTGGATAATGACAAACTCTAAGCATTAACCAAGTAGTATCGATTTCCGATTGCTTCGTCATGCCGAGTCCTCCATGGTGTCCCAATTAAAGTCACGCACTAAATAAGTTCCATCTGAGAACGGTAACACGGCTTTAAAGCGTTCCATTTCCGATAATTGATGGTCACTAAACTTAACTTTCTTTCTCATTTCTTCTTTACCAACGGCATTACTACCTCCGAAGGCAGACAAAAGTCTGCCGTGAATGTTAATTAGTTTTACATCGACTCCATATTCCATAGCCTTGATAGGGAACTCATCAGTTAATGTAGTTAAACTCTTAGCGAAAATCTTATACGCTTCTCCAACGTGACTAATTCCAATTTGGTCATCACCTTGTAGTCTTGCAAACCCACGTACTAAATTGGCAAACTCTTGATACTTACGATTATCTCGCTTGTTTCGAATGTTAAACGCCGCTTTAAACTGAGTCTTACTTTCTAACACATCGTAATTAGAGTTGATTCGAGCCGCATACTCACGAAGATTAGGACGAAGGTGAGAAACATACGCTAAATACTCTCGGAAAAACTTACGCCACATTTCTAACGCTTCCTTGATATCGGCATTATCGAAATCTCTGTCCATGGCCCTAAGAATAGCATTACGAATCATGCCTGTGGCTTCATCTCCTGCCAAAGATAGTTGAGTGAAAATCAAAGACAAACGACTGACAATTTGGTGAGTATATTTGCCGAACGCTGCCAACATGTCTTTCTTGCTTTCACTTTCCTCAGGGTCGTAATGCGTTGGAGGATTTCCTAAAAACAACAGATTTTCCGTGGTTTCACGAGTTACATCTAAGTTTCCTTTTTGAATACTAACTGAACCATTGGCCATCATGTTCATCAGTTCACCGAAAGTCGAGTCCTCCCACGTTTGGAATTCCGAAATAGCCACACGTTGGTGATTCATTTTCGGCAAAAGTCCAACTTCAAGACAAGATAAGTCGTCGCCACTCATTGCGCCGAACAGACCTGGAATCGTAGCCATTTTACCACTGCCGACTAATCGACAAGGCACTAAGGGTTCGATAACACGCTCAACTAAGTGGTCTTTTCCTTCGCCGTGTGACGAAACAATTCCAATGTGAATCATATCCTGTTTTCGCTCAGGAGAAAGACAAAACAAGAGAATCGCTTTTTTTAGATAGTCCTTGGCGTACAACTCGGCCCATAGTGTATCGTCTCGCATCATTAATGCGAGGGGGCTGGTGTCGTTCTCGTGACATAATCTTTTAAACTCAGCAAACTGCTCAGGTGTCATTTGACTGTGCATAAATCCTGCATCAAGACAAAGCGTATCTACTAAGAAAACTCTCTTTGCTCCATTATTAACATACGAACCGTAAATCTCTAATTTCGACCCCATCTTTTGGCTTTCATCAAGATTGGCAATCAAAGTAGTTAACTCTTCGGTTTCTAAACCGCCTGCTAAATACTTTTCATTAGCGTTGTGAGCAATACATTCAATAGTGTTTTCTCCATCTGAGACGTTGAACTCCACTAAAATGCGGTCTTTACCTGCCTGCTTGTGAGTGAGGGCTTTCGTTTTATGCTTTGTGCAGAATCCAATTCCTGCCGCAGGTTCTCCTGACACTTTAGCCATGAAAATATCTCGCACCGACAGTATTTTCTGTTCGAAGTTGCTCGCCGTAAGACGAGCAAAGTCAAAAATATCCTTGGGTATTTCGTCCATGTTTTAGCACCTCCGCAGTAAACAAGCAGTGTTATACCTATATAACCTCACCTGTCGAATTGCAGTGTTCATTAGTGAGATTTTCATGTATCCACGTATATTAATGTTTGCAATGTCTTTAAATAGTTGGGGCGATGATTGAGAGGTATGAGACACGTAATTAGAGCGGATTCTTTAGAAAAGGAAGCCTCCGTCGGAATGATTGTTCGAGATGGCGACCCGTCTTCACCTCCAAGTGATATTTTTATGGCTGATGAATATGCTCTAAAACGTGTCGACCATATAGTCGACACGCTGGAAGATTTGAGTTATCGTATTTATGGTGTAGGGGGGAATCTTTTCAGATTAAAGGATGAAATGTCAATGTTGGCTACTGAGAAAGTAGACACGTTGCAAGATTTGAGTATGAGTTTGTATGGTGTAATAGGTGAGTTAAAGGATGAAATTTCAATGGGTGCTACTGAGGAGTTTAATGCCGAAGACCCAACTCAAGCCGATGCTTCCAATATGGGAGGTCCTACTGCTCCAGGCAATGCAGGTGTTCCTGCTGATGTTGGCGGTGACGACCTTGTTCCTTACGATTCTCCTTCCTCTCCGCCAGCAGGTGTCTTTATGAATGCAGAATATAAAACTTATCAATCTAAGCCTGTTCGAAATGCATTATTCGGTGTAGCATTCGCCGTCTCAGGTCTTTACTTTTGGTCTACTGCAGGTTCAGTCGTGAAAAACTGGGTCGTTGTTAGAGTGGAAAAATACGCTCCCAAATTATTAGAACCTCAATTCCAAACTATGCTAACCTTAACCGCATTTTTCGGCATTATCTACTTTGGTATGAAACTACGAGGTTCATCAAAGGGTTTAACTATCCCAAGCATGATAGATTTGCCCTTAGTTGACGCATGAGGTGACACTCGTGCGTAAAATGAAGTCTCAACCTTGGCACTCTAAGGTTGACGCTATGATTGCGGTGCGTCCGATGACAACTTCGGAGGTTTTTTCAGCCTTGCAACATTACTATTTCACACCGATTTACGACGCAAGGACACGGCGTTCTCGACTTCCTAGCGGTCGTGCATTTTTCCCACGTTTCCAACAAGTAACAGGATATTTGACTCATTCAAATTTATTTGTCCAATCTATTGACGGGGACTCTTGGAGTATTAAACAGACCCATGCTGCCGAAGACGTTCAATATTCTGAAGAAGGTTATGAACTTCGTCCTATTGGATGGCGACCTGGGACGGGTTATCGAGATGAATCTTATCCTAGTGAGGAAGTATATCGCACCTATGACGAAGCCGTCGAATGGATTCGGAATCAAGAACGTGCACAGCATCAAGACTCACTAGATGCTCTACTTAACTCTACAAAACTTTACGTCTATGACGTTGAGTACTCAAGTATGATTACAGACCATCCTGATTGGCAATTAGGTATAATGCCGAGTGATTTTGGACATGAGGCCTATCATTGGTATCGCGGATGGAGATACGACCAAGAACTCAGAGAATACGTTTCCGAACCTATACCCGAGTTGCCTTCAGAGGTTTTAATGCAATTAAAAAAAGGTGATTCGGGCATTAGGACGCGAAACGATTTCGAATTGGGTGGTTTGGAGAACATAATTCAAAATTATCTGTCATTGGTAAATAATGGTCTAGACGCCCAATTTCAGATTATCTCTGGGCGTGAACCTGTATTGGGCAGAGATTTCATGACTATTGGTGGTCGAGGCTATGAACTAGTTGCACGAGAACAAAAAACATTGGATGTTCTCTTCGAAGAAGAAATTGATAAAATTATTACGCAGCAAATCAAATACCAAACAGGAGGAATCGCTACTTCTTTCAAGTGGAGACTGGTTGATAATTATTGGTTCAATGATATGAACCCTCAAATAGCCCGAGAGGGTGTTTTATTGATGAGTGATGTATTATCAGACCGTGTACACGATGGGCTTTGGCTTACTGAGGTAGCGAATTTACAGTATAAAAGTTCTGATGCTTGGGATTGTACCCAAGATATGAATGTAGATACAGGTGCTGAATATCGGGAAAGAATGTTATACGGCGGTTGTGCAGGCAATAGTGCTACTTACTTCACATATCCTGGTGGCGGAAATTTTCCGTACTACGTGGAACCAGTCGTATTAGACCTTTAAAAAGGTTTCCCATACACCCCCGAAGGAGTGTAAGGTTGAAAACTAAGACACTTGCGCCCTTACGGAACTCAAGCCTCGGATTGGTCAGCATCAACCATCTGGTCCTCTGGCACTGGAGGAACGACTACATCGTCTCCCCAAGTGTTACAGAGAGCAGAAAAGCGGTTGTATTGACGACCAGACTTCTGTGCAGTCTGCTTATGACGTAGGAAGGTGATATCCATTGGAAATACCTTACCCTCATCAAGTTGCTTTTGAACGAAAGTTTGGAAGTGGTCTTGCTCGTGGCTACCTAGCCATAGAGTCATACGTCGACCGTTTTCAGGTTCAACAACACGCACTGCTGTGCTTGTGCCGTAGTTACCTTCAATACCTGGTGTAAAGCCTTCAAGAATGTAATTCTTGTGTAGGCCTGAGTTACCTGACTCTTCGTCGATGGTAACTACCAGTCTTTCACGGTTCACGTATTTACGTGGTCCTTCGTCTGTCTTTGCCGCTGCTGCGGTTTCTTCAATCTCGCTCAAAAATGCTTCTATTTCATTACTCATATTTTTTGCCTCCTTGTGGGTAATATTAGATGTGTTGCTATACCTATATAAAGGCATGATTTTTCTCGACTAAGCGAAATAATCAGTATTAAATAGTTAAAAAGATAATTAGTATTTGTACGGTCGAACTCCACACCCCTCCTCGGCCGTACACCCATTATACTCTTTAGCGCAGCCTTTAAGTAGTTGCGAACCTAATGTTAATTCGGCTCTAAATAGTTTTGGTTTTTGGTTTTTCTTTTATGTTTGTCTGTTTGCTTACGCTTGATAGAGTCCGTGGTCGCCCCCTCGGGGGCTGACTCATGATACACGGTTATATGATACTTTTGGGATTTGTATTTCTTTGTATAGTGAGTTGGTCTTCGAGTGGGTGTCCTAGTAGTTCTTAGGATTGTCTTTAAGTAGTTGGATATATTTATTACAACTATGGCACGGTTAGACTGGGATGTTCGAATCACCTTCAACAACCTTATGGTTGCCTTAGTTTCGCTTCCTCTTATTTTAGTTTTCATGTTATTATCTTATCAATTAATAACTACAGCCTTCGTAAATCCTGAAGTTCGAGAAGACATTGAAGCATATATCGCCGTCTTAGGTATCTTATCAGGTCCTGCATACATGGCCATTTCCAGATTCTTCGATAGATGGAATGCCGAAGAAGAAGAGTATATTGAAGCCATTAGGCGTCAACACAAAACGGAAAATGATATTCGCCGAGCCCATGGTTCGTTGAAAGAAGATGAAGAAACCATAATTTTTGAGGAAGAGTAATATGAGACCCGTAAAAACAGTATTAATTGAATCACTCGTAGTC
>TARA_R110001592_G_scaffold140709_1_pt1 | contig 10371 bp, 7 predicted proteins | sample TARA_R110001592 | Tara Oceans TARA_R110001592 (sample SAMEA4398387) | marine metagenome | biome: Polar Biome; feature: [SRF] surface water layer (ENVO:00010504); material: water (ENVO:00002006), including particulate matter (ENVO:01000060) such as... | depth 5 m | reverse complement strand
GGTGACTTGCCAACTAATTGCACGTCTTCCTTGAGTCTGATGTCACTGAATTTAAATCCTGAGAAGAAACTGCTTATTGCAGTGACGGCCTTGGTTTTAAATGCACCAACTGATTTCATTACTGTGGAGAATCCTGATGGAGACGTGTACATGTTTGCAGGTCCACCTTTTTGCGATTTGAAAAACCCAACGGCTTTGTTTGCGATACTTGATATCTGTGTTACATTTGTAATGTTGCCTGCCATCACATTCTTGTACACGTTTGTGATCGTGCTTACGTCGTTCGCCACTGATCCTAGGCTTCCTATGTTTAAATTTCCTGTGATACCTTGTACATTTTTCAGCACGTTGTTTAGAGATGTGCCATATACATTTCCGCTTGTGCCGAATTCATCTAAAACGTTTCCTGTTTTACTATCACCCAGTGAGAACAACTTGCCAGCATTGTTGACAAACACGTTGTCCTTGAACAACTGAACTGCATTGTTCCCTGATATGCTTTCTATCACCTGGTTGGTCAGCTGTGTCGTTAGGTTGTTCTTAACATCTGTAACTGAGTCGCTTAGGTTGAAGTTCTTTAACTTGTTGGATATACTATCTATATCTTTAAAATTTCCCTTGGCCTGATTTATTATATTGAAAGTTTTGTCATACTTGTCACCAAAGTTTGATACTATCTGCTTTGCCTTGATAGCGTTGGTGGAGTTGCCCATTTTGCTTTTTAAATATTTTTCTGCGTCAGCTTGGAACTGTCCTAACCTGATACTTTCTACCTTAGACAATCTGTTTTGCTGTTCCATGTATTCCACTGTGCCTGGTGTACTGGAAAGTCTGTACCACTGCTTTGTGTCCATTTGGTCATCTGTAGGATCAAAGCTAGGCAGATGTCCATCTGATGTAAATCCTTTAAATCTCGGCATTGGTTCGTGTGTTACAAACCTGTGTACTGTTGTATTTGTTTTCTTTGTAAAAGATTGTAATGGTTCGATTCCTTTCTTAGTTAATTCAACATCTCCCTCTTCACGTGGTGTCATTCCCACCTTGTCCGTTGTCAGCCATCCTGGTCCCCAAGTTGAACTTGCACCTGTTGAGTTCATGTGTACCTGTGCACCTGCAAGATGGATTGATCCACCTGCTCCATGCAGTTGTGTCCCTGGTGTAAATGACGTCAATCCATCCCTGGCGAAATCTCTTATGGATCCTGACTGTGAGCTGTTGAATATTCCTTTGTCTCCTAGGTTAAAGATTGCCGATGCTGAATTTATCATGTCTGTCTCAGCACCTATCCTTACAGATCCTGCGGCGTGCATGTTGATGTTGGCGTCACTGTGTAAGTTAAAGTCACCTTGTGTACGCATGTTTATTCCGCCCACTCCTGAATAGATATCTATCTTGCCATCGCTATTCATTTCTATCCATGCATTACCTGAACCATTGGCTAGGTAAACGACTCCTTCGGTGTCATGCATAAGCAACTGGTGTCCAGATGCTGTTCTCAATCTTGTCAGTTGGTTTGATCCATCTATTGCTCCATCGTCCATTGTGAAGGTATGTCCTGGTGTTCTTACAACGTAATCTGTGAGTTCTGAATCCTTGGGTCCTACTTGTTGTTTCGTTGTGCCTGTATTTTTACGACCCGGTGTGCTTATACCAAATACCTGGCTAGGTGATTCTCTACGTGCAGAACTTGATGTATTACCACGTATGTCGTCTGCCCCCAATCCCTGTTTTACTAGTATGTCAGCAAATGGGTGTATGGGTTTTGGTGTAGAATTATAATTGTTATTCTGTAAAGCACCCACTGATACCCTGTTCAATTCTCCTGCAGGAACATTCAACGATCCATATGTTGATTGTTTGTCTTGCTGGAACCCTGCGTCTGCTCCTTCAAATGTTCCATCAAGACTGTCGTGTGTTCTTGTGCTTGATGCCACTCCCGGTATCATGTGATTGGTGTAAGGATCCTGTACACAACCTATCCAAAAGGCCTGGTTCATTTTGCCTTCTGCAAATATTACCAATACTTTTGTTTCTAAATCAGGTGGTACTGCCCAAAAACCATAAGAGTGTTGTGAGTGTTCGTATTCTACCGATCCTGGAATGTTGTGCCGTACTCCCTTGGCACCGTAAAATGGTGACAGATATTCGCATGTGATCAATTGGTCTGATGTACCGTTGCCGGTCTGTGCTAATGACGGTATCAACACACTCAACCTACCCATCCTGCTAGGATCTGTGTTTCCTTTTACAGTACCTATGTAGGGGCCTGGATTGGTTAAGGCCCAGCTCTTGTCTTTGCCCGGTGCTTTTGGCGTTGACGCATCACCTTTTAAATAATTGTGTAGACTCATTGTTATCCTCTAAAAATTTTCTTTGCCTCAGCGGTAAGATCTTTTACTACATTCTTTCCTATATTAGTTACACGTTCTGTAGCCCCTGCTATAAAATTATCTTTGAAATTTTTTATCTCTTCTTTAGTAGAAGGAACAGTTACTTTACTCTTAAAATCTGTTGTTTGGTAATCTTCAATTGGATCGGAAATGTAAACTCCCTGGTTGTTGAATCTTGTAAGTTCTAATATATTTGTATATTTGCCATCAACAAAATTATGTTCCATAGATATGACCCTGTACAATCCAGAGAACATGGCCTGTTCAGTGACTCCCATCTCGTACACACCTTTTTTTGTGTCCACGTCCGTTGGCATCTTGAATCTAAGCATTATTATTGGTTCTGCTAGATCTGTGTTGTAGCATTTAAGTTTTGAATTCCATATTGCCTCCCTTTTGCCACCTCTCCAGTAAACGATGTCTGTGTCTTGTGTTATACCATCTCCAACTTTTTTTGGTACCGGCGGTATGAATTGTGACTGCCCGATCCATGCTGGGTCTCCCAGTATCTCTAACCTTATGTTTACCATGTCCGCTAGTGGGTGCGTAAGCTCGTCTATGAATTGGTCAACCCTAGTGAATGTTTCTCCGGTTGGGCCTGTTTTTTCATTGGCCGCTATGCCTGGCTCAAATGAATGCTTGAATGCTCCGTCGTGAACAAAATCAGGCTCGTTCGCAATACCAGGTTGTTTTTCGATAGATTTTTTTTCTACAAAATTTTGTCTGTCGTTAGATGCGTCCACATCTTTCAGTCTGCTCTGGAAGTAGGAGTACTTGTAGTCTATGGCGCAATCAAGCACATCCACGTTTTCTCCTGTGAACATGTAGTTGTATGTTTTGTACACAAACTTTTTAAAATTGTCGCCTGTGCTGACGCCCGGTATGGCCAATGAGTATGCATGTACTTCGTAGGGTTCAACAATAAAATGTATAAGTTTTTGATGTTTCTGTCTCTTATTATCGTATCTATCAAGCGGTGTTACCGCTGATTTAACTTTGAAGTACGGAAAGTACATGTCTGGATTTTCTTTGTCAGTTGCTTTGTTGTACACGCCCTGAGAGCCTGACACCTGCTGTACTCCCAAAAGTGTAGAGGCCACTTTGGACTTCCATTTATCAAAATTCACGTCGGTCAACAGTGGATGAGATTTCATTATGTCCTCGAGTATCTTAGATATAGCATTTCCAGTATTGACCTTCATGACATCTATTGTTGGTATATCGTCGTCAGGACCATAAAATCCTGCATCTGCACCTGTAACATCAGTCTGCTTGGTCATCCCTGCCTGTTCTATGCTCTTGCTGTCCACTTCCACCTTGTCAGCATCGAAAGAGCTGTCTATAGATATTTTGTATATGTCCGGTATAGACACGCCTGCTGTTGTCTTTTCTGATTCATTCTGTTCGTTCAACAAATTTTCAAGGGCTGTAAACACTGTGTTTAGTTTCCTGTTCCTCGGTTTTAGTGTCCCTGACGTCCTTACATAATTAAACCTGTTCATGAAACCAAACTCATTGTAAGGAATTGCCTTGACCGAGTACTCGGTTCCACCTTGGTTCACTGTCATCTGCACGTCGATAAGTTTCACAGGTATAAGCCTCTTCATGTTTTTTGTTTCATTACTTGTCATTATCCTTCCATTTGTATCAAAACCTGTAAACTCAACTGTAAGAAGAAAAGGATGATCTATGTGATCAAAAGATCCGTTGTTGAAGGCCGCCGCACGTAGTTTCTCAAATAGTGTTATGCCCGCTGGCTCTATGATGTTCATGGTCATCTGTACCACCGAAGTCAGTCTTCTTTTTTCGTTCGGGCCTGGTAGGGCTTTTATTTCCACACTCTGGAAATACATATCTCTGTCACGCTTGAAGGTCCTAGCAGACTTGGCCAATGTGGCCGACATTCTTTCGTTCTCACTTAACGTCTTTCTATAATTTGGATCTCTCATTTTTTCTTGGGCACTAGCAGATCCTTCTAGATGGCTGGCAAGATTGCCGTCTGCTATACCAGAGCTCCTCAAAATTATGTCATGTGGTGCTCCGTCCATAAATTTTGTGTTTTCAAGATCCGATTTGCTCAATGCGGAAAGAGTGAACAATGCATTGTATGACGCAAACTTATGGAGCTGATTTGGTTCAGAAACATCTGCCACATATGTTTTGTCTTTGAAAGTTTTCCTGTTGTCGTCTACGTGAATATTGTAACCTGCAGTGTGTTTTGCTACTAAATTAACCATGGATTAAATCCCCAGGTCTTTGAGAAGATTTTCTTTCTTGGGCAACTGTATGGTCACGCCGGGTTTGAAATCGTATATTGGATCTTCCAGTTGGTCTGGATTACGTTGCACAAACACCCACCACAGTCTTGGTGAGCCGTAAAGGTCATAAGCCAGTAGGTCTGGTCTGTATGCATAAGTTCTCTCTATTGTGTAACTTTGGTCATCCTGTTCGGCTGTCAGGGTTCTTGGATTCAGTACATCCAAATAGTTTGCCAATTCACCTGTTTCTGCATATGGTGATGTGTTTGAGTATTCAGCCATTAAATAAATCCTATCTCGTTGTCGCCTTTGCCGTTCAACTCACCACGTACGAATTTTTTCATAGAGAAGTTTTTCACGTCTTCTCTAGAGTAAATTGGTGTCACTAGTACTGATATGTTTGACAGTGTTGGTGCCCAAGTTTGAGAGTCTGACGAGTTGACATCAAAATGTGGATTAGGTCTTTGGCTTTGAAACGGTTGTGAATCTTGTTTTGTTGAAATGTAATCTATGCCGGATCTAAGTTCAACGTTGAATGAGTTCAACACGACAGGTACCTTTTGGTACATGTGATCACCATATCCTGACAAATGTAAAATTGGTGGTGGATTTCCTTTCAATCCTGTATCATCGTCTTTGCCAAAGAACATTTTTGTAGCAGTCCTTAAAAAGTTTACAGTGGCCACCCAATGCTTGGCATCGTCCTGATTCTGTACTGGAAATTCACCAATAATGTTTAAAGAGTCCACATGTGAATTCTGATAGGCCTGGTGTGGATAATTGCTGTGTGTCATGTCCATTGCATTGTAGTTTGCAGAATGCTGTATCACCATTGAAGGTGTCAATGGCCAAAATATACCGCCAACACCTGCCAATGGTTGCATGATCGGATTGTTGTCAAAATCAAAAAATTTGGTCAGTTCTGCACTAGCTGTTGGCACCGTGAGTTTGACACGCCAGTCTTTTTTATCAGCTCTACCACTCCAACGAGCAGTGGCTCGTCTGATATGACTGCTACCATTAGAAATGCCAGATCCAAAAAGCCTACCCAGTGTTCTGTTGAATAAGCCTGATCCTACACTCTTTGCTATCTTACCAATTTTCTCGTATGCCATTATAATGGTTGCTTTCCTTAATAAATTTTTGTATACTTAAACTATATTTATAGGCACAATTATAGGCGCACTTAATTACCCGCACGGCACATTCAACAGACCTGTTTGTGGTCATTTTACATTAACAACATTGGAGAATTATGAAGAGAGTAAAATACCTGAACAACCGAGATCTGTTATTACAGATACATGCCAGTAAAAACACATACTGTTCGTATGTGAGCAAGGAAGATTCACAGTTTGACCTCATAGTCGCTAGTCTCAAAAAAATTAATGCTAACGCAATAGCAATGGCAAGGAAAGCCAAAGCCAAGAGACTGACACAAGAGGCATGGGAGGCGGCAAAAGATTCAGGATTAAAAAAAATTAAGTTAGTGGACTACACAGTTTCGCCTAGGAAAATAGAAAAAACAGATCTTGTGTTTAGGGTAATGATGTTTGATCATGTGCCACTAGACAGCGAGAGGAAGAAAAATCCCAAACAGACATCAGATCATCATGCAAAAGTAAACTTTCCACCTTTCCAACACTACAGAATTGACGCAGAAGGCAAACTACAATGTGTAGGTAAATCACACTGGGTGGGCGGTATGGATAACGGACACTTTTCATGTGACCATGGCAAGATGACAAACCAACTAGCAATGATGTACATGAAATTGTGTGAAAGATACGGTACCAGAGCAAACTGGAGAGGTTATACTTACAATGACGAAATGCAATCACAAGCATTAATGCAATTATCACAAATTGGATTGCAGTTTGATGAATCCAAATCAGACAACCCATTTGCATATTATACCGCGGCAATCACAAACAGTTTCACAAGAATATTAAACATTGAAAAGAAAAATCAAGCAATCAGAGATGACCTGTTAGAATACAACAACATGATGCCAAGCTTCACGAGACAGAATGAGAACGACACCAATGCTCCTTCTTACAAAAAGAAAATGAAAACTGTGCATGGAGATGTTCATGAAGTAAACAAGACTACATTGAAAAAATTAAACAAGGTGCTAAAGAAAAAAGGCAAACTGGACACTGAAGATTTTGAAGGCATAAAATTTAAGAATAAAATAGATATGACTAATCACAAACCAATAATAAAAAAGAAATGGTAACACATGGCATTTTTTAAAAAGGTAGCATGTTTCACCGACATACACTTCGGAATGAAGGGTAATAGTCGTGTACACAACGATGACTGCGAAGCATTTGTCTATTGGTTCATTGAACAGGCTAAGGCAGAAGGTTGTGACACTTGCATATTCCTGGGCGACTGGCACCATCATAGATCAGCAACAAACGTTTCCACAATGAACTACACAGTTTCCAACATGGAAAGACTTGGTGCGGCATTTGAGAAAGTTTATGTGATCATGGGCAATCATGATTTGTATTACAGAGAAAAAAGAGAAATTAATTCTATGGAATACATTAGAAATATTCCTAATATTCATCTTGTAAATGAATGGCTTGTCGAGGACGATGTTGCAATTATCCCGTGGGTGGTTGGCGATGAATGGAAAAAAATACAAAAAATGAAACAGAAATATGTATTTGGACATTTTGAACTTCCATATTTTAAAATGAATGCCATGGTAGAAATGCCAGATGTTGGAGGGATACAAACTGATCATTTTGCAGGCTGTGGGAAAGTTTGGTCAGGACACTTTCATAAAAGACAATATATGAAAAATGTAACATACATGGGTAACGCATTTCCACACAACTACGCAGATGCATGGGACGATGAAAGAGGCATGATGGTTCTAGAGTATGGTGGAGAACCAAAATATATCAATTGGCCAGATATGCCAAGATATAGGACTATCAAGATAAGTGAATTATTAAAGGACCCAGAAACGCATTTACTACCAAAAATGTATGTGAGGGTTACATTAGATATTAAGATAAGCTATGAAGAGGCAAACTTTATTCGAGAAACATTTATAGACAAATACAAATTGAGAGAGCTACAACTTATCCCAGAACAAATTGATCAAGCACAGCAACCAACTGTGGAAATACAAAAGTTTGATTCTGTGGATCAAATTGTGATTAAACAACTACAAGGGGTAGATTCTGAAACATATGACAAAAACATATTGACAGCGATCTACAATGATTTAGATGTCACGAGTTAGTAAAAAAAAGTTTTGGGAGGCTTTAAAAAAAGAACCTGAAAAAGAACACAGAATTTTTGAAATATTTAAAAAACCAATTACACAAGAAGAATGGCTAAAAGGTTACAAACAATGGAAAAAACAACAAGAGAATGCTAACAATAAAAGAACTAACAGTTAAAAATTTCATGAGTGTGGGCAATCAAGCCCAAGCAATTAATTTTGCCAATAAAAGCCTTGTGCTTGTAATTGGTGAGAACATGGATCTGGGTGGTGACGATGCAGGTGCTAGAAACGGTACTGGTAAGACAACTATTATTAATGCACTTTCATATGTGTTCTTTGGCGAAGCACTAACAAACATCAGACGAGACAACCTTGTGAACAAAACCAACGAGAAAGGCATGTTGGTCAGTGTCAAGTTTGTAAAGAACAATGTTGAGTACACAATAGAGCGTGGAAGAAAACCCCAAATATTCAAATTTTATGCAAATGATATTGAACAGAAAAAAGAATCCAACGAAGCACAGGGAGAAAACAAAGAAACACAGATTGAAATAAATCGACTGATGGGCATGACTCATGCCATGTTCAAAAATATCATTGCACTCAACACATACACGCAACCGTTTCTTTCAACCAAACAAGCAGAACAAAGAGAAATAATTGAACAGTTGCTTGGAATAACGTTGCTTTCGCAAAAGGCAGATCTATTGAAAGACAAACAAAAAGCTACAAAACAATTACTAACTGAAGAAAAATTGAAAATAGATGCCATTGTTGTATCAAATGAAAAGATAGAAGAATCCATTGAGAGTTTGAAAATAAGATCTAATGCTTGGGCAAGTCAAAAACAAGACGACATAAAAAGTTTCCAAGAAGCAATAGCAGAGCTGGAGAAAGTGGACAGTGAGATTGAAATTGCAAAACACAAGAAATTACAGAAACACAACGAAAACTATCTTAAATTGTTGGGTTTACAGAAAGAAAAAGCATACCACGAGGATTCGTTTACAAAAGCAAAAAGCACAGTAGATAAAACCGAAAGCGATCTAGAGTATGCCGCACAACAAAAATGTCCTACTTGTGAACAAGAATTGTTAGACGACAAACACACTCATCTTGTGGACAAACTTAAAGCAACGCTGACCGAATCCAAAGAATACAGTTCAAAACTTGAAAGTGATCTTGCAAAAATACAACAGGACATAGATGCGATAGGCGATTTGGGTAACACGCCAAATACCTACTACGACTCCATGGACGAGGCATACAATCACAAAGGATCATTGCAAGACCTCAAACGTCAGCTGAAACAGACAGAGCAAAAAGAAGATGTCTACGCAGAACAGATTGAGGAAATGCAGAAAACTGCAATACAAAAGGTTGATTACAACCAAGCAAACGAATTAGAAGATTTGCATAGGCACCAAGAGTTCCTTTATAAGTTGCTTACAGCAAAAGATTCTTTCATAAGAACAAGGATCATAGAACAGAACTTGACATACTTGAATCAACGACTAGCGTTTTTCCTAGGCAAAGTAAAACTGCCACACACAGTCACTTTCCAATCCGATCTCACAGTGACTATCGAGGAGTTGGGCAGAGAACTGGATTTTGATAATTTGAGCAGAGGTGAGAGAAACAGACTGATATTGAGTTTGAGTTGGGCATTCAGAGATGTGTGGGAAAGCCTTTATCAACAGATCAACTTGCTGTTCATTGATGAATTAGTAGACGCAGGCATGGACATAAGTGGTGTTGAGAGTTCAATGGCAGTGTTGAAAGAAATGAGCAGGACACAACAGAAAAACATTTTCCTTATTTCTCACAAGGACGAATTGGTAAGCAGAGTAAATTCTGTATTAAAAGTAGTAAAAGAGAATGGCTTTACAAACTACGCCAATGATGTGGATATTATTGTTTAGAAATAATTTTTCCTATTCCCCATAAATTATTATCGTTATCTTTTAATACTTTACTCACTGTATCTGGCATATAAACTTATCCTTCCATCTTTTTCTATTTCCTCTACTCCATGATAGCTGTAAACATTATTATATAAAGCATAGCCAAAATTTGCCTTGAACGGAAATGTGTATAAAAGTTCTCCCGAGGGCGTGTATAATGATGTACCTTCGTTGTCGTCACTGAGGTACACCTGTAGGTGCAACTTGATCCTGGCATCGTCAACGTGCGGTACAAGTTTGTAACCTTTGCCATCCATCCAAACATCGGCAGAGTCAAACGTTAATTTAGTATTAAACTTTTTTTCAAGTGCTTGAGTTATACTAGAATTCATAAAAAACACCGTAAGTTTTTTCATATCAATATCATGTTTGGATAATTTTACTCTATTCAACTTGGTTTGATTTTCTAACTTTTCAAAATTTTCTTTCTTGTCAAAATCAAATTCAAAGGTATTACCAAAGAAATTAGGATACTTTTGGTAAAGTATTCCGTGATTAATTTCCAAAGG
>TARA_R110001592_G_scaffold110428_2_pt1 | contig 10371 bp, 4 predicted proteins | sample TARA_R110001592 | Tara Oceans TARA_R110001592 (sample SAMEA4398387) | marine metagenome | biome: Polar Biome; feature: [SRF] surface water layer (ENVO:00010504); material: water (ENVO:00002006), including particulate matter (ENVO:01000060) such as... | depth 5 m | reverse complement strand
AAAGTGCGTAATAAAGCTCTTACATATAAATTTAATAAACGTACTCGTCAAAGGGAAGAAGAAATTGATAACGACAAATTTCTTGATGCATATGCCGAAAAAGCCATTGCAGCTTGGAAAGGGCTTCAAGTGAAACATTTACCGATTCTTTTACCTGTTGATATTTCAACAATGGACGCCGAAGAAGAAGTAGAGTATTCTATGGAAGATGCAATTGAACTTTTAAAAAATTCAACAATTTTTGATCAGTTTATTACAGATACCATGAATGATTTTGAACAGTTTTCAGTTAAGAAAGCAGAAACCAACACAAAAAACTAACTGACTACCTCCAAAGCTCTTTTGGGGGTGGTGGTTTATCAGCAGATCAATATATATTGATGTGTGAACAGATGGGTTGGGAGCCTAAAGAGGAAGATCTACCTCAAGATGGGACTAACTTATCTTTAGAGTGTCAACAAGCTCTAACTGTTTTAAATTCTCTTCCTGATATATGGGATGGTATGAATGGTGTCTGGTTAGGAAAAGACTATAGTGGTCTTGCTACTATTATGGATATCTATGAAGTTGATGATAGACGTACAGTATTTGAACTACTTAAACACGCTGAGTCTATACTAGGAAAATACTACGCACAAGAAGCTAAGATTTCGCGTAGGAGCAAAAAGGGGTAATCGTTGGCAACTATTATAAATACCATACAAACACAATTTACAAGTAGAGGTGCTCGAGGAGTACAGCAAGATACTGAAAATGTAGGTCGTGCACAAACACGTATGGGACAAGCTTCTGCAAGTGCTGGACGCTCTTTTGCCGCTCAATCCCAAGGATTGGGCGGTTTAGTTGGTGCTTATGCGGGTGCCGCTGCTACAGTATTTGCCCTAGAAGCTGCTTTTACGGCACTATCTAGAGCCGCACAAGCTGAGACAATTGTTATAGGTACTAATGCACTTGCTTCTGGTATTGCTCAAAGTGGTCCTAAGATTATTAAATCTATACAAGATATAACACAAGGTCAATTAACTATGGCTGAAGCAGCACAAAATGCTAATATTGGTCTTTCTGCTGGTTTTGATAGTACACAAATTGAAGGACTAACTAAAGTTGCAATGGGAGCTTCTCGTGCACTAGGTAGAAATCTTACAGATTCACTACAACGTGTATTTAGAGGTGTTGCTAAATTAGAACCAGAACTACTAGACGAACTTGGTATTTTTGTGAGAATTGAGCCTGCAGTAACTGCTTATGCTAGAGAATTAGGCGTCGCCGCATCCTCACTTACACAATTTGAACGAGGACAGGCATTTGCTAATGCCGCAATCGAAGAAGGTATTAGAAAATTTGGTATGATAGATGTATCAGCGCCTTCTGCTCAAAAATCTTTAGAACAACTAAATACCCAAGTACAAGAACTAGCCATAGAATTTGGTCAGTTTGTAACTGCTATTCTATTACCTTTTGTTAACTTTCTAAAGAATGATGCAGGTAATGCTTTAGTGTTATTTGGTGGGATCATCTTATTAGTATTCAGCAAAGCATTAACAATGATAGGTGCATTTGCTTCAGGCGGACTAACTAAATTTACGCTATTTGCAGATGGTTTAATAGCTAAAACTGCATCAATGCGATTAGCTATAGAGAGTTTAACTGCTGCTACAACTGCTTATAAAGCAGCACAAGGTAGTTTAGGTGTAACTGCTAGTTCTAGAAATGTAACACAGGCACAATTGACAGGTGCAGGATTTCGTTCTGATACTATAATGGGCACTGGTCGTTACGACTCTAGGGCTGCCCGAAAACCTGGAATGGCAGCAGATAGAGATACTACTAAAGCTGCTTCTGATGCTAGAACAAAGTTTAATGCAGGCACGCTACGAACTAAACAGTCACAAGATGCAGCTATAGCAAGTCTTCAAAAAATGAATTTAGTATTAAAAGAAAATAGTATTGCTTTTCAACAAAATACTACAATGATAAATGCATTAACCGCAGCACAAGGACGTATGAGTGTTGCTGCTGTGCGAGCTACACAAACCTTAACTGTTCTTAAAACAGTTATAACGGGGATAGGCAGTTTATTAGGTCTTATGATGTCTATATTTAGTGGCGTATTTTTAGTTCTTTCTGCCTTTGATTTAGCAGGTTTTAATGTTTTTGGAAAAATAAAAGATATGTTTGTAGATAGCACGCAAGCTACTCAAAACTATGAATCAGCTATAACAGGCGCTTATACCGCTATAGCGGGAGGAGCAGATAAGTTAACTAGCAGTCTTAGAGCTATCGGAGCTAGTGATGAGGAATTAGAAAGCGTAAGCGAAAGAATAGTAAATATACAAAGAAGCTTTGCAGGACAAACTGAACAAGCAAATAGAGACAGAGAAGCTGAAATTGTAGCAAGAATGGGTAGAGAGGAGGGCGCTCCTCGGGTAACATCAGATATTTCTGAGGTGCTTAAGACAGCGTTTACACCAAATAACTTACAAACTTTTGCTGGAATGTCAGATACGGATTCATTTTTATCTAGTGATGTTATGGGAGAGCGTATGGAAAGATTTCAAGGAGCACTAGAAGCAGGTGATATATTAGAAGCTAATACGGCACTGATAACGCTAACAAAAACTTTAGAGGGAGTTAGCACGGCTTATGCACTATCCTCAGAAAAAGGTGAAGAGAATGTATTCTCTAAGTCAATTGTAGAAGGTGTTCGAAGATTAGAACAGGAACTTGGTGTACTAAAAGACGTTGTAGACGACGTAGGAGGCGCAATTACAGAAAGTGACACTGTAGCTAGTCGATTAGCCGCGGCTATAAAGGAAGTAGATGATGCAGGAGAGGGAGCAACTTATACGCAACGTGAATTAGTTGAGATATTAAAAATTGCAAATGATGTATATGGGAAGATGGATGTAGCACTTATACCTTTAATAGGTAGAATAGGACGTCTTACGGGCTTAAGAATGGATACATTAGCTGATATGTTTACTACAAATGGTAATAATATAGCAGATGGTTTTGATACCAGTTCTAAGTCAGTTAATTTATTTGGTTTTGAGGTAGAAAGAGTAAAGGGTAAACTTAATTTTGATAGTTTAAAAGAGTTTCAAAAAGACTTAGTTCTTTCTGCTATAACAGTTACTAATGCTTTAGATGAGGCTGATAGGGCATATGCAGCAGGTGCTACTAATGCAGATAAACTATCTGCTGTTATAGCAGGTGCTACTAATCAGTTTATATCTGGCAAAGATGCAATTCAAAAGTATGCAAAGGATATAATGGAGGCTAGTGATGGCACCAAGGATATTAAAACTGCAACTGAGGAGGCTGTTAAATTTTTTGAAGAATTAAAGATAAGAGTTCAAGGCTTAATATCACAAAGAGATGGTTTAAAAAAGATAGAGGCCGTTTTTAAAGGAATAAAAAAAACGTTTGGTGGCGGTTCTTTAGAGGGTATTACCTTTAGTGGATTAGTGGCGTTGGAAAAAGGACAAGTAAAAATAGCTGAAAGCTCAAAACTAATGGCACAAGCGTCTGATGAGGTACTACTAAGTATATTAGATCAAGAAGGTATATACTTTAGCGCAGCTAAGGAGATGAAAACATATGGAGATATGTTAAAACTAGTTCAAAAACCTAATCCTACTAATCAAGAGCAACAACAAATTGCTGCTCTAGCAGAACCTTCTCAAGATACCATAAAAAATGCTGAAGTATATAATTTGGCAGTAGGTTCAGCCGCTGATAAAGTTCTTAAGACAGGAGTAGCACTAAGAGATAATCTTGCAAAAGAAGCAAAGATGAAGCTCGTGTTAGATAAGCAATTAGAAGTGAGAGAAGCACAGATTCAAGTAATGAAGCAACAAGGATTACTTGCAGAAGAAACAATGAAACAAAGAGTAATAGAAATGACGGCGCAGAACACTTTAGCGGCTAATACTGTGAGCCTTGAAACTAAAAAACTAACGTTTACACGAGCAGAAAGTGCACTTCAGTATAGTATAGCACGTAATACAGCTAAAGCTGCTGTATCTAGTGCTGCAAATACTAAAAGTTTAAAAGCTAATCATTTATTAAAACTAGCAGAGCTTAAGAACTCTAGACAACTTATGGCACAAGAACAAGAATTATTATCAATGAAAGAATCTGCCTCTGCATCTCCAGAAGCTATAAAAGCTAAAGAACTTGAAATTATTAAACTTCAAAGATTTCAAGCAATATTTATGTATGATATGCGTATAAAAGCAATTAAAGCTGAAGCTTCTGCAAACGCTGCTACTGTGCAAGCTGAAAAAGATAATATAAGGCTTAAAATGGATTTCCTGAAAAAACAAGTTATTCACGATAAAGCAACTAAAAATGACGATGGAACTCTAACGTTTACAGCTAAAGGAGACTTTCTAGAGTTACAAGAGCTAGAAAGAACAATGTTTGTAAATAAACAAAATGCAGAAAAAGCTAAAGTAACACATGAGAAAGCAATGGCAACAATACAGGAACAGATCTTAAAAGATCAAAAGACATTACAAACTACACAAAGAGCCCTAGATGATCTTAACCGAACGCAACAAAGAGCTGCTCAAGATGCGCAAAGAGAAAATATGATAACGTTTCTTACGGGTGTTGATGCTTTTAGTGGTGCAGTAAAACAGATGGCCACAGTAGTAGCACAACAAATGGGGGCAGAAGGTAAGCAATTATCAACAATGGCTGTCACTACGACAGAAGCAGAAGCCGCAATCCAGAAAATTCTTGATGAAGCAGGCGATGTTAAGTCATCAATCTCTCAACAGCGCGCAGATCAAGACGCAAAGAGAACTAAAACAGTAGACGGTATTACCGCTATAGAAGATGATATAATTGACAAGAAAATTACACAAGCAGAACTGATACTAACACAGGCTACAAATAAACTTAATGCAATAGACCAGAATCAAGCTGATGCATTAAAGAATTTTGATGGTAACCAACAAGAAGCTTTATTAGGTAAGATACGAGAAATACGCTTATTACAACTAGAATTAGATAAAGTAGAAAATCAACAAGGTGCTGAGGGTACAGCTATTAAATATCAAATAATTGAAGCAACAGAAGCTTTAAATAATGAATTAAAAGGGTTAGATATACAGGCATCAAATACCGCTAAAGCACTTGGAAAATTTGATACTGATATGGGTGCTATAAAAAATACTCTAGACACTGAGCTTATTGATGGCTTTCAATATTTAGGTGATGTGTTGCTAGGAGTAAACGAGGATACTAAAAGTTTTGCTACTGCAATAGAAAATACATTTAAACAGTTAATGCGAAGTCTTATACAAGAAATACAAATGCAAATGATTACTAAACCATTAGCGGGTATGGCATCAAGTTTTATTACTGGAGCCCTTACTGGAGGAACTCCAGTAGGGGGATTTTTTGGTGGTGCGAAGGCACTAGGCGGAGGATCAGGAACAGTTTTTGACTTTGCTCCCCAAGGTTTGGGAATGGGAAAGGCAGCAGGTGGGGTAGTGCACATGTCTCAAGGTGGACAAGTAAATGCACTTCGTGACCGTGTTCCCGCTATGCTAGAGCCAGGTGAGTTTGTAATACGTAAAAATTCGGCTAAATCTATAGGACGTAATAAACTAGGTCAAATGAATGCAACTGGTGCTAGTGGTATGGGCAATGTAGAGTTTAATATTGTTAACCAAGGTTCGCCTAAACAAGCTGAACAGCAAGGTATGCCTAAGTTTGACACAGATAAACTTGTAATCGACGTTGTAATGAGAGATCTTGAGAATAATGGACCTATTAGAAAAGCTCTTAGAAGCTGATAAGGAAAATAAAATATGACAACCCCTATATATCCTGATGATGCTACAGCTCCTATAACAGCTTTTTCTGTTGTAGCTACGTCTACTTTTAATAATACTGGATTAGCTAGAGTAGTCTTTAATTTACCTAGTGCTGTTACTAGTAAGGGTGAGGTTACTGCTTTTGATGATGGTATTTTACAATCTACTACTACCTATAGCCTATCTAATGCGGGTCAGACAATAACATTTGCAGAAGCTCCTAATGCTACTGAATTAGTAGTAAAAACAATAACACTCCCAGCTAGATATAGATTAATTAGAACTTTTCCTGAAGTGGTAGCAGCAGATTTTAGTAATACATCTCCCACAATAATCAATGGTAATAATTATATTATAAACGGAGTTACTGAGTCTTTTTCTTTTCCTGCAAGTGTTAATGTTACTAGCACTAGTGACTTTATAGTATATGCTTCTGGTGTTTTTCAACAACCAACTTCTTATACATATCCTTCTGTTACGTTAGGTTATCAAGGTATAGATATAGGAGACAATGCTGCTGTAGGTTTGTTAACTAATTTTGCGGGTAATTTAACAGACTCAAGTCCTAAAGCTCATACTGTTACTATAAATAGTGGTACAGCTAGTTTTAGTGGATCCAATGTTGTGTTAGATGCTTCTAAATTTATTAATGTTCCTTCAAGTAACTCTTTTAATATAGGACAAGAAACATCATTTACTTTTGATACTATTATAACTCCTGATTCAGGTGCTAGTATGAGTGCTAATCAGACTGTATTGGCACGTTTTCAAGATGCCTCTAACTATTATGCACTAAGAACTGTAGGATCAAATGCTAATGTAGGTTTTATTATAAATCAAGGAGGTTCTTTAACAGAAATATATGGAGGTAACTGTAATGGAGGTACTTCATATAGTGTTGCAGTATCTTATGATAAAACCACTGCTAACTTACGTTTATATGTTCAAGACAAGCTAGTTAAGCATGTAAACTATAATCCTAGTGTAGCTATTTTTACAGGAGCATTAACTATTGGAGCAAATGATGATGTATCTGGAGGGTCAGCAGCAAGTCAAGAACGATATAAAGGTAAAATTGAGTATATACGTATAGCAGACGGTGCTAGGTATAGAACAGATACTATAAACTCATTAACTACTACTGCTACAGTAATAGGTGGATCACCTTTAGGATCTATATATGCTGAAGATACTTTATCTGTTAGAGTATTTGATTCTTCTATTACCATCAGTGATAGATTTAACTCTATGGCAGATAGAAAACCTGATGGAGGATTTGGCACTCAGAAAGTATTTGATGTAACAACTTTTAAGTCTCAATCTGGGTATGAAAAAAGAAGATTAAATACTAGAAGACCTCTTAGAGCTTATAACTTAGCATACACTAATATAAGTGGTGTAGAAAGAACAGCAATTGAAAATTTTTATAACGCTAGAAGCGGAACTTTTGAATCTTTTACTTTTGACTTGTCACATTTAAATGAAAGTGGTACAATAACTACAAGATTTGATGGAGGTTTACAAATAAACCAAGTTTTATCAAGTGGCCCGTCCCTAACTGAGAATTTTTATACAGTTACCTTTAAATTGCAAGAGACTTTTGAATAATGACCGCTAGAAATTATGACATAATATTAACTGTTGCTAACCCTGCTGGTTTTATATCTGGCAATAGTATTATAGGAGCTACTAGTTCTACAGTAGGTTTTATAGCAAATGTTAATGCTACCACTAAACAATTAAAAGTTAAATTAAATAATGTATTACAAGAGTTTCATACCAGTGAAACTATAAATTCAAATAGTGCTATTATATCAGGTCTTAGGCTTAATACAACAGTATTAACTCCTATAACAGCAATTACTAGTATAAGTGCTGCAGATACTGATCGAACTGCAGGAACTTATACTATTACTGCTTCTGACTACACAAAAACAGGTGTAGGTGCTGATGCCACTTTTCGTATAGTAGTAAATGGTTCAGGTGCTGCAACAGTAACAATTACAGCTGGTGGTGATAGGTTTGTTATAGGTGATGTTATAACTGTTGCTGATAGTAAGTTAGGTGGTGGTGGTGGTGCCGCACTAACTTTTAATGTAGCAAATATTGGGGGAACTAGTGGTAGTAGTAACAGAGTTACAGGCATAACAAGAGCTAATCCAGGTGTTGTAACATCTAATCTTCACGGATTTAGTAATGGAGCACGTATTGCGTTTTCTGCTATAAACGGTATGACAGAAGTTAATGGGCAGATTTATGAAACTACACTTATAAATGAAAATAGTTTTAGTATTGTTAATACTAGTGCATTTACAGCATACTCAGGAGATACAGGTTTTGCTACTTTTATCACTACTTTAAACGTTGCTAATACTACAAGTATTAAAGCAGGTTATCAAATTACTTCTATAGGTAGTAATGGGTATACTAGTCCCCAAACTGTTGATAGCGTATTAGATAGTGATACATTAACTATATCTGCCCCTCCAAATACTATTCCTAATGGAGAACTATTATTCGTTGATTTAGCGAGTAATCTAACTGTCGTTCCTTTTACTTCTAATATTGCAACTAGTGAAGTAACTACTGCTACAACTACTATAGCTTCTCAGGCTCCTAGTCTTTTTATAGCAGAAAAAAATGCTTTTGTTCAAAACCCTGTAGTGCGTTTATATGATGTATTTTATCCAGGTGAGTGGTTTCCTCCAGATAAACATGGTAATCCTACTGGTGAAGGTGCTGGTAGATCTTGGCCTACTAATTTTCCTTTAAAATTCGCAGATATAGCAGGAGATTTAGTATCTGACTTACAATATAATGTAACTTATGATGGAGAGTCTTATATACCATTTCCTATAAATATAACTAGTATTAAACAAAATCAAGATGGTAAAATTGATGATCTTACTTTAACAGTGTTTAATGTTGATAACATTATATCTACTTTAGTAGAAGATCCTTATATTGTTGGTAATAATATTTCTAATTCATGTGTAGCTAATGTTAATGGAGTACCTGTTAATGGTATTGATCCTAGAACTATTAATTTTACTCCTGCACAGGTAGGTAATGCAGGAGAAATTGCTTTTGATAGTCTAACCGCAGCGAGAGCAAAAGGGTTAAACTATAGCGATTCTGTAGTAGGATTATATGGTAAAGCTAATGCTTCTTTTACTAAAGAGCAAACTGAAGCAGTCGCAGGAACTTGGCAGATACAAAAAAATGATTCTAGAGATCTACAAGGAGGTGTAGTTAATATTAAAACTACATTTGCTAATTTTTTAGATGTATGGCCAGAACATAGTGTTACCAAATATATTACTTCAAATGTTATTGAAGTATATAATGCTATGCCTTACAGAGTTGGAGATACAGTAAAATCTTCAAAGGGTCCTACCACAGCAACTATACAAACCATAGAAGAAAATAGATTCTTATTTTTATCTAATGAATTAGAAGGTAATACTAACATAGGTGATGAAATTTTTATAATTAATGCTGATGCAGATACAGAATCTAATATAGAAGATAGATTTAAAATAAATAATTTAGAAGGATTAAATCAGAGCACTGCTGACTTTGGTTTAGTAACTTGGTTACAGTATTTTAAACAAGTAACTCCTAGACGTAAATACTATAAAAATACTTGTCAATGGCAGTATAAAGGTGAAGAATGTCAATATCCAGGACCGGGGGGTGGAACAATACCTGGCACTAATCTTACTGCTAATACAAATCCTATTGGACAAGATAATAAAACTGCATCAGGTCCTGAAGGTGATATATGTGGTAAAAATATAGTAGCATGTAATCTTAGAAACAATGGAATACATTTTGGAGGTTTCCCTGCAACAGGAAGAACAATACCCAGACATTAAAGTAAAAGGTTGTATACTTCCTTGGATGCATATTTTTGGTAGTCTAAGTGGTAACTTTTATATATGTTGTCATGCTGAGTATACTTCTAGTGTTAGACCTATGGGAACGTATAAACAATCTTTAGGAGATATTTGGAATAGTGAAAACTATAAACAAGCTCGTCTTAATCTTTTAAAAAATAATATACCTAGTGAGTGCATAGAGGCATGTTATAATAAAGAAAAACAAGGTAGTGGAAGTAATAGACTACAAGTAAATCAAAGATTTAATAAATATGCTTATCTACAAGATAAAACTAATAAAGATGGTAGTATAGATAATACTCCTACTTATCTAGATATTAGATTTGGTAATTTATGTAATTTTAAATGTAGAATGTGTGGGCCTTATGCATCTACTAGTTGGTATAAAGATACTTTAGAAGCTGGTTGGAATAAAACTAAAGACTATTACACAGATAATGAAGATTTTTGGAAAGATGTGCCTCAGTATATTCCTAATTTAGAAGAGATATATTTTGCAGGAGGTGAGCCTTTTATACAAGAAGGTCATTATAAGATGCTTAATTTACTTATAGACTCAGGTTATGCTAAAAATATTCATGTTAGTTATAATACTAATTTAAGTTATTCTAAATTTAAAAAATATGATCTTACCCAGT
>TARA_R110001592_G_scaffold8326_3_pt1 | contig 10375 bp, 9 predicted proteins | sample TARA_R110001592 | Tara Oceans TARA_R110001592 (sample SAMEA4398387) | marine metagenome | biome: Polar Biome; feature: [SRF] surface water layer (ENVO:00010504); material: water (ENVO:00002006), including particulate matter (ENVO:01000060) such as... | depth 5 m | reverse complement strand
GTAATCATCTAATGTATAATCAAATTCTTTTTTTGTAGTTAGACCTGCTGTCTCATTACCTATCTGATAACCAAATCTTGTATTAATTGGCTTAGATTCTATCTTCTTTTTTAATTCCGACTTAGCAGACGGACTTAAGCTTGACTTTTCAATTTTAGATATTTCTTTATTTCTAGCTTCTTCTTGATCAAGTGCTTCAATTGGATCTTCTGCACTTAAAACTCTTTCATCTGCCAATGATCTCATTTGCAATTTGTTCTCTTTAAGCATTTCCAAAGAGTCTCTTTTTAATGGATGTCCATTAGGCAAAGAATTATTTCTAGCTATTTTAAACGATATATCAAGACCATCTTCTGTTGGATTGGGAAATATTGTACTTTGGTCTTTAGATAATTGTCTTTTTAAAGCATTAAACCCTTCTTCTTCTGTCGCAAATACAGCAAATCTTCCTTCTGGGTATAAAACATTACCTTTTTTATCTAAGACTTCTCTTGAAGGCATAGCACCTTCCTGACCTCTAAACTCTAACATTCCCATATTATTCCACTCTTGGGAAAGATTAGTTTCTCTACCTGTATTCTCCAAATTCCATTCTGGAGATTGATAATAACCTTCTTGTTTTGCTACTGCTTGAGCAAGACTATCAATATTTACTTGATTTAAAGGCGTTTGTGGGTCTGCACCTGTGATCCCCTTAATTACTTCTAAGTAATTAGATTGATTATTATCTTGCCCAGAAGAATCTGTTGCAGGAGCATATTTATTCAACCAACTTCCAACAGTATGCCCAACCTGTGGATCTACTTTCTCTTCTGGAATTACTGGCTGTTTAGTAGGTTTATTTAGAGTTTTCTTTAGAGGTTTATTTAGAGTTTCTGCCTTCGTTCCCCCTTCTCCAACTAATATCTTTTTAGCACCATCCTTAACAGCAGTACCGACATCTTTTATTCTATTTAGTAGACTAGGTTTTTCGGGTTCTGGAAGTAAACTTGACTTAAATACATCGTAGTCTGAACTAATATCTTCGTAATCCCATTTAATTAAATTTGAATGAAGTTTTTTAGAATTAGCATCATCTAATAATTTACTTTCAAAATCTTTATATTCTCCAACTGCAAATCCATCTTCAAGTAATTTACTATATAGTTCGTTTTTTTTCACTTTGCTTTCCTAATTTTTTCTTATTGAAAAACATCCATTTTTTTACCCAATTTTTTAACTGTTTTATCAGTTTTTGAAGCATTCTCTTCCTTAATTTTCATATATGTAGCTTTATTTATAATATTTTTTTTGCCATCTACATCATATAAGTAATATGTATCTTTATCAGAACCACCTGTAGGTTCTTTACGCACAGTTTTTATTATCCCTTCTGACCATTCTTTATATTTTTTGTTTTTGGCTACTTTTTTCTTTTTTGTTTCTAGTTTTTCCGTTTCTTCTCGTTTTGATTTTTTACTCTCATTTGGCTCATATTGGTCAGTTAAATTTTTTGGAAAACTACTATTATAAACATTAGTTGAATCAGATGTTGTTCCTGTTCCCGCCTTTATATTATTTATAGATTTCAAGGCTTCATTTTCTTTACGTTCCTTATAAGCTTTGACTAAATCTGGTCTATCTAGAAAAGATACATTTTTGCCCGCTATACGACCTGCATTTTGAGCTGTTGTAGAGTCTAAACTTGTAGCAGTTTGATCTTCTGTCTTTTTAAATAATTCTTTTAAACTTCTTTGATAAAGACTAGTATCTAATTCTTTTTGGTTATTAAATAATTTTCCATCCTCATCATAAACACCACCTTCATCCAGAATTTTAGTTCGTTTATTTTTTTGTTTATTTTTTTCGGCTTGCTTAATGTATTCTTCTATTGATATACCCATTTCAGTATTCCTATTATTTTATTATTATATTGTTACTTTTGGTGGTTGTAACGTCTTTAGATAAAGCATTATTTCCTCTTGAGATTTTCCCTTCTCTGTTAAATAATTAATAATAGGTTGGACATCATCAGAACCATCTTCATTTTTTCCAAGACTACCTAATATGCTATTTAAATCGTTTTTTTCGTTTTCTGGCATAAGAGTGTTAGCTGTACTGCTAAGAAAGTCATTCATATTATTGGTCTTAGCGTTAAAAGTGTCCATTTTAGATTTATCGAATCCTTGAGCATATTGCAGACTTGCATCATCTTTACTAGCTTCATTTTTATTATAAACCTTATTGTAATAATCGGCTATTTTAGTGTCTGTCCCGCTATTGAATTTATTTATGGTGCTAATGCCTGCAATACTGTTATCCATGCCTTTACTAATAAGATTTCCTTTAACATTGCTAATATTATCATCCTTACCTCTATTCATAAACTTTCCATACTGGTTTGCCATATTCTGAACACCTTGACTACCATAAAGACCATGCACTTTTTTATTAGCATAATATTTGCCTAATTGCGTATTAGCAAATTTTGGTTTTTGGGATTCTCTATATTGCTTATATGCCATTTTCCCACCTTCTAATCCAACTTTTGCAACTTTATCCCAACTCATATTAAACTCCTTTGCTTTCTAATTTCATATTCATAATACTTACTTGATCAATTACAATTTTTTCAGCTTCTCTGCTTCTTATATATTTTTCGGAATTAGTCCAACAATACGCTTCAGCTAAACCAACTACCAAATAATGAAGTCCTGCATTAAGATCGCACTCACCACCCACAATTAAGAGTGTTGGTTTTTTCATGTAATAAACATCTAAAGGAATAGCTACTAATGTAGTCGGTGGAACTAATTCGATTCTGTCAGCAAAGACAACATAATAAGGATCACTTAGGTCTGATTCAACCATACCAGAATCAAATTGTTTTACATCCGACATAGATAATCTATTCATATACTTCTCATTGTGGATTTTAACCGCTAGAATGCCCTCAGATCCGTTTAAAACTGGATTTGACAATGTAGCTAGGTTAAATAATCCTAAGACCATTTTAGGCTCATTTGTAGAGTTTGTATACTTCTCTAAAGTTTCAAGTTCTGTTAAATACTTACTATTCAATAAGGCAACTAATCTATCCTGTGCATTATTTAAAGCATCTATTTTTATAGTTGATGTAAACTCAGACCCAGAAGAATCCTCTAACCTTTGTGTGAGTTCAGTTATCATCTGATTGACGTTCATTAGTTATACTCCAATTCTATTTTATGAATCTCTACATCGTTTGTACTAGCAGGAGATATGATCTCCAACTGAACATCCTTGCATTTTTTTCGTAAATTTTTCTTTTCTAATGTTGGTTTAGATTGAGATTGAATAGTTTGCGTTGTTTTAGAGTCTGTATCACCATCCCCAATAATATTTACTGTCAAATTATCTGAGCTTTTAATTTTAGTTGATAGTTTACGAACCATTTCATATCTATCATTTGTTAATGAAATTGGATTTGTGACAATAGATGCTTCAACGGACTCTTTATTATTAAAGCTTTTAATTTTATGATCTCTATTGTCCCAGTATATAACACTATTATCATAATCAAGAGAAAATTTCCCAATGCTTCCATTCGTGTATATTTCTCTCCAATTCGAGGTTATAACATTGTAAGCGTAAACTTCTTGGCTTTTCTCAAAATGTTCCCAACCTGTTAATTCTGCATTTTCTTCAATTTGCCATTGATCTACATAAGCTTTTCCTTTAGGGAAATCACTTCCTGCTGAAGTATACCAATAAGATTTTAATTGAACGTAATAAGTACCAATAGGCATATCGGTAATAACTTTTGAATATCTCTGCCATTCACTTGAAGATGAATAAAATATTTTTAGATTAGAATGTGACCCTATTTTAGTTTTGTTCTCATCGTGAAAAGTGTAAGATATATAAAAACGCTCAGCTTCTAATATTGGACATTTAGCGTACACGCTAATTGTATGTGCTTTTAATCTATCAACTTTTATTAAATCTGAAGTTAAAACCTCTCCTGTTGATTGAAGAGTTCCATCGGCTTCTATTTGAGCTGAAAAATTACCACTATACTTTTCAACATTTGAAATACTAGCACCAAAACCTCCATTCTCAATAAGATTCCAAGAGCTTGCACCTGAAGCAAAGTCGCTATTTCTAACTAAATTTTTAGGATTTCTATACCATCTAAATAAAACTTCATCATAATTCTGATTATAAGCCGAAATAATCTCTTCTTTATAAATAGCTCCATCGTAAATATCCTGTATCGCATTTGTTATTTTTAATTTTGTTGTTGGTGTTTTATCTGTATCTGCTATGTTATTAGCGGACAGCTTATATATTCCATCATAAAAAATTGTATATAAAACATCCCCATGAGATATAAATCCATTTGGTGCAATATTACCTATATCATGTATAGACTCATTTGAAAACCAATTCTCAGGAGATGTATTAGAAGGACAATTAACAATAAAAATACTTCTATTCTTCAATACTATTAAGCGATTAAAAAGAGTAGATAAGCCTGTTATCTCGCCACCCTCTTTATCACTAAAAGAAATAATATTGTTTACAGGATTATTATCTATTTGATCTAATTCGCTATAACTAACCCAATATGGATTTAATTCATTAGTCTTTCCTGCATCTAGCAAAATGTTGCCTTGAAATAATCTACCATTTAACAAAAGACAATAACGACCATTAATATTTTGAGAAAGAGTATCCTTGTAAGGATCTGACCCAACAGAAGAAAATTTCATATCATTAAATTCTATTTTATACTTGGCGATATTGTTCTCTGTTATTTTAGAGTATTTAATATCTGCTTCAGATTTAAAAATAGTAAAAGTATCAGTTATATCAGTATCTCCATCCCAATCTTCACCAACCGCAATAAATTTTCCTTTATTATGCGTAATCTGTCTTATTTGAGTTCCATATTTTATATACTTACCCACTAAAGAATTTTCTGTGCCTGTATCAGTAGTGGTATAAATTAAATTTCGCCCCCTGTACATGGTTGCATAAAATCCCTCTGTACGCTGTTCATAGCCAACGCCAGTTTGCCAACTACTCAAAAGACCTTCCTTAAACCTTGATCTATTTTGAAATTTGACAGTATCACCAAACAAATTGTCTCCATTAACATGCGGAGTAGTTGATACACTACTAGAATAATCAGATGCCTCTGTAGTTTTAAATGTAACTGAAACAACACCATTTGAATCAACTTCTAATTTTTGGTAGTAATCCCAATTCTTATTATGATCTTGAAATTCTGCATAAAGAACACCTCCATTTGATGCTCCCTCTGAAGAATAAACACCCCAATGAGAGCTATTATAAAAATAATCTACAATAAAAATATCAGGGTTATAAGTAGTTGCATTAAAACTAGCATCTAAATCTGTATACATTGTTTGTCTGTTTTTTACTGTACCTGTAAACGATGTATTATTTGTAATTATAGTTTCATCATAATCTTCAAAAGTAAGTGTGTCTGCTATTGGGATATTTAATATTCTTGAGTATTCACCTCTCAGTTTTGCACTTCTATAAATTTCCAATTCTGTTAATCTATGATTAAAATCAGTTACAGGAATTTTAATAACAAATTCTCCATATTTATATGTTGCAACAGTATCTCCGACCGCTAAAACTCCATCATAAGCACATTCTAAAGGTGAGCCAAGTAAACTTTTTTGGACTCCATCAAAGATTTGTCTTATTTTATAATAATGAGTCTCAAGCGAAAAATTAGAAGCAGTTCCAGTCGCTGTTGAAAATGAAAATTCTGAAGGAGAACCGAATTTCTTTAACCAAGAAGAATAAATATAGTAATTAGCTTCTGGCTGATACAATTTGTTAAAAAAAGTTCTATCAATATATCCTATCCATAATGGCTCTGCTTTCACGCCTTTAATAACTCCATTGTTGCCAACATGAATTCTAACAATACCATCACTTTCTGTAATTGCATTTGTTTCGTAATCAGATACACTAGAAAATATTATTGATAAATGTATTGTAACTACTTCAGCAATTAGAGCATTTGAAGAAGAAATTGTTGAATTATAAAGAGTTAAGGTAACAGGTAGATCTCTTTGAATTAATGCAGACCTATCAGCAGAAATAGTAATTGGGACAATAGAACCACTTACAGTTGGAACAATACTCTCCATTGATATTTCAATACCTGAAGGTAGATTACTTGAATTAAGCTGTAAACTATCTGTAAAAATAACTCCATTATCTTCTAAAGAAATGTTAGCATCTATTGTTGTTTTTAGTCCTTGAGCTACTTGATACTTACTATTAGAAATTGAAAAATTTATACTTGCACCCAATACTGAATATTTTACAATTACAGTATCAAGAATGTCATTATTAAGAATATCCTTAAGAAAAAAATCTATACTTAAATTTTCTTGCGTTGGGTGGCTTGCATCTATAGAAAACTCAAGATTCTGAGCTATAAATGACTGATTTGAATCAAAAACATACACCAGATTAGGTACATTAATAAAATCTGAATCAATATAATTAGAATCAATCTCTATTTTATAATCACGATTTTCTACAAAATATTGTTTTACAGGAATAGAAATTATTTTTGTAGTACCTGCTGTTACTTGACCTATTTCAAATACATTGTCACCTGTCTCATAATCATTAAAGCTACTTCCAATAAAAGCATCTAGACCATGAGCTTGAGCATTAACAATATGTAAAGAAAAATTATTACTATAAAAAAGCTTGGGTTCAGATGCATTGCGAAATTTGATTCTTAAACCAGAATAATTTCCATAATTAGTTACATTACCTGTAACATAATTAACTTTAAAAGATGTTGTTCCGTAAAAAGGAATAGTAGTAATAGTATTCCCACTAAGATCCATAAATGAAGTATTTGTATTAGTAGGATGACCTTCAGCACTTAAAGTAAGATCGTAATTACTATTACTTCCTATTGGAACATGGCAAGTATAGGTAAAAATATATGTATATGTATAATTAGCTTTAGTTATACCATTACTATTATCTATTGCAATTGTTGATTCTTCTAATATGTTTAAATCAAAAATAAAATACTGATAATGCCTTGAATCTTGCAAGCCAACTGTAGCTAAAGCACGATTTACACCTTTTATTGCTGTCCTATAACTTCCTTCAACAGTAGAGTTTGAAGATGTTAAAGTAATGCTTTGATTTGTATCTGTTTCATTCGCATTTAAATAAGTAGAATAACTTTCATCACCTTCACTATTAGAAAAAGTAGCACTAATGCCAGTCGGGAGACTATTAACATTACTACTAAGACCTTCGTTGACACCTGAACCAATTAATTCCCAATCAATAACACCACCAATTCCTGTAGTCTCTTCAACTGAAAGAGGTATAGTCGTTGTATTGTTAATATATATATTTATTTCAGGGACTGAACTTCTATTTGTAGTTCCAGTTTCAAAAGCTTCCCATTCAAAACGATTTATTCTGATTGATCCACTTGTTGTTAAGGCTTCTGGAGTATAGCCTGAAGTAAATTGATTAGGAGTTGCAGTTACAGTATAATTAAAAAATTCATTTAAGTCTGTATCTAATGAAGCAGGCGAACTGAAAGTGACTAATGCTTTAAATCTTGTAGTCCTCGCAAAGCCTGAACCAGTTAATAAAGTAAATGGCATATCATCAAGTGTTTTAAAACCACCAAAAGTAACATTAGGTGGTAAGCCAGAAACACTTAAAAGATAATTTATAAATGGAGGATTACCATTAGGATTCCAATCATGTTTAAATTGAACTTCAATAGAATTATCCGTAATCCAGTCAAAGTTAATTGCACTATTTTGTGTAACTGAAATCATTTAGAATCCGTTATTTATTTCAAAAACTAAGCCTTGAGTCTTATTGTCAACCTTTACCACTAAGGTTCTATATGGATTTCCTGAAAGATCAGAACTATTAAAAGTATATAAATTTGTAATAGTATAGTCAGTCAATGATTCTTTCAAATTTGGAAATTTATCTGTTTCACCAGAACCATGAGTTTTAACTAATTTTCCATTAACAGGTCTAAAGTTCTTTAATGTCTTTACATGACCAGTTGAAATATTATCTGGATCACCATTAGTAAAAACACCTACAATATTATCAAATAATATTTGCTTCACTATGTTATGGTGTCTCCCCTGATAAACCTGCCCATGAATTAGTGTGTATCTTAGTCAGAGCATAGGAATTCAAAGATGTTTTCATAATAATAGCAAGATGCCTTTTAATGGTAGATCCTACAAGTTCACTATAGTAAAACAGTTTTCCATCGTTAGTTGCATTTGCTGTTAAAGGAGCAGAATTAAGCCTGAGTTGTAATTCAGAAAGCAAAACCCCTGAATTAACCTCTAATGCTCCGAAAGTAACTTTAGAAGAAGTACCAAGACCTAAAACAGTTTTAGATGCAGATGATGTTTTAGAAATCATTTTCCCGCTAGAGATATGTGCAAAGCCATCCGCACTAGAACTCGCTCCATGCTGAACTATATTATTTAAGCTTGTACCTGTGTCTAATTGATACCCAGTACCCATACCTAATAAAGTTCTTACTTCTGTTGCTGTCTTACTAACTATCGAGTTTGTTACAGAACCGCCAACTAAAAATGAATTATTTGTTGTGCTAAATACATTACCTTTAGCATTTAACTGAGTCTGGACATTACTTGTAACACCATCCATATAATTTAATTCTGTTGCACTAGCTGTAAGGATTACACCTGCTATTTTAAAAGTATTAGAGCCACTATTATTAATATCTAGCGATGTAGTTGAAAGCTTGAGTAACGATGAAGTTCCCTCTCCATCCTCGACAACTCTTTCAATAGTATCTATTCCCGAATTAGCATTTGAAATTTGTAATAAATCTTTATAAGACTCAGAAGGTTTTTTACCTGTTAAAGTTGCCATACTAAGTTATCTCCCTATGTGTTATCTGTGAATCAATGGCATCGTACACACGACCCTTCACAGGTACTTTTCTTCTTAAATATATTTTCCTGACTGACTCTCTATTCACAACGTATTTATTCCAATAGTTGCCATATATCTTCTGTTCGTTATTGTCTAATGCTATTTGAGATCTAGCATAATCGACTAAATATTTATGGTATTCAAAAGGGATATAAGGTTCTTCTACTGAAGATTTATATATAGAACTATATACTTCCCAATTTGAATTATTTAAATTTTCCCAAGTAAGATCATCCCCTGTTCCAAAAACACCTTGACACCAAATTGTTAATTCACCTGATTGACTTGGAGCAGGATAAACGTAAATAGTTGTTCCTTGTATAAAATAAGATTCAGGTTTTCCTTTTGCCCATGTTTCAGTTGAATCTTTTAATTGTACATCTGCCCATACTGGCATTGTGTGCAATAGGTTTCCTTCCCAAGCGACTCTTTGTATTTGTAAAAAAGTTTCTGGCAGTTCAATGCTAAAATTTCCTGCTGTTAAAGAGGCTACAAAGGAAAATTCTAAACATTTAGTATGCAAAACAAAGTCTTCTTGAGCATCTTTTAAATAAGTATCTGCTGATTTTGATAAATAAGATCTTTTTTCAGCAGGAAAGCCAAATAAAGTTCTATCTTTTAATTCATCCCAAGTCATATAATATCCTTATCAAGAAAAGCAGGGGAAAACAAGAACCCCTGCTTTATCTTTTTTAACCAACTATTAACAAGTTGTTGTTAATTAATCGCCTCTTAGCGATTCCCATGTACCTGTTCCTGCTTTTGCAACTTTAATTAAGACATCAGAAGCGTTACTTGAAGTAGCATCGTCTTGTCTTATGTAAAGAGATCCAGCAGGAGCATCAGCGACAGTTGTGCCAACAGCACCTGAACCCACTATTATCCAAATACCTCCGAGCTTTGTATAACAATGCCCATCTGATGTTTTTGGATTTATCTGAGAAACTGATTTTTCTTGATCATCTGTTTGAGTTATAGCCATAATTATACCTCCTAGTACGTTTTAGGTAAACCAGTAACAGCACCCTGCATATCTCTACGAGACACACATAGACCACCATACCAATCCAACTCTGTGAAAAAGACATGTTGCATTTCAGCACGCTTCCAAGGAGTATTCTTCATATTAAACCCTGATGCATGGTAAAAACCCATGTAATCTTCATTTATCGCATACATCGATGATGTAGCTGAACTATTAGGATCTAATGAACCACCTTGAACATGATTATCAACAGCAACATCTACATGCCTAAACTTCAACACATCAAAACCACCATCAGCCACATAATTGGCATCAAATCGTTTCTGATCTGCTAACACCTGCTCATATGCATCCCAAATAACTTGAGGCACTAAAATGAGTGAAGGACTATCAGAA
>TARA_R110001592_G_scaffold60094_1_pt1 | contig 10376 bp, 9 predicted proteins | sample TARA_R110001592 | Tara Oceans TARA_R110001592 (sample SAMEA4398387) | marine metagenome | biome: Polar Biome; feature: [SRF] surface water layer (ENVO:00010504); material: water (ENVO:00002006), including particulate matter (ENVO:01000060) such as... | depth 5 m | reverse complement strand
GTTAGAAGGTTATTAATCCAATTAAAATCATATATTGGTCAAGTAGCCCAAACATTAGTATTCGAACAAAATACAGCTGCAACTAGAAATAACTTTTTATCAATTGTAAACCCTTATTTAGAATCAGTAGTTCAAAGACAAGGTTTATATGCTTTTAGAGTTGTTATGGATGACAGTAATAACACCCCAGATGTAATCGACAGAAACCAAATGGTAGGTGCTATTTACTTACAACCAACTAAAACAGCTGAATTTATCATTCTAGACTTTAATTTATTACCAACAGGAGCTACGTTCCCTAGTTAAAAATTTATAGTTTGAATATTTATAATAGAATAAAATAAATAATAATGTCAGTATTAGATCCCAACGAAATATTTTTCACAGCATTTGAACCCAAACAACCAAATAGGTTTATCATGTATATTGATGGTTTTCCATCATATATTGTTAAAGGTATGGGAGCTGTAAGTTTAACCCAAGGTACTGTACCTTTAAATCATATTAACGTTCAACGTTTTGTTAAGGGTAAAACAGTATGGAACCCAATTTCATTTACATTATTTGACCCAATTACTCCTTCAGGTGCTCAAGCAACTATGGAATGGGTACGTTTACACCATGAATCAGTTACTGGTAGAGATGGTTATTCAGATTTTTATAAAAAAGATTTAACATTTAATATAGTAGGTCCTGTAGGAGATGTAGTATCAGAATGGATAGTTAAAGGTGCTTTAATTACAGATGCAAGTTTTGGAGATTATAGTTGGGATGATGTAGATTCTGCTGTTGAAATTTCAATGACAGTTCAACCAGATTATTGTATTTTAAACTTCTAAAAAAAAATAAATATTTTTAAAGAGAGCTTGGCTTCGGTTAAGCTCTTTTTTATATTCATATTTATAACGGAATAAAGTTATACTAAATAAAAGATATGGAATTTAATTTACCTACAGAAACAATCGAATTACCTTCAAAAGGTTTACTTTACCCTACTGATAGCCCTTTATCATCAGGTACTCTTGAAATGAAATATATGACAGCTAAGGAAGAAGACATCCTTACTAACCAGTCTTATATTCAAAATGGAACTGTATTTGATAAATTATTTAAATCATTGATTGTTAGTAACATTAATTATGATGAGTTAATTGTAGGGGATAAAAATGCTATTTTAGTAGCAGCTCGTATTTTAGGTTATGGTAAAGACTACAAATTTACCTTTAATGGAGAAGAACATACAATTGATTTATCTACATTAGAAGCTAAGGAAATGGATGAATCAACATTTACTAAAGGATCTAATACATTTACTTATACTTTACCTACTTCTAATATTGTTTTAGAATTTAAAATCTTAACTCATAAAGATGAAATGAGTATTAAACAAGAACTTAAAGGATTACAAAAAATTAATAAAGAAAGTAACTCTGAAGTAACTACTCGTTTAAAACATTCTATATTATCAGTAAATGGAGAATCTGATTCCAAAACCATTAGAGAATTTGTAGATAAAGCTTTTTTAGCCCGGGATGCTCGGGCATTTAGAGAGCATGTAAGAAAAATTCAACCTGACGTTGATTTAACTTTTTTTCCCTCCGCAAGCGACACCAGAGTCGATATCCCAATTGGGCTTGACTTTTTTTGGCCTAACTACTGATATAATCCCTTCTTATAGAAAAAATTTATTTTCCCAAATCCACGAAATTGTATTTTATGGAAATGGGGGTTATGATTGGGGCACAGTATATGGACTTAGTATTCCTTTGCGTAAATTTATTTATGCCCAAATAACAGAGCATTATCAATCCCAAAATAAAAACTCTAACCCATCAAATCCTAACCAAAAACAACTAGTTACCCAAGATGGTCAAGTAAATAAAAGTTTATTTAAAACAAATAATCCTACTAACTCTAAACGTAAGTCATAAAATTTAATATTTATAACATATACTTAATTTATGGCAAGTCAACAAGATCTAAATAGACAAAAAGAGTTAAATAAATTTACACAAGAGTATTTAAATCTTTTAAGAGAGGAAGGAAATGCTTTTGCAAGTATAGGAGGTATTATATCTGATAATCTATCAGAGTTAGGTAAAACTAATGATGCTCGAAAAGCAGCTCTAGCATCTGCCCGTAAATTAGGTTCTATTAGTGATAAGCTAATGGCTAATGAAGAAACTAGTGCTGAATTAAGTGCAAAAGAACTTGAAAAATTAGCATCAAGAGCTGACGTTGAACTCCAAATATTAAAAGAAAAACAAAAACAAGCTAAGTTAAGTCAAGAAGACGCGCTTTCCTTAAAAGATGCTGTAAAACAAAGTGAGGCTTTAGTAAAATTAGCTAAAGAAAGAGCAGGCCAACAAAAAGAAATAGAAGGTGCTGGAGGTGCTACTTTAAACTTTTTAAAAGGAGTTGATGGTTTATTAAAAAAATCAGGATTTGGCAGTTTATCTGAAAAATTAGACTTTAAAGGCGCTGTTAGAGATGCTACAGTTTTTAATGTTAAAACTAAAAAAGCATCTGTTAGTAATGTAGCATTAACTAAAAATTTATTAGGCAGTGTTAAGGGTCTTTTAGGACCAGCTGAAGCTTTCTTATTTGTAGCAACACAAGTAGGTAAAGGTTTAGCAATGGCTGATAAAAACGCAGCTGAACTCCGTAGAAGTTTTGGTGCAACCACCAAAGAAGCAGTCCAATTAAATAATCAATTCAATAAAACCGCTATAAACAGTGGTGATATTACAGCTAATGTAAATAGCTTAATTACAGCTAATAGTAGTATAAATGATCAACTTGGAATTCAAGTTAGATATAATGATGACTTATTAGTAACTACTAATGCTTTAGTTAAAAGACAAGGTCAATCCGTTGAATCTGCTGCTGGCTTCGCAGAATTAGTTTTAGCTACAGGTGAAGGTGCCGACGCTTTAGAAAGTAAACAATCTAAAGTTGTAGCTGAAATTCAAAATGCCACTGGGGTTCAAATGAATTTTAATAAGATTTTGGAAGTTGCTAATAAAACATCCGGACTATTAAGAGTTAATTTAGGTAAAAACCCAGAAGAAATAGCTAAAGCTGTAGCTCAAGTACAAGCATTAGGTATTGGTCTTCAAGAAGCTGCTTCTATTAGTGGTAAATTATTAGATTTTCAATCATCTATTGAAGCAGAATTAGAAGCTGAGGTATTAACTGGAAAAGAACTTAATTTAGAACAAGCAAGATATTTAGCTCTTCAAGGTAAAAGTTCTGAAGCAGCTGCTGAATTACTTAACCAAGTAGGTTCATTAGCTGAATTCCAAAATATGAATGTAATTCAGCAACGAGCATTAGCTTCTGCTGCTGGATTAACTGCAGACCAATTAGCAGACCAATTAGTCAAACAATCCGCTATTAATTCACAAAAACAAGATGGGTTAGATATTGATGGAGAACAGCAAAAAGAAGCAGCTTCCGCTTTAAGTATTCAACAGAAATTAGCATCAGCAGTTGAAAAATTAAATAGTGTTCTATCTGCTACTGCAGTTATTGTTACAGGTATTCTAGGTGCTGTAGCTGGTTTTTTTGTAGGTGGTGTCCCTGGTGCTATTTTAGGGTTTATGGCAGGAGCAGGTGTAGGGGTAGGAATTCAAAGTGTAGCAGATGGAACAGCACCTTCATCTAAGGGTCCTTTTACAATAACGGATTCATATGGAGCAACAGCTGTTACGGCTGCTGGAGACAATGTAGTAGTATCCCCTAATGTTAATTCAGGCGGTGGTAGTGGAATTACTAAATTTCAAGCTAATGAAATGATATCTTTATTAAGACAAGTTGCTAATAAAAACTTCTCTGTTAGTATGGATGGTAGAAAATTAAGTTCAGCAATGGAAACATCTGGAGCTTCTTATAGTGTTTAATATTTATAATAAAATAATATAATCATGGGATTACAAGACAAATTAAAAAATGACGGTTCAAACCTTACTAGATTTGATGGAGCAACCCCTCCAGATATGAAAGGTACAACCCCACAATCAACACTTCAGTATACATACTCTATTAATGGTATACCAGATCATCCAGGTCAAGTTCCTCCTTCTACCTTAGATTTAGATGGGTTAACTCCTGAGAGATATTTAGATAACCTACCAGCATAATAAATGCCTTTAGTTGATCTAAAAACTGACCTCAAATCATTAGGATTTGGGATGGATAGACCTGGCGGTAATGTTACCCGCATGGGTTCAAGTCCACAACCTTTTGATCTCCCTCTTACAAAAGATATAGATGATATTAAAACAGAGGAGTTAGGTAGAACAGGAGGTCCGGATTTTCTTGTAAGAGGTGGGTTACTCGCCCCAATCCGTTCAATCCAAGATGCCTCACGTTTATTCCAGTTATTTACCAAAACTCCCATTGGGGTTCAATTCACAGTTAAACAAAATCTATTATCCAGAACGGGTACCGATATTGATGGAGGTTATCCACTATTAGCTGCTCCTTTAAAAGCTTTAAATGGTCCTTTAAATGAAGGTATTTATAGTCCTCTTAATACATTAGCTCAAGTTTTAGTAAATGCTGGTGGAATTCATTTATTTAAACAAGGTATAAACCCATTTACAGGAGGACCTAAATATAAAACACTAATATCTCCAGCTGGTAATGAAGATGTTGGGATTAATAATAAAAATTTAAACCGATTAGTTCACCTTTATAGATCAAAGATTTCCTCAACAGTAAATAATTTTATAGGAGGTGATATTTTATTTAAATATAGTGGTGGTCCTGGTTCTTTTTTAGGAATAGGCTCTACAGTAATTAGAAGAGCATCAGATCGTACCCCCTTTATTGGAAGAGGAACAGATGGTCAACTTAGATTTGATACTTTTGGTCAAGCTTTTTTAAAAGGCGCTAAAAGAATGGGAGACCAAACTTCAGTAAATTCAGAAGGTATTTTCTCTCTTTTAAATCTTACTCAAACAACTTCATTTCCTGATGATTTTAGGAAAAAACTAATTACAAATAAGTTTGGTGCATATAATAAAGAAAAAGTAGAAAGAAATAGAAGTATTATATCTAAATCTCCTGATTATCCTACAAAAAATCTAGAAGCTAGGGTTAATTTTAATAATGCTGGCGCTAGGGGAGTAGATAGAAGTAGTTATGGTAATGGTCGACCAGATATTCCTTTAGGTATAGATAAAATAAATTCATTATATCTATATAGAAGCCAAAATGTTACTAGAGATAAGAGAAAAAATGATTTAGTTAAATTTAGAATAGCTACAATAGATAATAATGACCCAAGCTATAAAACTTTTACCCATTTTAGAGCATTTATAAATTCTTTTACTGATTCAATGAATTCTAATTGGAATAAATTTAAATATTTAGGAAGGGGAGAAGATTTTTATAGTTACCAAGGTTTTACTAATAACATTAGTATGGGATTTACAGTAGCAGCTCAGTCAAAAACTGAAATGTCTATAATGTTTCAAAAACTAAACTACCTAAAATCTACTCTAGCACCTGATTATTCAATATCTGGAATGATGAGAGGTAATATCCATAACCTAACTTTAGGGGGGTATTTTTATGAAGTTCCTGGAATTATAGAATCTTTAACTTATACTATACCTAATGATACCCCTTGGGAAATTGGAATAGACGATGAAGCTAAATTCGATAGAAGTGTTAAAGAACTTCCTCATAGAATTGAAGTTGAAATGACATTCAGCCCAATTTATAACTTCCTACCAAGAACCGTAGCCAATATTGATGGAAAAGATAGTATATCTCAACGTTTTATATCTTTAGAAGATGCTGATGGATCAACAACTAATAACTTATACGCAGGAGAAACAAAATCAACATCACCACCTCAATATATAGGTGTTCCTGATAGATTCCAACCTGACGACCATAAACCTGTAGATTTAAATGGTGTAATTACAGTAGAAGCACCAATTTCAGACCCTAATAACCCAATACCCTAATGGCACGTTATAGTAGAATACCCACAACTAGAGATAATACAGGGACGCGTTTATATAAAACGGTTAAATATCCTATTATCCCACGTAGAGAAAATGATATTTATGTTATTACTCAAGAAGGAGACAGATATGATATTTTAGCTAAAAGTTACTATCAAGATTCTTCTTTATGGTGGGTTATTTCTAGTGCTAATGGAAATTTATCCCAAAATTCTATTTTTCCTCCACTGGGGATTCAATTAAGAATTCCTGGGGATTTAGATATTATTATACAATCTTACAATGCTCTAAATATATAAATTGTTATGGCTAATTTAGTAGGGGTAAACCATTTACCTTATGTTCAAGAACAAATAGAAATTAGACAAGGCATTTTAGGCAAGTCTACAAGGGATTCTAAAGACCAAACTTGGGCTAATGGTCGTACATCCTATATAAAACTAGTCTCATCTGTAAATATTGAAGACCAAGAAATATATATCCTCCCTTTATCAGGATCACAAAATAATGATGCTCTTTTATTAAAAACCACAAATAGTGGTTCTGAATTTAGACAACAATTCTTAGGATTAACCACTGAAGATTATAGTGGTAATAAACTATCTAAACAACTAATGTTAATGGGGGGTACTTTAAACCAACCTAATTCAGGAGATAATCCTGATTCTATCCGTTATCCCTTAAAATCATCTGTATCTAATAACTCAAATGTCACACCATCAAGTCAATTTAGTTATGGGCTTGGTGGAACAGAGTTTGGTTTAAAAGCTATGCCTGGGATTACTTCTTTTAATTCTAAAACTTATAATGATGGTTCTTTAAGAGAGGCTACAATTACTGTTGTAGCTAATAATAAAAAACAATTTGAGTATTTAGAATCTATTTATTTAAGGTTAGGGTATACTATGCTTTTAGAATGGGGAAATACTTCTTATCCTACATCCATCCTCCCTACTGAATATTCTTCTACTTATGACGCATCTTCACTTTCTTTAACTAATGAATTTTTAAAAGGTGGTACTGAATCTTTTTTTTATACTAGAATAGAAGAAAACAGAAAAGAATCTAAAGGAAATTATGACGCTTTTTTAGGTAGAGTAAAAAATTTCAGTTGGGAGTTTACTACAGAAGGTACTTATAATATCACTTTAAATTTAATTTCAATAGGAAGTGTAATTGAAAGTTTAAAAATAGCTATTCCTACTGAAAGAATTTCTAATTCACCTAAACCCGAAGGGGAGGATGAAACCTCAAATTCTCCTACAGTTAAATCGACAGATAAAGAATATGATAATGCTTTAACTACTATCATTGAAACACTTTCTACCCCCCAAGACTATTCAAATGTTATAGATAAAGTATATGTAAACTTTTTTACAGGAAATATCCAAAATACAGCATGGTTTCAGAGTAGATCATTAGATAATGTTGAATATGAACCTGTAAAAAGAGATATTAATGGTAAAGCTTATGCTTGTTTTGCTATTTTTGGAAAGAGTAAATTTGTAAAATATTTAAGATTTAAAGATTTCTTAGACCAAATAAATGCTAATCTTTTAATTTATAATGAAGATGGTAATCCTGTTTATTTTTCTATAGATGTATCTGAAGATTTATATTGTTATAGTAATGGTTATAGCATATCCTCTGATCCTAGCAAGATGATTATTAAATTTGACAAAACAGTAGCAGGAATCCCCGTAAAAATATTTGCTGGAAATGGTACTGTAGGTGATGGAGAAGATAAAAAAGATGTTGATTTTAATATTGAAAATTTTCACGAAGAATTAAATGGAGCTCAAGTAGGAAATATAATGAATTTATATTTTTCTACAGATTATCTAATTCAAGAAGTTAATAGTAATACTGATTCTGAAAATAATCTTTCAGTAAATACTCTTATAACTAAATTATTAACTACAGCTTCTAACTTGCTTGGAGGAGTAAATAAGTTTAAAACCCGTTTAGTAGACAAACCCATCAATGGAGTTATCAAACAGGTATATGAAATGTATGATGAGGTTCAACCTTATAATAAAGATAAAATCTTAGGAGATTTAAAATCGAATTCAGTATTTAAAATATATGGAGTTAATGAACAAACTAATTTAGGTAGTTTTGTAACCGATTATAGTTTAAAAACCGAAATTTCAAAAAATCTTGAAACTATGATAGCTATTGGTGCTCAAGCTAATGGTACGGGTGTTGGTGTAGACTCAACCATGTTTAGTAAATGGAATATAGGACTAGTTGATAGAATTATTCCTAATAAACTATCTAAAGATAATTTAGAAGACCAAAAATCAGATATTTTAAAAGCAGCAAAAAACCCCTATATAAAATTTGCTAGAATTCAAAAAACTTATTTAGAAACTTTATCTTTATTTTCTGAATTTTCTCCTAATATAAAATATAAAACCCCGAAAGCTGAAGACGAGTCATCATCACCAGAAACTTTTTATACTGGGTATGGTTTTGATAATGTATATTTAACATCTACTGAGGGTCAAATTAATTTTACTAAATTTATTCAAATTCAAAAAGAATACTTTAATAGGGCTTTAGCTATTGATGCCATCCTTAAACGTGCTGTAACTCCTATAGTAGGATTTTTACCAATAAGCCTAAATCTTACATTTGATGGCCTTTCAGGGATTAGAATTTTTGATAAATTAGAAGTAAATAGTGAAGTTTTACCTAATAATTATGGAGAAACATTAGAATTTATAATTACAGAATTAGATCACTTTATAGAAGGTAATAAATGGTTTACTAGAGTAGGTACTTTAAGCATTCCTAAACTCTCTAAAAACTCTACAGAACAAGCTAAAATAAACATTGAAGAAATCTTTGAAAGTACTCTAGCATTTACTCCAGAAGATGAAACAGATCAAGGTATAGTAGGTACAGAATCTTATAATAATAGTACTTTAGGTAATTTAATGATAACTACTTATAGTAATGGCCAAAAACGTCCCGAAGATTTAAATAAAAGAGGTACATTCTATTTACCTAATGTAGGTACTAAAAACACAGCTCAAAAAGCAGGTGCTGGTAGATTTAGTCCTTTAGTTAGTATAGGTAAATTAGGAGGTAAATTCAAATACCCAGTTACTAGATCTAACGTTTCACTTTCAGAACAAGACTCTGAAGATAGCTTAATTTATCGAGACCAATACGATAGTAATTATTATTTAGCTAGACCTGCTGCTGAGAATCTTAGTAGACTAATTGATCAAGCTAAAAGAGATGGAATTAGTTTTGAAATTACTAGTGCTTATAGAAATACTTATCACAACATGGAAATAGGAGGAGATACGAACAGTGCTCATGCTTATGGGGGTGCTATAGATATAGGAGAATTATATAATGCTTTAAACCCAAAAGGTTCTAAGGCATTAGCGGCAAATGCTACAGTTAGAAACTCTAATTCATTATACAAATGGTTAGAAAAAAACGCCCCTAAATATGGTTGGTATAATCCCTACAGACTCCGAGATAATGGTGGTATAAGCGAAGTATGGCATTGGGAATTCTGGGGTATACCATCAACAAAAATTTCAATAAATGCTGTTGGAGATAGTGTTGCTACAATCCCTTCCCTAGAAGAATCCCCTAATCTTTCAATCTTAAAAGAGGAATGATATATTACCCAAAATCACATATAACCCCCAATTTGCTTTCTAATGGAACATTAGCTTATAAAGCATCCCAAACTCCATATAATGGATATTACTTTGCAGCTGTAGATGGGAAAAACTTTACTGGTAGGTTTCCTGGTGATGGTGATAATTTAGAATTAATACCAACCCTCCAACCCAAATATAAGAGTGTTGAATATTTGGAAGGTCATACTCCAGAAGACGCTAGATTCTACCCAGCAAATTTAACATATTCTACAAGCAATAATGTTGAATATGGTGTAGGAATCACAATCCCACCTATACCCTTTTACCCTATACCAACAGAAGCAGATTATAAATTAGAAGAATTTACAAGATATTTTACAAAAAAGTTTAATAATGAAATCTACTACGAAACTAGTGGTTTATATAAAAATCCTTTGTATATTAGCTTATCTGTAACTTGGACTATAAAGGGTGATAAAACTAAAGTATATAACTTAAATAAGAATTTAGTTAAGCTAAAAGAACAACAACTTAGTATAAGTGGACTTGGGGCCTTCATAAATTTTAATTATCTTAAATTCTATCAAGATAAAGTAAATCAACTAAATGATTTTCATATAATGCCCGATGGTAGTATAATGGAAGGTAAAACTCATGAAGAATATCTAAAAACCTTAACCCCAGTTATTAATACCCAAACTTCGGCATCAATCTCATCTCCAGTCTCTAATAATATAAATAGAGGAGGATATTAAAGTCATAATTT
>TARA_R110001592_G_scaffold45210_3_pt1 | contig 10376 bp, 5 predicted proteins | sample TARA_R110001592 | Tara Oceans TARA_R110001592 (sample SAMEA4398387) | marine metagenome | biome: Polar Biome; feature: [SRF] surface water layer (ENVO:00010504); material: water (ENVO:00002006), including particulate matter (ENVO:01000060) such as... | depth 5 m | reverse complement strand
GTCCGATGGGAAGCACCACAGTCAAATGTTTCGGGTCGAGATACCTCCACCCTTACAATGTCATTCGTCGCTATGCTTGATGTCGGAACTGGCGTAATGAGCCAAATGGTTTTGACTCACACTACCGCATCAAGCGTACTCTCAAGCGGCATCAAATACTCCAAGGTTTGAGGTGATTTAATTGCCAGTCAACGCACCAGCAAAATTAACAACCATCACTGTCAATGGTGAACTAACTACCATTGGTGCCGCCGTTCAAGCCGCACTTCGTGCTGGAGTTGCTCAAGGTTCCGAGTTATATGCCGTCCAATATGTGCGTAATGCACAGAAGCCAAATAGAGTCACAGCCTACATACTGTTTGAGGCCCCATGAGGTGATTGATTATGAATAACAAAAAACCCGTTAAAGGCCAACAACTCGCATCGCTCAACAAAGGTACCAAACCTAAGTTGGGTATTCTACCAGTGGAGTTCGACCTCTATGTCGAAGCACCAGTAGAAAAAGTAACTGAAAAGAAAGCAGTGCCTAAGAAGGCCCCTGCAAAGAAAAGCAAAGCAAAGAAAAGTGAAGTGAAGAAAGATGGCAGTACTGAAAAAACAATTTGAAATAGGAAGCAAAAGCATTTGGGTTAGACAAGCATCCGGTATGGAACGCTTGAAATACGAAACCATGCTCGCAAAAACATTCCGCAAGTTCCGACACTTCGGGGCAGACAACTTGGCGTGGACAGAAGAACAGCAGGAAGAGTTCCTCGTTGAACTTGAAAGTAGAGGTGGGGCTATGGAAGACCAAATCCGTGAACTTGTTCCTCCGTGTCTTATGGAAGATACAGACCTTAACCTCATTGACCGTGATACTCTCATGGAGATTTTCGATTTTGTCCGTGGAACAAGTGAGGAACCGGAGGGCGCTGTCCCTTTGGACTCTTGAGTAAAGTAGCACCCGCTCTTTGCTCGTCTTACAAAGGCGTTCTTCCCTCGGACTTACTCGATAAGTACACTGAGAAGGGAGGAATGAATCGTATGGAATATGACCTTGCGTGTCTTAACGAGATACACGAACAAATCCAATCGTCCCAAGGCGAAAGTAGTGACGGTGCCTCAATGGAGGCCCGTAGAAAGCAACGAGGTCAGCAACGCGGTACCATATCGGATAGCGAAGCAATCGCATTATTAAAACAACGGGGCATACCTGTGAAGGAATAGAGGGGGTGAACGCATGACACGAATCGGAGCAAGCCAAGTCTTTTTCAACATTGTCGCTCAGTTCAACGCTGAGAAGTTGATTAAGGATTATCGCTCCATCAACACAGTTATGAAGGCTGTGTCCCTCGACACATTCGAGGCTATCCTTAAACCAGTAGAAGGTTTAGGTCAAGCCATAAACAGCATCACTGATGAACTCGGTCCCCTACAAGAGGCTCTCGGTTTAGCCGCAGTCGAGTTCGAGAAGTTCTTTGGCCAAACACCTGCCATAGAACAAATGCGTGATAGCGTGATGGATTTGGGGGCGGCTTATGCTCAAACAGGTGTTGAGGCACTGGCCGCAGGTTCTCGTGCCTCTCAAGTAGCCAACCTAATTGGTAGAGGCAATGTAAATACACTTGTTGAACTGTCACTAACCTTGGCTGAAATCTCCGACCTTAACGCTGAGGAAGCCCAGCGTGGTATTATCCAATTGCACCAGCAGACCGGTATGCTCTTTGGTGAAATGAACCGTGAAGCATTCCTTCGATTATCTTTGACAGAACAGCAGACTGTTCTTACCATTGAAGGTGCTAAAGCACTCGACGCACTGAACACAATTGCTAACCGCTCGGTTGCTCTTGAAGGCGACTTGGTTCGGGTCATGGGTACATTCGCCGCACAGGGTGAGTTGGTCGGTGATTCATTCGAGTTCATGGCGGCGGCATCCGCAACTCTACTCGAAGCAGGTGAGGAACAAGGAACTGCTGGTCGTGCTCTCCGTATGATGTACGCTCGTCTTGGTGGTGACATTTCTGGTGCCCGAACTCAAATCGAGGCTATGGGCTTTGAGTTGACCGATACTAACGGCAACATGAAAACCATGCAAGAAGTCCTTACAGAACTTAGTGACAAGGGATGGAACAACTTAGCCGGTGCTGAAAAGCAGGCTATCGCACAGACGATTGCTGGCAACCGGCACTATGTCCGTTTCATCAAGTTGATGGAGAACTACGACCGAACAATGCAACTCGCCGCTGATGGCGCTAAAGGTTTTGACTCGGCGTTGGGACAGGCAAATGTCGCACTCTCATCTCAAGTAAAATTACTGCAAAAAGCACAGGTTATCAACGAAAATTACAAGGCTAAGATTGGAGAGGGACTAAGCCCCTTTATGCGTGGAGAGGTCGAGGCACAGAATGATTACCTCGCCGTCACAGAAGTCCTCACTGATTCGTTGGGTGAACTTGGGGTTGTTCTTGGTAGAATGAAAGGGACCTTTGAGGTCATGGGTTCCTTTATCAAAGTAGGTTTGGCTACCCAGTCATTCGGTATTGGTCTTGAAATGTTCACATCGGTCCAGCGACAACTGAACGGTATTCTCGTTGCTAATGAGCACTTACACAGCAAGCAAGCCAACTACTACGAATACGGTGTTAAGCAGACTGCTACTCAGCGTGACCTTATGAGTGGGATGCAATTCATTCAGCAAAAAATCAACATGCACGCTGAGAAACGCAGGGCAAATGAAAAGGTACTCGTCCCCCTTCTTAACACACAAAAAGAAATACAACAGCAAATGCTTGGCGTAGAAGAGAGAAGAGAAATAACCACTGCTAAGTTCTTTCAATTAAGCGGTGCACAAGCGTCGGCTGGGCGACTGCGACTTGCCAATCTCGAACAGCAAGACAGCCTCTACGCAAAAAGAATGGCTCGACTGCAATATGAAAAGGCTATGGAAGGCAGTATGCTTCAAGATGCAAAGGCAATGCGGGAACAACAAGACGCCACCGACGAAGCACACATGCGTCAATATCTTGCTGACCTTCAAGTTGCGGCTCAACTCACAGATGAGGAATTAAACAATATCCGAAAAAGACACGAACTTCTAAGAGCGGAGCACCTTCTTTTGCAGACTCTTAAATCCGACAATGAAATAAGATATAGGTCACAAGGAGGCAATCGTGACGGACTGGCAATGCCAGTTAATTTAGAGTTCGGTGCCTCAACAGTTGCTATGTCCAACCACGAAAGACAGTTCATTGCTGAAAAAATGGAATTGTTTTCGGAAGAGGCAACAGCCCAACTGGTGAGAAAGCACATAACGAAGACAGATAAAGGGACCATCAACCAAAAAACACTGATGAGTAGAGTCTACAAAAGTCAAGATATAGACCAAATAGGACTATTACAGGATTCTCTAAACGGCATGAGCCTCGCAACGAAAGTACTGGACCACGACACCGAGGCGTACACTTCCGGTGAAGCAAAATTATTAGAAAAGATGATGACGAGTACACAAGGTCAGTTCATCCAAACATCAAAGAGCCTCAACACTTATACCGCCATGACAAAGGACCAAATAAAAGTAGGTAGTGAACTTAATAATCTTGACTTCCTTTTGGTAAAAACAAAAAGTCAACTCGAAGGGCAGAATAGAGAGATGATTGACCTTAGCAGAATTGATAAGGCGCTGATGGAGGAAATCGCCCCTCTAATGAAAATCATAAATAACGAAAAATCAAAAGAGGCTGAAAGAAACAAGGCACTGATTGAACTACAAAGCAATCTCAACAAAAAGAAAGGTAAATTATCTGCGCATGCCGCAAGTTACCTCCAACAAGAGAAGGAGGAACTTAAGTTCTCCCAAGACAAAACAATGGCTATGCGTCAATTTGGGTTTGCTATACAGAACTCAGTAGGTTTGCTAAGTGGAATGGCTGGGGGGGCATTGGGAGCGAGTATGTCGTTAGCATTTATGGCAGGCAATCTTATCACTGCTGGGCAGGGTGCGGCCAAAGCCGCTACGCAAATGATGTCACTACAAAAAGCACAGACTCTTTCAATTCTCAAACACAAAGAGTTGACTATCGCAACGGAACTACAGACTACTGCCGCTCAAAAGAATGCAATTGCCAACAGAAGCGCCGCCATTTCGCTTGGGTTAATGGTTGCCCCTTACCTTGCTATTGGTGCCGCCCTTTATATATTTACCAAGAGGGCGGAAAAAGCCGCCACCGGTTTAAGTAAATTGAACGACCAAGCCTTGGGGTTCGAGAACCAAATGCAGTCGATTTCGAGGGACAAAAAAATACTTGGGGACGACGACAGTCTTGCTAAGGCTATTGGTATCGACAACATGAGTACTGGTGAAATACTCGACAGCGGCGCTGACATAAACGCTATGATTAAGACTCTACAAGGCACTATGGGTCAGTACACAGACCAACAAAACACGCAAATTGAAAATGCACTTAAGTATCTCAAAATTATACAAGCCACAAATGATATGGCGGCAAACCTACTTAACAAAGAGTTGTTTGCGCAAAATGCCCGAGATGCTATGGCAGAAATGGGACCGATGATGGCCGTTTGGGACTCCTTGGGAGAAGAAGCAGGAGAGCAACTTTACGATAGTATCAATAGAGTAGGCATGGATTTTTACTCATCAACTGGAGGACCAGCAACAATCGTGGACCACCGAGGAAAATTGGCGTTCGCCGCATCCGCAAACCTGCAAGACCTCATAGGATATATGGAGTATGGTAATAAGTTGAGTCAAGAACAATTAGCCTTAGCAGAAGAGTATTTCAATGATGAACAGATAACTGCTCACCTTCGCAACATGAACGCCTTGGTTATGACCGACGAAATAAGAATAGCCAATCAATATGATTTAGCCGCATCAATAGAAGTAACCAACAATGCGATAGCGGGCGAAGCAGACGAAATACAGAACTTGACCGATGAGATATACAACTTCTCGGGCGCTCGTGAAGAGTTGTTCTTTGGTGGTAAATATGGCAATGTGACCGGCTCTCTTTACAAAACAGTAGTGAAACAAGGGGTCGGTACTTTATACCATAAGAACGAGGTCATAATGACGACGAACTTCCACGGCTTCTTCAATGAGCAAGAAGCGGCTGACCGGATAACAAGAATAGTGACAGATGTCTTAGCGGCACAGTGATAGTAATAGGTGAAGTAAATGCGAGCAGTGGATAGAAAATTAACATTTTGGATGGCGGGCTACTACGACGATTTCATCGGTGCCCGTGCTCTCCCCGACGACCTCAACATACAGGGGACTACTTGGTCCTCATCAAAGACTCACCACGGCAATCCCCTCAACGGGTGGGCCAATCTAAACACACGCTACACCTACGCATGGTGTGAGCGGGGCGATGGTGCCAGTGGTAGATTTCATGCCGCGGCTACTGCTACGGCAGACCAGTACAAACACAATGGTGGTATCAACGAGTGGTTGGCATACGACCAAAACCGACGCAACGCAGGGGCCTATGAAGGAATTGCTCAACTGCAATATCCCGACTCACTGACCAACGCTAACCGTCAGCGATTCGACGGCGGAACAGGCATTCTCGGAGAGGCATACAAAGCCGCCGATGCCAAAGACGCATATCTCCTATTCTCATACGGCTACAACACAGCCAACCGTTACTTCTCGGCCATCGGAACCAACGACAGTTCCTACGGTAGAGCGACCTCAAAGACCCCCGATTACGACGGTGGAGGTAGTGTGCTTAACGCCGCCGCTGGAATACCCATCGGGGTATCAGTGCCGAGCACAGTAGTTCGCACTCATCTTGCCGGAGTATATACGGGTGAAGTCCTAAAGAATGATGGCTATGCCGTGGCACCAAAGGCATATTTGTACCCCATAGAATCCCCCGCTGGCAAACCATTCTTGGTAAGCGAGGTCTATATGACCGCAACCAGTTATGCGCCAGTTCTTTCATTTGATGGTAGTCTTAATTCAAAGGGCGATGGGGACATCTTTACTATGCGCGTGCATGCTTGTGCCGTTGATGCCAGCAGTGCTCGATTTAAATTGAGTATTGGTTGTGAGGGAAGTGCGTTCACAAGTGCCGCATCCGGCGATACTGGTTACTCACGAGCCGCAATTGAGTTGGTAATTACTCCTTCGGCCTACCAAGAAAGCACTTCGGCAACCTACGCAAGCCCACCTACGGTTGCTTCGCTTTGGGACGATTATGATTTCGTCATTGACTACACCAATAATCGCTACACTCTCTACAAAAACGGTAGTGCTGTGGTGACAAATCAAGCCATGACTGCAAAGGCCGACGGAGAGCACTTCGCACCCACTGATATGTACGGTTGGATGATACAGGCTAAAAGTTGCTCTAAGAAGGCCGCTGTGCTCATTGACCGCGTTGGGCTGGTTAGACCCCTCAACGACTATCCAAGCGGCTTAGAGATGCCCCCAGCAGTGTCTATGGGCTACAATACTTCTGTGAACTCCGTATCGACCCTAAATCTCACATTGATTGATGATGATGCCCAGTTAAGCCTACTTGAGTTCTTCAATGCTTCATCATACGCTGACTGGTCTTTGCTTATGTTCCGTGACAATATCGACCGACCTCTATGGAGGGGTATGGTCACAACACTAAATTACTCGATGAACGGTGCCGAGCGCACACCAACAATTAAGTTATCCGCACAAGACTACTTCGCTCCCCTTGACCAACAGATTCCTATGTGGGAACTCGGTGACTCGGGCGATGCAGATAGCACGGAGTCCGTCGCCTACAATAGGAGCGAAGCACAGAACAACCTCAACACCTACTACTTCGGTGCATCACGCTTGGTTTCAGCCAACGCAGGTCTTGGTTTCAACGAAGTCGACGACGGTACCGATGTATTCCTTGCTCACAAAGACAGTCGTATGCGTAATCGCTCGGCACACCCTATCCAAATGTACGGCAACGAAGATACAATTGGACCTAACAATGCTTATTCTAATTGGGATGATGCATGTGATGATGGTGACGCAACACCCTCGGCTCAGTATCGAGTGCTACATTCTCGCTGGATGCAGGATTTTAAGAACTCATTGTGGTTCAAGCACATGTTTAGTCGTATAAAGGAAGAGGCAATCACTACCACTCTTTCATCAGCATTTGCTGTGGGTGACACAAGCATAGCACTAACCGACTACTGTGGTGGCTTGGCAACTGGCGGCAGTATTGAGATTATTGATTCCGACGGAATTGTTGACTCGGGTGTAGTGTCGAGCGCCTCGCCCACAACAACAACAGCAATCACAGCCATTGATTGGGTTTCCACAACAGAACTCTTAGTAAGTGGTACTGGTGCCGTATCGGAAAGTTCTCCCGAATACTTCGTTTTCGTTTATCTCCCAACATCTACGGCAAGCGGTATTCTAAATAAAATTATCACCATAAGTGGCTCAAGCAACAGTAATTTGAATAACGAATGGATTATTCGTAGAGCGCCTTTACAGAAGGCCGACGGTACCTTTGAGTACCTTGTCACTCGAAACGGAGTGGCCTCAGTTAGATGTATTCTTTTGGACCCAGTAAATACAAACATGAACATAAGTCAATTACGAAGATACGGTACAATTTTGGGGCATACTAATTTAAGTTCTTTTTGGAGAGGTAAAATCTACACAACCAACCCTACTCAGTCATATACCGTACCAAATACATTCAATCGCAATTTGAACAAAGTAGTAGAGGTAGTACCTACGGCAGGTTCTACTCAGTGGCTTGGTACAACAGCGGTAGTACCAGCCACTAACTTCTTCCAGCGTGACCACGCAAGCGGCGCTACTGTAAAGATACGGCAACATGTTGACGACTACAAGCATGTGTGGGTCCAGTGGGCCGACATGAGGAATGATGGTTCGGCTGATGCTGACATGGGATTCCGTAAGAAGAACTTCGGACTTATGGCACCATACGCACAGAACTACTCAGTGTCAATGGTTCTCGCAGACTCTACTGTGTCAAACGATACTGAAAGGCAGGAGTTCGTAGACTTGGCAGTTGGTACTGATGTGGACCTATGGCAGATGGATGCTACCGTTGACCCAATCACAGGCAACACTTGGTCCTCCGTCAACTCTAACTCCTACAATCCCGACTCATTCACCGGCTCCGACGACGACCGCTACCACAATTGGGAAAGTAAAGCCGGTTCATTTTTATTCGTTGATACTTCCAAGTTCTTCAATTTGAATACTGAATCTAACGGCGGCAGAACAGGACAGACTTCCGGCGGCAGAAAGGAGATTGGCGATTTCCTTGTAGAAACAGAAGGCTTCCCTGTGCTCATTGACAATTATTGGCTAAGAGCCCCGACAGGCCCACACAATCTCGAAGAAGGCGAGTCCGACACTTGGAACTCTAATTACAAGTTCTACAATAGCCAAGTATCACTTCTTGCAGAAGATATAGAAGTAGGTGACAAGGTTATTCAATTGGAGAATGACATTATCAAGTTCCCAAATCAAAGCGCCAACACAAGAGTTGCTGGTCAAATTGTGTCCCACGAAAAAGATAAAATCTTCCACTTTGAGGCACAAAGGAAGTTCATTAGCAAAGCCGGTATCACCATTAGTAGCGGTGGTACGGGCATAGCCAAAATCACCGGTCAATCAAGCGGAGCAGTGTTTGATGGCTACAATCTTAGGACTGGGCACTACATTACAATTAGCGGGTCGAACACTACCCCTACCGTAGACGGAACACACCAAATCATAGGCGTAGGCAACACCCCCACCTCCACGGGATATGAACTTGAAATTACTATTACAGGAACAATAAGTAGTTCGGGAACAGGCACAATAGATGCTGGTTATCCCACCTACATTGTGAACGCTATCTGTGACTTGGGAGTACCTAATCCCAAGAGCACACAGGCTGGAGATTGGAACGGTGCGGCATACGGAAGTAGCGCCACAACGACGGCTCAAAGTGCCGAGCAACTCATCTTTGCCAAAGGCGGTGCCCCGACTCCCTCGAACACCCCTTCTTATTCGGAAGTGACTATCAGCACCGACCCCGATGTGACCAACTCATTCCCCGATGCGGCAGTCTATGTCGGCCTTGCTCAAGTATTCCCCATGCGTTTGATGATGCAGGTTGATGGGTTTATCGAAAACGAAGCATCTCTCACCTTTAATGAAGACGACAAGTTCCGTGTCACATGGCTTGACTCACTGACACAGAATTGGTTGACGCAATCAGCCCTCTATGGAATACCATCTATTGCATCCATACCTATTATGAGCAACATGACAAACACACAGACTGACGCTTCATCGGGCTCGGAGAACGCAATCATTGCGAGCACTACCAGTACTGGTTTAGGCAACAAAGTTACAATAGTAGGTAATCCTCAAGGCTCCGACCTTACGCTAATAAATGGGGACATTGTGGAGATTGTCAACAACAGTCAATTAAGCCTTCTTGCTGACAATTACAAAACAAGGTATGCTGTTTCCGATGTAGGGGTAGGGGCCCCACACAATTTCAAAGTTGTTGCCGTAGGTAAAAATGTAACTTCTAATGATGGCTACTGGCGCAAGGTTGGCTCAGTTGATACATTCGGTTCAGTCAACGACTGCCGAAGCACCACAATCGCTAACATCTTTTCGACCACTCAAAGTGGCAGTGGTATTGGTCACATTGACGGTACTCGCTCGGTCATGTCTTGGCTTATGGGTCGGGACTCACAGCCATCATTCCGACCTACATACAGCAACGGTTTTGTGTTCAACAATACCAATCTAAAAGTATCTCAAATAACCACCGAGTCGTCGGGGCAGATTTCAAATGTCCGTGTGTTTTACAATGGCTCAACATCATTCGTCGATTATCCGGCGGCTACATTAGGTGCACGCCCTCGCTGGGACATTGTTCATGTACCTGCTGTCAAATCACAAAATGAGGCATTGATTGTCGCAAAGCAAGAGTACGAAAAGAACAAGGCCGCTCCATTCGCAGTGACAGCCGAGATTACTCGGTTCAGTGACAGCCATACTATGAACGGACTTAACGACACCATGCTCTACAACGCCCGCTACGGGTATGTAGCCGACCAATCTCGAACAATCCCCCGTACCTTTGGAGTAGGTAGCGGTGCATACACCGACGACAAAGCATGGGCTTGGGCCTCTCTTTGGGGCGGCAACTTGTTCCCCGGAATACAAAACGCACTCGACGGACGAGATGGCGCTACGCCCAGCAATACTGACGAACAAAGTACGCTGGCATTTTCGGACAACTACTACTGGGTCGGAGCCAACTCCTTGTCCTACGCTACACAGGTAGTGCATATCCCACAAGGAATGCCAAAGACCACTGAAAAGACAGCCGCCAGCGGCAAGTACAATG
>TARA_R110001592_G_scaffold7678_4_pt1 | contig 10378 bp, 8 predicted proteins | sample TARA_R110001592 | Tara Oceans TARA_R110001592 (sample SAMEA4398387) | marine metagenome | biome: Polar Biome; feature: [SRF] surface water layer (ENVO:00010504); material: water (ENVO:00002006), including particulate matter (ENVO:01000060) such as... | depth 5 m | reverse complement strand
AGCTTATTGACGGGAAAAAGAACGTACAACAAATTATAGAGGCTCTGCATGTTAAATTCCCAGACGCTGGTAACTTAAGCACTGATGTGAATGAATTTATCACCACCGCAATTGAAAAGAAGTGGCTTTATCATGACTAATCAACCCGTAACCGACTTATCAAAGCAAGACTCCTCTGCCATTTCCGCTAGCAAAGTAGGCCCACCACTTTGGCTACTCGCTGAGCTAACTTATGATTGTCCTCTGCACTGTCCTTATTGCTCAAATCCAACTGAGTTAAGCGCAACAAAAAACGAGTTGACCACACAGCAATGGTGCCAGGTATTTAGCCAAGCAAGAGATATGGGGGCGGTACAACTCGGTTTTTCTGGTGGTGAACCCTTGTTACGCAAAGATTTAGAAGCACTAGTCAAGCATTCTAGACAACTCGGTTTTTATACTAATTTAATTACCTCGGGTATCGGTTTAACCGAAAAACGTATTGCGAGGCTAAAAGAAGCGGGTTTAGATCATATTCAAATAAGTTTTCAAGGTGCTGATCCTGAGTTAAATGATGCAATTGCAGGTCGCGGTAATGCCTACCAACAAAAATTTGATATGGCTAAATCGGTTAAAGCGCAAGGTTATCCTATGGTGCTTAACTTTGTGTTATCCAAACAAAACCTTGACCAAATTGCTGATATTATGCGCCTCAGTTGTGAGCTAGAAGCTGATTATGTTGAGTTAGCAACCGCACAATATTATGGTTGGGCGTATGAAAACCGTGATCATTTATTACCGTCGCGAGAACAGCTAATTGAAGCTGAGAAAATTGTTAATGATTTTAGAGATGAACAACAAGGCAAAGGGCCACATTTTATTTTTGTAACGCCTGATTACTTTGAAACTCGTCCTAAAGCTTGCATGAATGGGTGGGGATCTACCTTTTTAACGGTAACGCCAGATGGATCTGCTTTACCTTGTCACAGCGCCAAAATGCTGCCACTGACTTTTCCAAACGTTAAAGATAAATCTATTGATGAAATTTGGAAGAAAGACTTTTCTTTTGATTACTTTCGCGGTGATGATTGGATGCCACAACCGTGTAAAGGTTGTGATGAGAAAGAAAAAGACTTTGGAGGTTGTCGTTGTCAGGCCTTTATGATGACTGGCGACATGCATAAAACTGATCCCGTCTGTAGTAAATCTGAAGATCACCATTTAATTCAACAGGCTATTGCAAGTGCAACTAAACCGACAAAAGAAATAGTCATACGTGTTAACCAAAAAGCAATGAAGCATGCGAAAGACACTAAGTTAAACATTGCACGTATTAAAGTATAATTTTGGCCTCTGAATTGATAAAACTGACCAAATGACAGAAGATATTTATCGCCATCAAAATGGCTTGAAACATATCAACATTATCAATAGTGAAGATTTTAGCGCGCTTTTTGTCGTTAATACCCCCATATTTGATAATAGTGGTGTTGCTCATGGCGTTGAACATATGGTTTTTCGTCGTAGTACTGCTTTTCCTCATCCAGAAACCTTATTTCAACTTACCTCGCTCACTGATGCAAAAATTAATGCATCAACGTGTACAGATACCACTTATTTTCATTGCCAAAGCCAGTGTTCTCATACTTTTATGCTGGCTATTAATTACTTACTAAATGGTTTATTTAATCCTATTTTCGATACTGAAGATTTACACTGTGAAATTCATGATGGTAATGATAAAGGCGTTATTTATCAGGAGTTAATTGGCTCAGAGCAAGAGGATAGAAAAAGTACTAAAGAAAAGGATAAAAATTATTTTTGTTATGGTGGCATTAGCGCATCAATTGGTGACTTATCTCTTAACGACTTAACAGCTTTTCATCAACGATTTTACCAAGCAAGTAATATAACCTTAGTTACCGCTAATGCAGATATTGAACAAATAGCAAACTTAATAGCATTATTACCTAAGCAGGATAGACAATCCAAACAGATAAAAATAGCATTAGATAAGAACAGTAAAAATAAACAAGATGGTGATAGTAAAAGGTATCAACAAAAAAAATACTCTCAAGAAATCAACAAACTGATTACTGTTTACCATTTGTGGTTACAAGATCCTTATCATCAAGAAATTGATGATTACAAAGAAATTGCATGCACTAATAAAGTATTAGAAATCCATCAAAATACCTTATCCGTACTGCCACAAAGCAACTTGATATCTCCCTTGATTATCCTTTTAGAACAACGAATAAAAGAAGCGAGTATTGTTCAAGTTAATAATATGGATATAGAAAGCAAAGGGGTAAAACAATCCGTAAATACAATACGATTACCTAGCTTGTTTACCGCTTTATACCAAAAGGCGAAAAAGCAATTAACTTACAATGAATTAAGCGTTTACTTGAGTCATGCTTATGTCTGTGATCAAAGTAATGTATTATGGATAGCTCAGGTTAGTGATGCTGAAAAGAAACTGGCGACAATTACTAGCTATATTATTAGTGCATACCCAAGGTTTTTAGCACCACGCTGTCAAGGCCTTTGCTATGCAACTCACGCATTAACGATTGAAAATTCTGCTTATCTCGCTATATATAGTGCTTTTGATGTGAGTCCCGAGACTCGACTAAAAGAAGTTCTTCTTTGTTTATTGAAATTAAGTCAAGACGACACCTTTATCAACACAAGCTTAGCACTTGCTAAAATTAAATACTGCCTTGTGTACCAAGTAAATAATAACCAAGTAAATAATAACCAAGTAATGAACATAACCTCCACCGATATATCTGCCTACCTCCAAATGCTAATAAATGCAGATATACGGTAATTTCACCCAATATGGTTAATTAAATACCAATATCGTCAACGTTGAGTGATGAATCGTCCACACATCCTTCTAACATATCGAATGCTTCCCGAAAGTACTGGGCCATTGGTTCAAGGCTGGCAATTTTACTATTGCAACACACCAGACCAATTTGGGCGATGCCATTGTATGTGACCATTGTAATATTAACTCCACCCCCCGGTGTCATCGCAGAAATGGGGTAGTTGGCGAGTAATTTAGCATCTTTAAAATACAAGGTATTTGGTGGACCTGGCATGTTAGAGACTAGAATATTGCCTATTGGCCTGAACCAATCTGAAATATGCAATATTTCAAAAAGGGTCGAATATGACTGTATTAGCAAAGTGTAATAACTAAAAGCGGCAGGATGCGAAACCTTTGCAGCTCGTTTAACGATACGATGATTTTCGATAATTTGCCGCAATCGCAAATAAGGGTCTTTTTCATCGTGCGCTAATTCAACGGGCACAATGGCAATTTTGTTACCCGCGGTGGTTTCCCCTGGTTTACGTAGGTTGATCGGCATATTGGTATAAAGGGCTTTGTCAAAGGTATAACCATAATCTTTTAAAAATCGATGCACACCAATATCAAATGCACACAACATAATTTCATTAGCCGAGGCTCTTAGCCGAATACTTAGTGTTTTTACCCTGAAAAAATCGATATCTAAGGTAGATACCACCCGGCCTTTTTTAACCTGACCTGTAAGTATCGTTTTCGTACCCGAAAATGGGATCGGCATATAGACCTGATTTATCCTGAGTAGCTTCAGTAATAAACGGAACAAAATCCAAATAAGATCTTTTGCAGTAATTATTATGTCCCACAAACCAGTCATTATTTGCTTAAAAATATTGGCCTTTTTCCGGTCTCGAAGCGTCAGATCTGCAGCCCAGACTGGAACAAAATCCTGACTGTTTTGTTGCTCTGAATATCCTTTTTGAAACCAACGTACAAGGGTTGCACCATCGCCGTACATATGGTGCACCTTGACATAAATCGCAAACCCATGATTTTCCTTATCTTTAATTAAATGATATTGCCAAAGCGGTTTGTCTCTATCAAGCCATGTTTCATGTAATTTTGCGACAAATTTGTGCAACTCTGGTTTGTTATTAATGTCGTCAAGTACATGCATCTGCACATGGTAATCCATGTTTAACTGATCGACAGGACTCAATTTCATTGGATAACCTAAAAAGCAACTTACTCTACAATTAAAGGGTGATACTGCTTTGTTAAAGCTCTGCAATTCGACGAAAAGCTGCTCCACATAATCTTCAGGTGCATCTGCAGGCATCTCTAATAGTTGCAATCCTGCTACGTGCTTAGGGTTGGCTTCCGATTCAGTAATCCAAAACGTCTTGTCGATAAATGTAATCTTTTTGGTCACAAGCTAATCCTTTCTAATTTATTCACTAACATTGAGTATGTCAGGAATATTTAAATTTTGTCTGAATTTTTGCGTTTAGAGTAGTATCATTCGTTAGTACAAGCAAATAGAACAAACATACAGTGCAAGCAATTGAAAATATAACTAATGGAGAGTAAAGCGTGATAAGAGTATTGTTTAATAAAAAAGGAGATGTTTTTCGCACCTTAATTTTGGTATTAGATACTCAATGCAATAGTACAGCATATTTGGATGCACTGAATGTGCCAGCAGAAAGTACTACTGCCGACCTTTTTGAACAAAGCATCACTTTTCATCTGTACCGCAGACCTGCCATTGAATCTTGCCAGGCCACGCAAATGGACAAAAGTCGTTAGTTAATGTGAGCAAAAGGACTTTATTTTCACTCGAAGGGCGTCACTTGGGGTTTAGTTTAGTTAAGTGGATGAAATTTACTGGGATTATCCTACGGTTTTTCCTACATAAACACCAAGTATAACTGTATAAAACCTGCTCCCATGCCCAACAAGGCACCAGTAACAATGAGCTTCCACTCATCGGCTTCATATGCCGGGCGCAGCACACCTTCGAACTCATCAGGAGACAAAGCTTTCATGCGCTCACACAAAACATCACTAATGCCCAGAGCCTTGTCGGTGTATTCATAGGCATAAGGCAAATATTTTTTTGAATCCTCAAAAATGCGTTTGATAGCGAGTTCTTTCATTTTAAAATAAGGTTCAGAGCCAACTCCCAAAGCGAAATAGGGTTGCGCAAAGGCAACATAACGTTCAATAGCATCGTTAACATGTAATTCCATTAGCTCTGCAAACTGACCCGACCCCGAACCATGTAGGGCTATTTCTATGATGTTTTCTGACGTCATTAATTTAGATTCAATAATGTCTGAATAGACTCGTGATACTTCATCCTGACGCTTTAAAAACATTCCCTGAATAGTAAAACCCATAAATTTTATTGGATATTTAGGTTCAAAAATTATTTTTAACGCGATCCAATTTGTTAAGTAACCAACGATTAAACCGCCTATGGGCAATACCCACCATTGTGGTAAATACATCCAAACAAACATTGTTGGCAAACCAAACAGTAGCCCAAACCAAAAGCCAGAGCGTTCGATAAACGGGAATTCTTTCTCCCCCGACTTGAGGAATATTTCATTGATCAGTTCTGGTGAGTCCACTAGCTTACTAACTACCAACTCTTTAATATCAACAATTTCTTCAATATTGTGTTTAAAATCATTAACCATGTTGTCAACAATATTGGGTATATCTGCTTCTACACGCGCATACAGGAGGTTTTTACCATGCACCGGTAAGGCAGCCCAAAGCAGGGGTGCACATTCGCGCATCATATCGTTAACTATTCTTCGCACAACCTGTTTTAAACGGCGCTGCATAGCTTTTGTGAGTTCTTTTGGCTCAATTCTAGAAGCAAGTTCTTGAACGCTAAGTAATTTACCCAACACCAATTCCACTTCAATTTCTGCCATTTCTTTACGCTTTGCCGGAATTAATCCCTGCCACCCCAAAAATGGCTTTATGCCGATGAACTCAATAGGATAAAACATCATTTTAACCGCAAGGAAATTTGTAGACCAACCGACAATCGCACTGATTAGCGGAATAGACAATAAACTGAGAGTTGCAAAACTAAAACCAAAATCCATAAAATAGGGTCGCGCCGTTTATATATTATTCGTGGGCCGAAATGCTACTCATCAGGCTACCATCGGAATTAGAATGGTCAATATAAAAAAAGAATTATTATTTGATATTGAAATATTTTAAAAAAATTACTTTATTAACAACAGTATACTAGTATTAGCTGGTTGAATTCCACAAATATTCTGTTAATAGAATATTAAATATAGGTAGCGTTTTCTAATTATTTACGATTATATTTACCTATTGTAGTAAAAAGAGAACAACAACATGGCAAATAAAAGACTTTCTGAACTAGAGAACGTCATGAAAACCGCCGAATCTTATGCCGAGTATAAGGACGCAGCACAGGCGCATGACGAATTATCGGGCGCTCCAGAATGGAAGGCCAAAGACGCCTGCAAAGATTATGATTACCTAGCAATTCGAAAACGCGTGCAAAGGATCAAACAAGCAAAATCAAGCAATGACGCAGCAGGTCTGATGTACATTCTGCATGAAGGTCTGCATGGAAATTTAGGTAATATCGCCGCTTCTTCACTCAATCGCCATGCAAAAATTGGCACCAAGCATTTAATCGAAGAGTTTATTAAGCAAGTTTGCGAAGCGTTGGATTTTATTTATCAGGCCGACGAAAACGAAATCGATTTTTATGAGAAGTTATCCTTTTTTGATGAAACTGCTCATGCTTTTGGACGCAGTTGTTTGATGCTCAGTGGCGGCGCGGGTTTAGGTTTCTTTCACGGTGGCGTAGTTAAATCTTTAGTTGAACATGACTTGCTACCCGACGTTATATCAGGAGCAAGCGCGGGTTCTATTATTGCGGCTTTAGTTGGAACGAGAACTAACGAAGAGCTAAAGAATATTCTAACTCCCGAGGCTATTTACACCAAATTTTGTCAGTGGCGTTTATGGAAAGGCTTTAGTAAAGACAGCCTACTTGATAGCACCAATCTTGAAAATGCGCTAATTGAATTATTTGATCTGACCACCTTTGAAGAAGCCTATAAAAAGACTGGCAAACATATGACTATTACGGTTTCGCCAGCTGACCTGCACCAGTTCTCACGTTTACTAAACGCTAAAACTTCGCCGAATGCGATTATCGCCCAAGCTGTTAGAGCATCTTGTGCTATTCCCATTGTTTTTTCACCGGTTCAATTAAAAGCTAAAAATCAGGCAGGTGATATTGTTCCCTATATTCCCACCCGTCGTTTTGCTGACGGCTCGATCATGGCTGACTTACCTTTTCAGCGCTTAGCGCGTTTATATGGCGTTAACCATAGTATTGTCAGTCAAACTAACCCTATATCTACATTATTTCGGGCACGTGATAAACGCGATACCACCGGCTTGCTGGGATTGACTTTGCGCCACGCAGCCAAGATTGCCAAAATTAATAGTATTTATGCCTTTGATGTACTGGAAGGTTTTATCAGCCATAGAGCGACTAAATTGGGTATTCACAAAATTCGCTCGATTATTGACCAGCAATATATGGGGGATATTAACATTTTGCCTGATCCCACATTAACCAATTTTATGCAAATCATATCCAATCCAAGCAAGGAGAGTCTGGCCGAGCTATTTAAACATGGAGAGCGTGCCACCTGGCCGCAACTAGATTTAATTGAGCGAAATACCATTATCAGTAAAACACTGCGCAAATATCTGAAACTCCTAAAAGAAAGAGAAGCTCGAATACTTGGCAAACATAATGGATTACAAGTCGTTAACGGCTAAACCGTTTGGTTTTACAGCAAGGCAGTTATGACGTTATGGCCAAAACAGCCTTAATACATTAGTGCAAGATATAAAAGGGTCATCATTTATGACTGACAAAATAGTAAAAATTTCTGATGATTTTTGGAATATTCGCGGCGAATTTAGAGTTTTCGGTTTGTTAAATATTGGTACCCAAGCTTCTTTGGTAAAGCGCGGTAACGGCAAGTTTGTATTATTGGATGCTTATACCTTGCATGGTGATATTAAACAGCAAGTCGACTCGCTGACCAACAATGGGGTCGATATTGAAGCTATTATTAACTTACACCCCTTTCATACTGTGCATGTTGAAAAGGTACATGCTGATTATCCAAACGCAAAATTGTATGGTACACAGCGTCATCTTGATAAGTTCCCAGACCTGCCATGGCAAACACAGTTAACCAATTCAAATGAGTTTGCTGCCTTGTTTTCTGAGGATTTTGAATTTTCAGTGCCCCGCGGTGTTGATTTTATTTCCAATAATGAGAATCTGCATTTTTCATCGGTATTGGCTTACCATATGGCATCAAAAACCATTCACGTTGACGACACCTTAATGTTCCTAAAGCTACCCGGTTTACTTGGTGTTTTAAAAAGTCCTGACGTGTCTTTTCATATGACATTGTCCAGAACGTTAGAGTCGCGTAAAGGTGCTGCTGATGATTTTAGGCTTTGGGTTGCGCAAATAGCGGAACAATGGAGCGACGCTGAAGTGCTATGCGCAGCTCATTCACATACATTGATTGTCAAAAACAAATCGCCCTCTATTGCGGCAATGATCATGATAGCATTGCAACGCGAAGAAAAAACCTTAATACATCACCAAAAGAAGTTTGGGTAACAATGTTTAATTCGCTCAGGTGCAAATCGTTATGTAGCCTCAACTCGGGTAAAGTAAAAAATAATAAATACTTGCCATGAATACTTGTTAAAGTAAGTCACCTTATTGTGCATTCAAATAGATATCTATGAACCATAATCCCAAAAATAAAAGTCAGAATTCCCCTACAAAAGCACCTAATTCCAGAAGACAAGGTGTGGGTCGTTTAACTATTGACGCAGTATTAGCTATCACTAACATTGTTGAATCAATGCATATGCGTGTAAGTCCGCTTTCAGCGATAAAGTCGACGACTGAAAAAGAACAGCTTTCAGGCATAAGCGGGTTGGTGTATCGCAATATTCGCAATGTGACTCAGCGGGTAGGTAAAAGTATTGATGCACCATTGGCGGCAATAAGCAAAATACTAGCTTCTCAACCTAATTCAACGTCGACACAAGCTTTGCTTGCAGCCTTGAACGGTGTATTGGGTGATCATCTTGTTCTTAGCGAGAACCCTTTGGCTATTCCAATGCACTTTCGAAGAGAAGGGAAAATTCTAACTGAAGTTCAATTGTGTGAGATCATAAACCAAAGCAATGGAAAACTTCTGATCATGGCTCATGGCCTGTGTATGAATGACCTGCAGTGGTGTCGAGAAGGCCATGATCATGGTGCACAATTGGCAAAAGAGTCAGGTATGGGGGCCATCTACCTGCATTATAATTCGGGGCGGCATATTTGTGACAACGGCAAACAGTTTGCGAGTTTATTGGAGTCTCTGGTAAACCTATCAGATAAACACTTAGACATTAATATATTGACTCACAGCATGGGGGGGCTAGTATCGCGCAGCGCTTTTCATGTTGGAGAAAACAGTGGGCACAAATGGCCTGAACTACTCAACAACTTAGTGTTTTTAGGTACGCCACACCATGGAGCTGCGCTTGAAAAAGCCGGTAACTGGATTGATTTGATTTTAGGTGCTCATTCATACACCGTTCCGTTTGCACGCTTAGTGAAAGTGCGCAGCGCTGGGATTACAGATTTGCGTTATGGCAACGTGCAGGCGTTGGACCGGCATACTACTGACCGCTTTGAGTTCAGTGGCGACCAGCGTTTGCCTTTACCTTTACCTGATAACGTGAAGTGTTTCGCGGTAGCAACGAGTGCTATAGAAAGTATCAATTACCCCTTAGGTGATGGACTGGTACGGATAAAAAGTGCACTGGGTGAGCACCAAAACCCGGCGTTTGATTTACATATTCCAGATATTAGAAAATGGGTAGGTACTAACATTAATCATATGCAATTGTTAAGCGACCCTAAGGTTTATCAAGTGTTGAAAACTTGGTTTGAGATAGCCTAATTGAGATTAGCACCTATTTAGTGCACCAAAATCGATCTTTAACGTGCCAATTACCGGTTGTCGGGACACCATTCCCGATGTCAATATTATTGCTGATTATATTGAAACTGCAATGGATAGTATTAAAGGAGGTATCTATTTAAGAGATTTAATGCAGAAGCAGAAAAGCGAGCAATAATATTTTTAAAATATTGTGTAATTAGTATGCGATTTCTAATTTATATCTCTAATATACATTCCATCAAAGCAATACAATTAATTTTAAATATCTATGGAGTAAATATTATGAACAACATCGACAAGATTAAAGAAACAGCTTCTAATGCAGAAGACAAGATTAAAGAAACAGTTTCTACTGCTGAAAACATGATAAAGGAAACAGCCTCTACTGCAGAAGAAATAGCTCGTAAAGTATGGTTAGCTGGTTTAGGTGCATATGGTAAAGGCTATGAAGAAATAAAAGGCCGTATCGAAGCGCTTTCAACTGATTCAAACAAATTGT
>TARA_R110001592_G_scaffold2215_10_pt1 | contig 10379 bp, 5 predicted proteins | sample TARA_R110001592 | Tara Oceans TARA_R110001592 (sample SAMEA4398387) | marine metagenome | biome: Polar Biome; feature: [SRF] surface water layer (ENVO:00010504); material: water (ENVO:00002006), including particulate matter (ENVO:01000060) such as... | depth 5 m | reverse complement strand
AATATGGGGAATGGTTACGAGTTTTATCAGGCTGCAAGTATTGGAGGTACAGACGGCTTGCGTGGCTTTAGAAATCAAAGATTTATTGGTAAGACTTCTTATTATCAAAATACCGATATTAGGTTTAGCTTAAAAAAGAAACGTACGCGTTTAGTGCCCTTGGCTTTGGGTTTATATGGAGGATTTGATTATGGAAGAGTATGGAACCCTGGTATTATTTCAAAAAGTTGGCATACGTCTTATGGCGGGGGTTTCTTTTTGAATGCCTCAGATGTTATTTCAATAAATACAGCACTATTCGCGAGTGAAGATGGAACTAGATTTATGTTTGGGTTAGGTTTCGGTTTCTAATAGTGATTGTTACTTTAAATGATACGAATAGAGATTACCACCAGTACCATGTGAACGTTCATCAGAAATGAGTAGTGTGTTGTCATTTAGAAAACATACAGATTCTAATTGCGTTCTGGCTCCTAATTCAATTTCCTGTAGTTTGCCTTTAGAGAAATCATTCCACGTAAATTCAGTAAACACAAAAAGTTTTCCATAACTAAGAGCTACTATTTTATCCCCTTTGGGTGAAATATCAATTGAGGTAATTTGACATGTTTTCCAATCTGTACAAGGTGTAAATGAACCAACTAAAGTTGCTTCATAGTTGCCGGCTTTATCTGGTACAGAATAAATATGGGCCTCTCCTTTAAATGGTCTAGTCCTATTTTTGGTAACTATATAAAGTAAATTCCCATGATGAAATAGTGCTTCGGCATCATATAAAAGTTCGTCTTCCTTAGGTGGAAATTCTTTTTGATTTGGATAGTTAAATTCAATTTGTTCAGCATCTATTTTATCGCCAGGTTCACTATTTGGGTTAGGCAATTTATAAATGACTAAATTTTTACGATTGTTGTGATTATTACCAATATTTGCTACATATAGGTTGCCAGCCGTGTCTTTGGCCAAATCTTCCCAGTCATCATTTTTACCGTTTTTAACCTCTAGGGTTTTTAGAATGTCGCCTTTAAAGTTTACCTGATAGATTTCATCTTTATTACCATTATCCTCAACTGCCCAAACTGTAGAATCACCATAAGTAACCAAGCCAGAATTTTCTTTTAAGCTGCTAGGTAAGTCTGTTATAACTTTTAATTGACCATAATTGGTACACGAAGTAAGTGCTGAAAATATGGTAAATGTGATTAGTGCTAGTTTATTCATTTGAATCTGATAAGGGCATATATATTTCAGCTTTCCAACGAAAAGCATCTCCTCCCATATTCGGATTGTTGAAAAAGAATTCTATTGGTTTTTTGTCTACTTCAATGGCATTCTTTTTAGCATAATCTAGCAAAGTGTACCACGCTCTGTCTGAAGTCATATAATTACCATTGTAAATAGCCTTTAATGATTTCATTCCTATAAATTCCTTATAAACAACATCCTTTATAGTTGGCAAACTATCTTTTTTAATTATTGGATAGCAAAAATTAAAAACAATGCTGTCGTTTTGCATATTCCAATCAGTGGTTTCTATAAAGGGAATACCGTTAACTTCAATTTCATTATTGCCAATGACCGAATTAAGAAAAGGATAACTTTCCATCATTGCAAATGCTTTTTGATTTTGAATGGTTTTATGCTCAACACATGCGCAATAGGTAGAAGGTAATTCCTCTACACCAATGAACGTAACCTTAAATTCTTTCAGATGTTTATTTAAACTTTCTATAAATTCAGTGACTGTTTTTCTAGATGTTTTTTCTAAATTAGTATCAGCAAAAGGAATGTATAATTTGTTTTTTAAGCTATAATTTACATCTTTTATATCTACTACTAAGTGCGAGGTAGAATCTGTTATAGGTGTTATATTCCATTGATAGACATGGGTCGAATCACCAAATGAAATCATTTGCTCTAAATGGTATAGGTTCTTCACTTGCCTTATAGAAGCCTTGGGTAAAGAATTATTCCAAGCTTTTAGCGCTTGGTTTATTATGCCTGCACTCGAATTAGCGGCAACTCTAACCTGGTAATCTTGTGGCTTAATGAAAAAATACCAGAGTAATCCAATTGAGACGATTGCAACTGCAATGGTAATTCCTTTTCTCATAGTTATTTAATTCTGCGCGATATTTGAGTTCTTCTTCATTTTAATTTTAGCATTCAATAGAGCGCCTATTTTCCTTCCTTGACCAACCCCGACTTCAACTGCAGCTCTATAATGTATACCACCGTACATTCTGCTAATAGCTGCTTCGTCTGCTGCTGCATTAAAAGAAGTGTACTTTCTAATGGGCAGACCGTATGGTGTTTCAGTATCATCCGAAAAGCTAAAATTTTCACCAAAAATGCTGGTCAAAGCAGAGCCAGCAGCACCTGACACAACGCTGTGCCCACTTGTATATTCTGGAAAAGGAGGTGTTTGAAGAATAGGTTTCCAATTTTCGTCGATATGTTGATTTATTAAAGTTTCAGGTCTAATTAAGTTACTTCTATACTTTTCATCCCAACAACTAATAAATGCATCTGCGATTGCTAATGAGGTTTTTGTATATGCAAAAACCGTATCATCGAAATTGCTGTCTGTACTTCTACACGCAATTTTTGTAATACCTATCCAATGCGCTCCTGGGGTTATTTTTTTTGTAGCGAACATTAGGTGTCCTCGTGTAACTGATACATAGGGGTTGCAATCCCAAAATTTGGCAATGGCTACTTCATCTGACTCGTCTCCGTTCGCCGTAATTTTGTTGCTAATATCATAAACCTCTAGAAGTTCTTTATAGAAGTCTGAATCTTTTTCTAATGAAAATGGAGGTGGCGGAACAGGTTTAAACTGAGAAGCAGAATCTAATATAAATGGGCGTATTTTGCTCCAATGTGGTTCAATGCCATCCATATATGCAGGTGGTGTGGGTTGCCATCTAGAAGCATCATCGGTATTTACCGTAAACTTAGGCATAGTACGTGTTTGGCTATAATTATCCTTACTCATCCATCCTTTTATATGTTCTGCAACTTTTAATCCATAAGCTTTAGAAGCTTCGAATTCAGTTTCATTTTGAGTTCTCCATACATGGAATAAGCTGTCTTGCAATACATCGAATTTATCTTCTGAGAAAATCAATTGACGACTTATATTCATATGTGCAATTAACGCCGATAGTTGAGGATTAATTCCTGAGATGGAGTCCATTTTAGGAATAGGTTTCAAGTCTGTAATTTGACCTGATAACGTTTGATAATCAGGGTTTACTTGAGCTATTATTTCATATGCAGCAATATTGGGATAAGCGAATATTCTACTAGCCACTGGTGGCGAGAAAATATCATGAATCATTATTTCTACTATCTTATCGATAGAGTTGTGTAACTCTTCTGCAGATATTATTATGGGTTCTTCTTTCTTTGCGCAACTTGCAAGAAAAAGGCTCACCATTAGTACTGTAATATACCTTTTCATACGTCTATTGTTTTAGTATTTTATATACTTGTGCCGCTTCATTGTTAAATGTAAGCAGTAAGTAATTATGGTTGTTTATATGTATAATATTCATATTTCTAATTGATTTGCCCATAAGGTCAAGGCCAATTCGATTGGCTAAGGTAATATTGTTGACATCATTTATCAAAACTCCGGGGAAAGAATCAAAACGACCGTGGTAAGGTTTTACTCCAAAATAATTTCCAGCAGCTAAAATTTCGGGTTGAGAATCACCATCAAAATCATATTCTAAAAAGGACAGAATAGGGGCTAACTGCAACTCGAAATTAAAAGGAACAAAGTAAAATTCACCATCATCGTTTCTCAAATAGCCTGAACTTAAGGTGTGTACTTCTAGAATTTCTGCATTAGTCAATACATCTACACCTAAAATCTCTTCCATTGATTTACCGGCAAAAGAAGTGTAATTAGTAAATTTTTTACGAAGTGAAACCAATTGACTCGATAGTTCTTTTAGTCCGTCAACTGGATAATTTTTGCCATCTTTATATGTGCTAACGATGGTTTCGGTAGCCCCATTTTTATCAAGGTCACCGTAATACATTTTCATAGGATGTTCTATAGATGCTGAGAATTTTGTGTTTAAACCCCAGTTGCCTAACAAATAATCTTGGTCGCCATCACCATCGATATCGAAACTGGCAACGGCTTGCCATAATCCATTTGCTTTACCATCTTCTAATAGATGTACTTCAGTAAATATACCCTTGTTGTTCTGAAAAAAGCGTGGCGACATCCATTCACCTACAAATAAAAGGTCTTCCCAACCATCCTTATTAAAATCTGTAACTATCGCATCAGTAATCATCCCCAAGTTTTCAAAGGGATTGTTCGCAACCGTAAAGTCTCCGTTTTTATTTTCTAATAAATAGCTGTTTGGTTTATTACCATAATCTGCACTAATAGATTGATTACAAATAAGTACATCTAAATCATTGTCGTGGTCATAATCTAATTTGAGAAGCACAGATGCATTTTCAAATAATTCAGGAAACTGTTTTTTAATGAAAGTGTTCTCACTTGCAGCGTAGTAAGAGTCTGTTAGAGGTTTCATTGCATTGAAAAAATCAGCACCACCGGTACCAATTATCAAATCATTTTTGCCATCCGAATTAAAATCTCCAATAAGCGATGCGATATCTTCCTTAATACTATCCTTCTGAATTTCAGGATAAATTTTTAATTGAAAAGTTGAATCACCTTGAATAAAAATCTTAGATGGAATGTATTTAGAGCCCCCAAAAAAGACATCCTCTTTACCGTCTTTATTTAAGTCACCAACACTAACGGCTGGCCCTCTATCTGACATTTGATATGGTATGAGCTTTTGGCGCAAATAATCGCTGTAAGCATCTTCTATATGCTCATAAGTTATTCCAAGATTATCTGGTTCTTTTTCAAAAAGAGGTTTTTGTTTTGGGCGTAAACTGCTATAGATAAACGATTTTGTTTGTTCTGGTTTAATATAAAGGGTTTGGTTTGTTGCTATGTTCTTAAGAATTTGAAAGCTCTTGTCTGGCCAAACTATTTTTAAGGAATCAACTGTTTTAAGGTCTCCATACCCAAAATGAATAATAGGTTCAGAAGAAGCTTGAAATCCACGTACAGTATACATCTCCTTAAACTGTTGTATACCATTCGCAAAGGAAAAAATTTTGGCACCTATTGCAAATTTATTTTCTTTTTTAAAGTTCAGTTTTATTTTTAACCAGTTGCGAGTGCTATTTGTGGTATTCTCTTGTATGATGGCAGGGCTAAATAGATTATTAGTGACGATGTCCAAGTCACCATCATTGTCTAAATCTCCGTAAGCAGTGGCACCTGAGATAACGGTATCTTGAGCAATCCAAGTTTTCGACTCATCAATAAACTTAAGATTTGTAGAACCTTTAAAAATTTTATTACCTACAAAACCCGATGGCATCATGGTTAATGCCTTTTGATCTACAAGATTTGTACTATTAATTTTTTGTTTGATATTATCGTTTGATGCAAAATTGATGTAATCAAGGTCGTTAGGTCGTTTTGGAATACCGTTACTAATATAAAGATCCTGTTCGCCGTCTTGATTGTAATCGCCAAATAATGCGCTCCAACTCCAATCTGTAGCGGCAATCCCACTAAGTAGAGCAGTTTCTAAAAACATGCCGTTGGGCTGGTTTACATATAGCATATTTCTGGTATACTGATAATGATAACCAAAAGTTTGCGTCTTCAATTTTTGAATTTGAACATCATCATCACCTTCAGAAGTTTTTAAAACTATTTCGTCTTCTGCCAACATATCTAAGGATATCAAATCTGGCAAACCATCATGATTAATATCTGCCACATCGCTACCCATTGAAAATCTTGAGGTATGTCCGAAATATTGTTTCAGACTTTCTTTAAATGTTCCATCGCCATTATTTAGATAATAATAATCATCTTCATGAAAATCATTGCCAATATATAAGTCAGGATATCCATCTTGGTTAAAATCTGAAATAGCAATGCCGAGACCGTAACCATTAATACCGCCATAGATGCCAGCTTCTTCACTTACATCTGTAAATCGGCCATTATCATTACGTAGTAATTTGTCACCAGTTTCATAGCTTCTTTTGAAGCGAACTTCTGCGTTACCGTAGGAGTCTTGGGTATGTACAGCATGATTTAGCAAATACATATCTAAATCACCATCTAAATCATAATCTAAGAAGGCTGCAGAAGAGCTATACGATTCAAAATCTAAGCCATATTCAGCAGAACTTTCTTTAAAAGTAGCATCCCCCTGATTTATAAAAAGCTCATTATGACCATTGAAACCATTTAGGCCAACTACGGCACATACATAAATATCTAAAAGGCCATCACCGTTTACGTCACCCATTATTGTGCCTGTATTCCACGAGCTGTTTCCTTCCACACCAGCTTTTATAGATATATCTTCAAACTCGAGGTTTCCTTTGTTGAGGTACAATTTATTTTTTACTTGATTTCCAGAAAAGTAAATGTCTGGCAAGCTATCGTTATTTATATCTCCAATGGCAACGCCACCACCGTTATAAAAGTAGAGATAATCTAATATGCTAAGGTCTTTTGTTTCGGTCAGTGTGTTTTCAAAACTAATGCCAGTATCACTTGGAGAGTGTTTTGTGAAAAGTTCCCCAGAATTTTCCTTACAACCAAATGTAAAGACCAATAAACAAAGAATAAGAATATTATTTTTCATTTAATCGATAAAGTTTTGGAGTATCACTATTGATTGCTGCAATGATAAATTCATTTCCTTTCTTATCCTTAATTACTTCAATGTGTTTTACTTCGTTTCGAATAAAGAAACCACTATCTGAATAGTTTTGCCATTTAAACCCAAGTTTGCCATCGCCAAGCAAAACATTACCATAATTTGCATCTAGCCTTGAGTATTGCGGTTTAAATTCAAAATTATTGCCTGCCATTACCAAATCTAGATTGCCATCTTTATTAACATCTAAACATTGTATGCCACAGATACAGGAGAATTGAACTTGAGGTGGTAAAATTTTAATGGTGTAATTTCCATTACCGTCATTTATGGCAATTACTGATTCTGAAATACTAGCCTGTTTTAGGATAGTGTTTTCTATTACATTTTTAGGAAAGAGTTCATCTATGGTTCTTTTTGCATAGTCTGAGGCTTTAATGTTCTTTTTCTTTAATGCCAAAATTTGAGAAGTCAACTCCTTTTTTTGGTGTAAAGGATAATCACCGCCATTATAATTTTGTGTAGTAATCTGTTCTATAGTGCCATCGTTATCAAAATCATTTACCCACATTTTCATGGGTTGGCTAGGTAAAGGCTTGTAATGAATATTACTTCCCATATTACCCAATATCAAATCTTGATCACCGTCATTATCTAAATCGTGTCCTTGTACAGCTCCCCACCAGCCATTAAGACTATCGAGAGAACTCTTAGAATAGCCAAGTCTTCTGCCAGAATTTTTATAGATTTTAGGGCTTCCCCAATCGGAAACCGTGACTAAATCTTTTTTACCATCACCATCCATATCGAGCCATTTGGCATCAGTGATCATTCCGGCATCCTTTAGGTCGTATGCTGAGCGTTCCGTAACATTAGTGAACGTACCATCGCCGTTATTAAGTAGAAATAAATGGTCAGGATTTATACCATATGTGCCAACTACACTTCTTGACCCTACAAAAACATCGATGTCGCCATCATCATCAAAATCTGAAGGAGCAATAACAGCAACATTCGTATTGGTTGTCGGTAATTTATTGGTGCTTAGCGTGAAATTTCCTTTACCGTCGTTTATATATAGTCGTATACCATAATTGCCTTGCATGCCTATTTCATTTCCGCCCGTACCTACCATTAGGTCTAAGTCTCCGTCGTTATCCGAATCTAAAAATGACGCAGCAGTATCTTCAAGTAGTGCTTCTTTCTCGAAGAATTTTATGATAGGTTTTGATAATATGCCGTCACCAGTATGAAAATACAGAGTGCCAGGTTGTTCTTTGCCACCACCAATGAAGATATCATCGTTGCCATCACCATTTACATCGCCTACAGTTAATCCAGGGCCTTCTTCCGCTAATGATTTAGAAATTAATCCTTCGTTATCAAAATCCATATAGTTGTTTTCCTTATGGGTTAACAAGGTTTTGTTTTCTATTTGATTTAAGATAGGGGTCTTGTTTTCTTGCTTAATCTTGTAGATTTCTTCAGCTTTATTTTGAACGAAGGTTATTGATTGATTTGCTTTTACATTCGTAAGCATTACTGTTGCATCGTTAGGCCATATTATTCTAACGGAATCTAAAATTGTAGTCGCTCCTAGACCAATAGTCATTGGGTAATCTACTGAAGATTGAAAACCTCTAGAAGGCATTAATGTTTGGTCGATAATGTTGTTAGGGTAATATAAACGTGCTATTGTGCCTATTCCAAATCTATTACCATCAGAACCTTCAAATTTTAATTTGATATAATTATTGTTAGATTCGGTTTCTGAATTATTTCTGTAAACAAATGTTTCCATGTTTACATTATTGACCACTAAATCTAAATCTCCGTCATTGTCTAAATCTCCATACGCAGAGCCATTAGAACGGCTTGGAATTTCGAAACCCCATTGTTTGTTATAATTGCTGAAAGTAATATCTCCATTGTTGCGATACGCATAGTTAGGTAAAGGAGTTACAGGCATTTTATTGATGATAGAATCAATAGATTCTTTTCTTCCTGTTAAAGCCATTTTCTGAATTATCTCATTGGCAAAGAAATCTACAAAGTCCAAATCGGTTAAATCATGATTAATACCATTTGTAATATAAATATCCTTCAAGCCATCATTATCCATATCAAATAACAACCCAGACCAACTCCAATCGGTTGCTTCGACACCACTATAATATGCAATTTCAGAAAATGAGCCATTGCCATTATTTAATTGTAAGGTGTTTTGAATGTACTGTTGATGGAAGTCTTTGCTTTGTTTTAATTTGAAGACGTTGTAGCCTTCGAACTCCATTACCGATTTTACGCGTTGGTCAGGTTCAGGAAGCATATCAGTAATAAATATGTCGGTTAACCCGTCATTATTAATATCAGCCATATCAACACCCATTGCAGATAAACTAAGGTGATTGGTCCATTTTTGAACCTCTTCGCTAAAAGTGCCATCTTGGTTGTTGATATATAAATAATCTCTTTCGTAAAAGTCATTAGACACGTAAATATCAGGATATAAATCATTGTTGATATCAATAACCATAACACCAAGACCGAAACCAATTAGACTACCGTAAATACCAGCTTTTTCACTTACATCTACAAATTTACCGTTGTCATTTCTTAATAGCATGTCACCAACGCCTCTAAAAATTTGTGGGACTCCTTCCCAATCTTGCGCCCTAACGTCACGTTGTTCAGCGTACCCAAGACTACTTACAGGAATGTTGCTGTTGTTTAGAATATAAGCGTCTAGGTCACCATCCTTGTCATAATCAAAGAAAGAGGCGTGTGTAGAAAATCCTGTTTCCGCCAAATTAAATTCATGCGCACGTTCGGTAAAAGTTCCATTACCATTATTAATAAAAAGGTCATTGTCATGGTTATTACCTTTCATGTTTCCTGCATTGCTTACATAAATGTCAAGTAGCCCGTCATTATTAATATCTGCCATAACCACACCAGTAGACCAAGGTTTGTTTCCAGCAATTCCGGCAGCTTCCGAAATATCCTCAAATTTTAATTCCCCTTTATTGAGATACAATTTATTCGGCTCCATATTTCCGGTAAGAAAAACATCAGAAAGGCCATCGTTGTTAACATCGCCTATAGCAACACCACCGCCATTATAAAAATTTCTGTACTTGAATATGTTGAATTCTTTAGAGTTTTGAACCTTGTTTATAAAGTTAATACCGGTTTCTTCTGAAGGTAAAAGGGTAAACAGAGTTGGATCTGGCTCTTCAACTAGAACGTTAGATGCTTCTTTAGAATTACAGGAGTACAAAAGTGAAAAAAGTAAGCTAAAACTGGCTAGCCTAAGTAAATTCGATTTCATTTTTAAATATTTTTGAAATAACAATTTGATTTCATCGTGAATAAGGAAATAGTACTTTATAAGAGAATATTTAGAGCAATTAAGCAAATAGGGTAATTCAAAAATCATTACAAAAATCGCCCTATATCTTTATTCTTTAAAATTTTAATAAACTATTATTTTTGAATGAGTCACTGCTAAAATAGGTTCTTAAAAATTAGATTGCAAGATAGCCAAATACCTACTATTTGCTAGGTTTTATTTGCATAAGTCGGTGTTAATATTTATCGAAATCGTTATAGATATTGTTGAATATTATGAATTAACAGTTTTTA
>TARA_R110001592_G_scaffold187176_1_pt1 | contig 10379 bp, 10 predicted proteins | sample TARA_R110001592 | Tara Oceans TARA_R110001592 (sample SAMEA4398387) | marine metagenome | biome: Polar Biome; feature: [SRF] surface water layer (ENVO:00010504); material: water (ENVO:00002006), including particulate matter (ENVO:01000060) such as... | depth 5 m | reverse complement strand
AAATTTTATTGGAATCAGTTACATTTTCCCTTTTATGATGATGGAACACCCGCAACACAAATCAAAGAACGTGCTGGTGCTGGTGATTATATTAATGTTAGAAAAAATGGAGGTATAGTATTTACACAATTAGGTTGTTTAGAAGATTTAGTAGATAAAGATGGTAACCCATCACAACAAAGTTTTGATTTTTGGCAAGGTGTTTTAGGTTTTAATGAACATACATTAGTAGCGGGTGAATTAGCACAACAAGACTTTACGGATGGTTCTGGGACGGTTTATCACGGCTCTAGATTGGATACAAGGGAAGGTATAACGACTACAAATGCTAAAAATACTTTAGATGAAGCGGTAAGTAAAACAGATTTTGAAGTAGTACCGATTAGTGGTTTTAACCCTATTACAAGTAAAATTAACACAGTAATTAAAGCACAAACACCAGCTGTGTCCGGTGATATTTTATCTAGTGGTTATTTTATGGTACAAATGGATTGTGGCTTTACTAATACAATTGTTAGTACTAATTCAATTACTCAAAATATAAATGCTATTGTTAGCCGTTATTATTCATTAGGTAGTTATACGTCAACATCATTAGATCCAAGTATGATTTATACACATAGAGGTGAACCAATATTATTAACTGAAGCTAATATAACTATATTAAATTCTGATAGGACTATTGCTAATGTTGGTGACGATAATACTATATTTATTGAAATTGTTAGAGGTCAATATTATAAACAATTAATGATGGAACAATATGATGCTGTTGGTCTAAAAGAACAACAAGAACAAGAACAACAACAACAACAAAATAAATAACACAAATAAATAAGTTAAAATTAATATTACAAAATTATTATGTTTTTATTATTATATATTATTAATTATTTATTATGTCTCTCTCTAGTTCTGTGAAAACTAAAGAAATTGAAGCCGTATACTATCAGCAAAATGGACGTGTTGAATTTAGATTTCAACCTAATAAACTATATTCTACTGATGTGATTATTTCTAATCTTGGGGTATCTAAAAGTGCAAACCAAACTCAGCTTAGTAAATGGTGTGGTGTGTATGGATGTGTGACGAATGCTACCCTTTTTGATGGAAATACTGAATTATCAAACATATCTGATGTTGGGTTTTGGTCTGGATTTAAAATGTTTAAAAAAGAAAATCAGTTTAGTGAATCTGTTAGTCAATATTATAATGGAGGTAATCTGGGTAAAAACTGGAATCAATCTGATACTAATACTAATTGTGTGGCTAGTGCTGGTGTAGATAATTTTGGAGCAAAAATGCAAGATGCTGACCTTAGAGACCTTGATACTTTAGATACTGAAAGTGGAACATTTAAAGGACAATTGAAATTAAGGGAGCTTTTTGATATTCTCAACAAAATGTCATATATTGATACATCTATTTTTAAAAACTTTAGAGTTGTATTAGAATTATCAAATCTTACTAATCGAATTCTTAAAGGTAGACAAGATGATGTTGGGTTAAATACTACTAGGCCATTTATGGTCGCTCATGAAGTTGTTGATGAAGAAATTTTAAGTAATATGATGGGTCGTATGGGTAATATTGTTTATACTGAAATGGAGGATGACAGTGTACAAATCCCCGCTATAACTGGTTTAACTAATGCTTCAAGATATAAAACACAAATTAATAATTATCATCTTAATTCATTTAATAATAAATCACTTGGACGTATTTTGCTTTGGAAACAACCAGCAGATGCTGGAAACCACCGTGATGTTACTGCTGATGGTAGTGTTAAATGTATGGGTATTTATAATTCTGATGTTTTTCTTCAAGAGATTGAACAAATCCGTATTAATGGACGTAATGTATTGGCTAGGAGTGGTATTGAAGGTAGTGGTAATAGAAAACTTGCACATATGGTTGATTCTTGGGGTGTATGTAGTTTAGCACCATTAAACAGTGGACTGGCTAATTCAGCACCAGATGGTATACCAAGACAGCGTATATTAGATAATGGTAACGCTGATATTGGTGCTTTAGATTTTGTTGGTCTCGACCTTGGTGGTGAAAAATGTACTGATCTTCAAATTGATTTGACTAGAACTGGTATATTTCTGGCAACCGTGGCCGCGGGTGGGGCTGGTGCTACAGATGGTTTTTACGCTAATGATGCTAATAGAACTACTGCTTCTACCTATAATTCTATTCACAATCTTGCTATTTGGTGTGAAGTTACAAAAGCATTGGTTATGTCTAAAGATGGTTCATACAATGTTGTTTATGTTTAGTTTTTTATTTGTTTTGTTATTTTTTTTTTGTTTTGTTATTATAATAATAATACTAATAATGAGTAATACTGAATTATATAAACCTTTTGTTTCTAAAGCCAAAAATAAAAAGTTTTCAGTATATGTTATGAAAGATGGTAAGAAACGCTTGATTCACTACGGAGATGATAGATACCAGGACTTCACACAACATAAAGATGAAAAAAGAAGAAAAAATTATTTAGCAAGAGCAAAAGGTATCAAAAATAAAAAAGGTGAATTGACTTGGAAAGATAAGAATTCAGCCAACTATTGGAGTGTAAAGACATTATGGAATGGTTAAACACCATATTTAATATTAAACGATATTAATTCCTCGCGTAAATCAGATAATTCAGATGTGAAACTATCATTTACGATTGGTCTAATACATTCAAGGTGTTCATCTAGTTCATCTACAATCATTTGAACCAAGTTTTTGTATCGATTTAAGTTTTTTATTAAATTTTTATTCTCCTCTTGCAAATTATAAATTTCTTGATAATCCATTTTAATTATTAATTATTAATTATTAATTATTAATATTAATATTCTTAAATTAAGTTTTTTTGTTTATTAATTCATTTTCAATTTTTAAAATCTTTAGTATTAATATAAAATAAATAATGTCTGATATTAATTTTCTTTATCATAGTGTTGAATGTGATGCTGTCAACCAAAGTGGTTACACTGAATTTGATACATTAGATTATCAATTAGACTTTAGTGGTCGTGCTATGATCGCTGGTAGTATACGCTTTGAAGCTGAAATTCAAATTTTAAATGCTGGTGCAGTTATTACCGATGCTCAACGTATTGCTATCGACCATATGATCGGGGCTCATTCTGTGGTACAAAGTTGTGTATCTAGTACTTTAAATTCTGGAGTTGTAGAAAATGTCACTAACCTTCCTAGACTGGTTGCAATGAAAACAAATGCCACCAAACACCGTAATGATATGATGAATTCTGATATGGTGTGTGAACTTCGTAGTCCAGATATGAAAATTCAAGAAAAATTAATGAAAAGACGTATGCCAGCAGATGTGGGGGGTGGTCTTCCTGGCGTGGGTGCTCTTGATAAACACACTGGTAGTGCTGGGGCCGCCTTTGCTCAATACAGTGGAGGTAATGCCGCCGCTAATGAAACCGCTTATCAAAATACTGATTTTAGTTTTAAACCACATATTGTATTTAATAACGTTGTTGGTTCAAATAGACTTATCAATTATTCTACTACTGGAACTGTTAAGCTTAGTTTAAATCTTGGTAGAAACAATGAAGTTTTATATGGTGCTGATATGACTGGTGATATTACCTATTTACTTACAAATGCCAGAATTTGCTTTACATCAGTGCCAGAACCCGCTAAACAAAGTCCAGTTAGTCTTAGGTCTTCTATTTGTCTTAAAAGTAACCTTAATTCACAACTTAGTAATACTAGTAACCGTGTTCCGGGTATTTGTGATTCTTGTTCAGTTAGTTTTATGCAGTTAGCAAGAGAAAATAGTAGATTCTTTAGTAATACTGAATTAGAAATGCCACCAAATATTGATGCTTTAAGATTTATGTTTAACAGTTCTACAAATAAATATTTAGCATTTGAACTTAAGACAAAACCAGAAATAATCGCTGAAGGTCTCCGTGCTTTAGCAACGGGAACTGGTAGTAATAACATCACACTTGATAAACTTATGGCTAATAAATCTTTTACCGCTGGTCTTAAATTTGGTGAACAAATCGATTTATCAAAACAACGATTTAATATCCAATTATCAAGTGCTATTAGCAATACCTCTCCTTATGTTATGTTTGCCTACTTTCACTCATTAATTTCGCTTTAATTGATTATTTTTTATTTATTTAATTTTTCTATTTTTAATCTCGTAATTTTATTAATTAATATTATTATTAAAACGACTTAAGCAAAATTTATTATCTTACTATTATAATATATTGTTTAATTATTAATTATTAAAATGGACCAATTAAGTTTTAACGATAATGAGAAAACTCAATACAGACTGTTAAAAGAACTGTTAAAGCGTGATACATCACCTAATAAACCAAAGAAAATCGCAAATAAAAATGGTCAATTTACAAAACTATTTGAAAAGTGGAATAGAAATGAAATGAAAAAAGGTACTACATTCTTTTACGCTCCAAAAGATAAATTTTATAATCCATCAACAAAAAGATTTATTAATTTTAGATATGACAATAGAAAAAAAAACAAATCGGTATTAGTACCAAGTCAATTAAAACTAAAATTCAATTTAGGTGTTAATACAACATTATTAAACTCAACCAATATTGAATCATATTATAGAAAAACAATATTAAACATTAAAAGACTCGCAAATTCTGAAACAACAACATCAATGATACTTGATCTTAAAAAGATTAATTTTGATAGTATGATTAAATTAATTATAAAATATGGAAAAGATAAACGTTTTATAAGTACAGTTGGTGGTTCAAATAAATGGATTACTTTTAGTAAAAACAACCTACAAGAATTAAAAAGCATAGATAATCTAACATATAAAAGTGAAGGTTCAGACGTAAAATTCTTATATAAAGCGTTAGAATATAATGGTATAATAGAAATTAAAAATGTAATTGGAATAGTAAATGAAAATGAAGGTAATTTTTTTAATTATTATAATAGGACACATTATGATTTTACAAGATATGATATTTATAATGAGCAAAATTTAGAATACAATCATAATTGTTTATATATAGCCTTAAAAAATGGTGGTTTAGAAATTGAAAAATTAAATAAATTTAAATTGATTACTACAAATGGTTTTATTCCAAGTTGCAAATTAACTGAAATATGTAATAAATTAAAAATATGTATCAGACTAAGTAAAATAGTTAATAATCAAGAAATTAGTAATAGAAAACAACAAACATTTGGAAATAAAAATGATCAAAAATTTGATATAGGATTAATTGATAAACATTTCTTTATAATTGAAAAAACATTAAATACCAGATATTCATTAGAGCATTATGATGATATAAAAGATATAAAAAACAGTAATGAAATAAAAGGTGTAAGAAGTAATGGAAAATATCATAAAGATAAAAGTAAATTCATCAATAGTTTCGATTTAGTAAAAATATTATTAGAACAAAAAGAAGAATTATTAAAAAAAATACCATATGATGTTTTAACTGAAACCCCTTATTTTAGTAATGAAATGAACACTGATGATCTAACTGAAATAGGTGATGAAGAATATAAAACAAATGAACCAATAAAAACTGATAATTCTGATTGTTATAGTATATTTTTTGATTTTGAAACTTATACAGATGGAAAACACACTCCATATTTAGTAAGATGTAAAACACAAGATGGTGATAAAAAAGTTTTCTATGGTGATAATTGTGGTGAACAATTAATGGATTATATAAAAAGATTAGAAGTTGATTATAAAAAATTCTTATTAATTGCTCATAATTTCAGATATGATTTTAGTTTTATATGGAAACATATTTATTCATTAAATCCTTTAATAAATGGTACAAGAATGTTAGGTGGTTCTGGTAAATTATATAAAGGTTCAAAAGAATATGTAGAAGTAAAATTTCAAGATAGTTATAATTTAATATCTACAAAATTAAGTGCGTTTGGTAAAATGTTTAATCTTCCACAAGGTAAAGAAATGATGCCTTATAGTATATACACCAAAAAGAATGTTAAAGAAGGTATGAAAATTGAAGATGCATTAAAATGTAAAGAGTTAAAAAATAATCCAGATAACATCAAAATATTCAAAGAAAATATAAAAAAATGGAAATGTGATCTCCATGGTAAATTTGATTTTATTAAATATAGTGATAAATATTGTGAAATAGATGTGGATGTTTTAAAAGGTGGATATGATAATTTTAGAGAACAAATAAAAGAAGTATGTAAATTAGATATAAAAAATTATTTAACATCTGCTTCAATAGCTCACGATTATATGGTTAGTAATGATGTTTATGATGGGTCATTTGCTATTAGTGGTATTCCAAGAGCATTTATTCAAAAATGTGTATATGGTGGTAAAACAATGACAAGAAGAAATGAAAAGTTTAAAATTAATAGTGATACAGCGGATTTTGATGCGGTTTCGTGTTATCCTTCTGCTATGGTTGAAATGGATGGAGTATTAAAAGGTTTACCTAAATTATTACAACCTTCTCAGTTAAATGATCAGTTTTTAAATAGTGTTGATGGATATTTTATTAAAGTAAAATGTTTAAATAATCCAAATATAAAATTAGATTTTCCTATTATATCAGAAATTGGTGAAGATGGTAATAGATTATATACAAATGATAATATTGGTAAATTTTATTATTTAGATAAAACAACATATGAAGATTGTAAAAACTTTATAGGGTTAAAATTTGATGTATTATGTGGTTATTATTATAATGAGGGTAGAAATCCTAAAATGAAAGAAGTTGTTAATCATTTATTTAATGAAAGACGAAAAATGAAGAAATTAAAAAACCCTATACAATCAGTATATAAATTACTATTAAATAGTTCATATGGTAAAAGTATGTTAAAACCAATTAATACAAATGGAGTTGTGGTTCATAAAAAAAACTATGATAAATATGTTTCAAAACATTACAATTACATAAAAGAAATGTATAAATTAAATGATGATGTCTGGTATATAAAAAGTATCAAAGCCATTAACGAACATTTTAATAATGTATATTTAGGAGTTGAAATTCTATCAATGGCAAAAAGGATAATGAATAGAGTAATGGTAAATGCTGAAAGGTTAAAAATACCATTATATTATACAGATACAGACAGTATGCATATTGACTATGATGGAGTAAATAAAATAGCTAAGTTTTACTATGAAACATATAAAAAAGACTTAATAGGAAAAGATTTAGGACAGTTTCACGTTGATTTCGAATTAAAAGGAGCATTAGATGAAACAATTAAAAGTAAAAAATCTATATATTTAGGAAAAAAATGTTATTATGATTATTTAGAAGGTTATGATCAAAATGGTAATTTAATAAAGGGAGAACATATAAGAATGAAAGGCATTCCACATCCTTGTTTAGAATATACGGCTAATAAAAAATTTAATGGTAATATGTATAAAATGTATGAACATCTATTAGAAGGTAAACCAGTTTCTTTTGATTTATTATGTGATGGAAATGCTATTAAGTTTCAATATGATGGTTTTGATGTAAAGAGTTTAGGATATTATAAAAAAGATGAAAAAGGAAATAAACAAAAATGTAATTATGATAAAGAAGCTATTAGTGAGTTTTCCAGAACATTAAAATTCTAATCACCCAACTTTTAGGCGGGCGGGGTGATTGTTATTGGTTCTTAAACACACTAATATTTTTTTTACTTTACTTTATTTTTTTTTATTTTTTATTTTCTTTGTATTAATTAAAACAATATGGGGTTGATTGTATTATGTATTATGGGTGGTGTTGTTCTTTTAGTGATAGGATTTGTTATTTATATAAGTGATAAAATAGGTAGTTAGTAGTTAGTATTTTAATTTTTTTTATTTATTTATTTATTTTGTTATTATAAGAATGACTACTAAACCTAAACCAAAAATTAATCCTAAATATGTTCCTAATACATTAACTAAAAAAGATAAAGCAAAACAAATAAAAAGTATTAAAGAAAAAACAGATAGACCTAAATTAAAAAGTTTTCAAAGTAAAAGAAGTAATTGGGTTGAAAAATTCGAAAATAAATATGGATATAAAATTAATCAAAAAACAAAAATATCAAAAGATATAATTAGTATGACTGGAATTAATAAAATATTAGATAAAGGACGAGGTGCATATTATTCGTCAGGTTCACGACCAAATCAAACAGCTCAGAGTTGGGCATTAGCACGATTGGCTAGTGTTATTCTTGGTGGTTCTGCTCGTCGTATAGATAAAGACATATGGGAAAAATACAAAAAATAATATTCTAATCATAGAATTCTGGATAGAAATGTTTAAAATAATTTGTTTTTATTCCGTAAGAATATTTAATAGCATCATAATCTTGTATTAATTCGTATATAAAATATTTATCAGATCTATAATATTCAATTGTATTATGTTCTGGTATAGTTAAAACTAAATATTCCATTTCATTTATGATTTCATAAGAAATGTGTTTATTTAAGAATTGAAAATATGAAAGTAAAAATGTCATTATTATTAATTATTAATTATTAATTATTATTATTATTATGTTTAACTTAAAGAACTTAATTTAATATTCTTTTGAATCTTTTGAATGTGTTTTACCAACCATTTCACTACCGTCTGGCATTGTATGTGTTTCTTTTTTTGGTTTTGATTTTGGTTTTGGTTTATATGTTTCTTTTGCAACTTTCATACTTTCTTTATATGAAATACCTTTATCTTTTGCTACTTTTTTAACGTGTAAAATCCATTCTGAAGCCATTTTATATATATATATATTTCTAATAAAGATATTAATTATCAGAATTAAATTTAACTTAAAGAAAATATATCGTATTAATAATATATAAATAATATGTCATTTATTGAGTTTGATATATTTAAATATCATATAACCGCTAAAAGTAAAGTGGATTATACCAGATTTGTTTTACAAACAATAGAGGAAAATATTGGATTTCAAATACCAATAAAAGAACATAGTACTAAAGATTTTAAATTTTTGCTTGAATTAGTTAATTTACATCCAGAAAAAAACTATAAAGTAGAAAATAAAATAATAAAAGATTTTAAAATTGATAGAAATAAATTAAATAAAAAAGCAATAGAACTGTATATAATTTTTAACGACGCAACAGAAACTACTATAAGTTGGCGATATTGTTGTGAAAAACGGAAAACACCTAATAAACAGTTTTTTTATAGTGCATTGAGATGTTCAGTTGAATCACAAATATTTGATTTTAAAAAGAAAAATAGAAATTGTAAATGTTGGAATTGTAATATTGATTTATATGATTATGATTTTCATGCTGATCACTATAATAGATTTATTCATTTAGTATCTGATTTTATTGATGAATTTAATATAAAAATACCTAATAGTTATGATAAAGAACCAATAGCACAAAGAAAAATATTTAAGGCTAAAGATTATGAAATATCTAAACAATTTTATGATTATCACGAAAAATATGCTATTTTAAAACCTAGTTGTTCTAATTGTAATTTAAGAAGAAGTAAAAAATAAATAAATAAACAAACAAAAATAATGAGGCATCAATATAAATCAATTAATGTAACTTTATGTACTTTTGGAACATATAAAGAAACACAATATAAACATATACCTTTAGAATGGTTGATAGAACGTTTAAAAAATAATAAATTAACTAAATATCCTAAAGTAAATAAAAGAATTGAATTTTATATAAATGAAAGGATTGAAGAAACTAATAAACCATTACAAAAAGCAGAAGATATTGGATATATTTGTTTTGATTAGTCTAGTCTAGTAATTAAAACCCCCTTATTTTTCTGTATTTATCCATTAAATTTCTAGATTTTAGAGGACTTATAGTATCTTGTATTTTTGGTTTTATTTGTTTTGGTTGTTCTGTTTCTAATGGTTTTATTTTAGTTTGTTTATAATCAGATAATCGTTCTTCTAATGTTTTTATTTGATAATCTTTTAATTTATGTGAATACGAATTTTCATATTCCTTTTCTAATTTTAATCTTAATCTTTTTTCTATTTTAGTTTCTATTGTTTCTGTTTCTGTTGTTGTTTCTGTTGTTGTTGCTGTTATTGTTGGTTTTGGGGGTTCATTGTGTTCTGTTGGTGGTTGTGGTTTTGGTGGTTGTGGTTTTGGTTGTCTTATTGAATTTACTTTTTCTAATACTTTTTTTTCAATATTTGCGATCATATTATTTTCGACTTCTGATTCAATTTCTTTTAATTTTTGTAACTTTTTTTCTTTTGCTTTTGCTCCTCGTTTGGCTTGTGAAGCCAATCTCGCAGATTTTAATTGTTCGACGAGTTGAGCTTTTCTTTGTGGTGTCATTTCTTTTCTATGTTTTCCTTTT
>TARA_R110001592_G_scaffold331855_1_pt1 | contig 10380 bp, 4 predicted proteins | sample TARA_R110001592 | Tara Oceans TARA_R110001592 (sample SAMEA4398387) | marine metagenome | biome: Polar Biome; feature: [SRF] surface water layer (ENVO:00010504); material: water (ENVO:00002006), including particulate matter (ENVO:01000060) such as... | depth 5 m | reverse complement strand
TACCAATGTACAAAAAAGACCCTGGAAAACCAAGGTCTTTTAAATAAGTTTTTAATTGTTATTATGATTGTGCGAATGCTGAAAGGTTAGCTGCTACACCAGTACCAGAACTTGTGAGGTTAGCTTCCATTCTCCAAGTTGCCCCATTAAATGTAATAATTGCCATTGATCCAATTCCTGGACCTGAATTAGTTAATCCAATGAAGTTTGCAAAATCATCTGCAGCTCCGTCTGCTACATCAACAGTTTTAATTAAACCTACTGCAGAAGCATCTGCCCCTGTCGTTCTATAAATAGTTGACCCTACCATAAAATATTCCCCTGAAGTTCCTACTTTTTGGACAGCTGTTGTGTCTATAACTGTATGCCATTCTAGAATGATAGTATCACCTACAGTTGAACTTCCTTGTAAAGGTAATGTTGCTGTGAATGCAGCCCCATCAGTAGGTGTTAAATAATGTGTATTTTTTACTAATGCCGCGCTAAATCCATTAGCCATTTGTGTTTTAGCTGTAATTGTTGGGGCTACTACTCCCGTTATATTTGCAACCCCTTCTGCAAATTTAACTGACCCATTTATTACTGAATCATCCGTTATATTTACTGTACTTTCTATTAAATCATAGAAATTTTGTTGTGTGGGTTGGTCACCTGTGTTAAAGTGGGTTTTTAAGGTTGTCCTTGTTGATGTACTTGCCATATTATTTTATTTTTATGTGCTATTTATAATACATATTACAATAACACAGAAGACTAATTATTTTATGTGTCCCACTTTATTATAAGAGTAGTGTCTGTTTCTCCTGACATTTTTATAGGTTGTCCTAATTTTCCTACTACTAGTAATTCATGATTATCATCATAGAGACCTATTGTTGTTACATAAGGTGCCCAAATAGACCCCGTAGCAAAATTATCTAAATTGGCATGTTGGTCTGATTGAATTTTTCTGGTTGATACATTGTTTGAATAGTTGTATTCATGTGCTTCAACAGTACATTGATATTCGTTTTCATATATAGTATGAGAACCGTTGAATTTTATACTATTAAATGAACCACTATTATTAGAATTTGGTCCGGGCTTTGCTATATATTGATATTTTGGATGTGTTACTGTTGCTATACCTTGTGAATAAAATATATTTCCAACATAAGGTGAATTGTTGAAGTTATTTTTTAAATTGTGTATTTGTTCTGATGGTTTAGCTTCATTAAAAATCATGATATTTGACATACTTCCTGAGAAGAATGATGTTTGTTCTCCTTTACTTCCAAAATATAAATTAGCTTTATTTTGTGTTCTTTTTACAGTGGTATCTGACCCACTAGCTATTCTAATTCCATCTAACCATATTTCCATTCTTGAAGCAGAAGTCATACAAATTAAATGTTGGAAAGATCCTGTAGCTATAGGTGCTGAAATTGAGGGCTTAAAATCTCCATCTGTTTTTGTAAATACTACGTTTTGTGAGGAGTTGTTGATTTTTTCTATATAAACTTCAAAAGGAAATTGTGCATCTACGGGTACTTCTTTTGGTTGAGAAGATCCTGATGTTTTTAAAGACATTCTACCATACCTTGTATTAAGAGGAGTAGGTATGATTGTTTTTGTTGTGCTTTTACTTATTAAGTATGATTTTTGGTGTTTTGGATTATCACGATCATATAAATTGTTTAATACAGCATTATGGTATGGTTTAACATACATTGACAAAGTGAAATCATCTTCTGGATTAAAATTGTAATCGTCTTTATGAGGTGAAACTATAGATGAATGTGCTGTTGTGTCTACTTCTTTTAGAGATACATTTTTAACTTCAAAAAATTGGTCTGTTCCTATTTCTCCAGATTTTGAATAAAATTGGATTTGTAAATTATTAGGGAAATTAACATCGAGACCTTGATTAAATAAATCTTTAGTTAAGGTAAAAACCTGAGTATTTTTTCTAAAAGCATGAGTGGTTTCAAAATTATCTTCTTGATTTGTTTGGATTTGGAAAGTATTTGAATTTGATATTCTTGCATTTAATCCTTCTTTTACATTACTTCTAGTTTCGTATTCAAATTTGTAAGTTTTACCAACAGTCATTCTAGTTCCTACAGTTTGACGTAATCTAACAAGGTATGGGTGAGTTGGTATGCCTGTGTAATCAACACGTACTCCATTTTCTATAGTAGAAAAAGTTGCTACGTTGTCTGTGTCTTGTTCTGTCCAATGTGTAAAATCTTCTCCACCAACTTCTTGAAAATTACCGTTTAATACTAATTCGCCTCCTTTTGTTATATTGTTTTCAAAATTGATTGTTGGGAAAGCGTCTACTTTTTTAGTTGACACACTGTCTATTAGTACTTTATGGTTATAGTTTGAGACATATATATGGGGTGAGGTTTTATTGGGAATAAATCTTTTTTTATATGTTCCTAAATTTCCTGAAATTTGGAGGTTTTTCCCTAAACCATCATCCCCATAAATATAAGTTTTATTATAAAATCCCCCATTACTATCATCATTATTAATTCCTATAAAAGCATTTGATCCATTCCCCTCTAAGGATGCTGATATTACATTTACTGTTACTTCATATTCTTTCCCTACTACCAAAGAAGCATTTGAAAGTGATAAATATGGGTATGCACCAGTACCCCCTAACATTGCTGCGTTACTTCCTGATCCAGATACTATTGTGGTTTGTGAAGAAGCCCACCCATGTAACCCATTATTAAAATTACCACTTATTAATAATTCAGGGCTTAATATTTTTTCACTAAAAGTTACATTTCTATAGTTTATAGTATTTAAATAATAACTATCGTCTGTTATTTCGTCTTTACTATAATATCTAGTTATATCATTAGGGTCTTCTTTTACTCTATAAAATTGAGATTTAATATCATATTGTTTAAAACCTTTTGTGGGGCCTATATGGAATAATTTTGTACTAACATCTGTGTTATGATTTGTAAGATCTGTTCCCGATATTATTAGGTTTCCTTTTTTATCATCTACTATTGTAGTACCCGCACTTCCTGAAAAAGAAAAAGTTCCTGGTTTTATTTGTATACCATATAGCCCTGAGGGGATTGATAATACATTTACATTATCATATAATTCTCTTTGTTGGGTTAAATAATGGGTGTTACCAAATCGGTTGTTTACATTTTTTTGAAAATCCTTGTAAAAAAGATGATCAATTTGGTGGTATTTTATAGAGGAAGATAGATCTGTAGAAGCACTGCTATACGTGTGTAAAGAAGCCGATGTGTATTTAACGGTTTCCATTACTATCCCTATAGGTTCTGTTGTTGCTGAAGCTGAATTAAACGTCCACAATTTGTGGGCGTTAAAGGGTACATTTGCTACGTTTGTATTTGTAAGTTTTTTATAAATAGACATTTAAATGACATTTTAGTAGTCTAATTTTACCCTAATTAAAGTTTCAGTTGTAAAATCCTTTTTTAATGGTTGGCTTAATTTTGCTACTGCTACTAAATTATTTTCATCGTTATATAATCCTACTGTTGTAATATAAGTGATTGGAGAGTCTGCAAATGATGTTATGTTTAAATCTCCATTATTATCAATATATGAAGGGTTTGTAGTATAATTAAATTCACTATTTTTTACCCTTACAAACATATATTGAGATGATATTTTTTCTTCACTATCTAATTCAAAAGAAGCTCCTGTTTTAATGGATGCAAATAATGCATCTTTATTAATCTGAGATGTTGAATTTGCTGATCCTTCTCCCCAATAAGAAACATTATCGTTTCTAAGTGCTTCTCCATTTAATATAATAATTCCTGTATCTGGATAAAAGAAACCATATGAACCACTCATTGTAGTACCTGCATGGGAAGTTTGTGTTAAATTAGATCCTGACATAATACCATTAGATCCTGATACTATATTAAATTGTCTTCCAGCATTTGTTACTGTTGCTGATCCTGAAGTTGTTACACTATCATCTGTTAAATGAAATTTATTAGTTCCATCATCTAATTTTAGATTTAAAGATCCGGGTTTTAAATTATGTTTATATCTTCCTCTTGCTACGTTTATTACATGTATATCATTAGATGTAAAACCATTAAAAGTAAAATTTGAAGTTTCGTCTCCAAATACTAATTGACGATATTGGTTATAGATACATTTAGCTGCACTATAACCATAAGCTCCTTGTATATTTGTAAAATCTTTAGATCCTGAGCCTTCTTTATGTCCATACCCACAAGTAAATTGAACTTCTGCAGTTGAATCAATACTGGGATCTGTCTTATAGGATTCTAAAAAGAAATTTCCTTGTGAAGTTGAATTTGTATAAACTGAGTTTGTTGAAGAAGAAAAATTAGTAGTTAATATGTTAGTATTATTACTCCATGTATTTATAGTTACTTTGTCCGTACTTATTACTTTGTCTTCTTGGTTAATTCTGTTGTATGTTGCCATTTTTATTTTATGTTAAAGTTACTCCTGTTACTCCTTGAGTAGATGAGGTTGCTATTACTTCTTTAGAAATTTCAACTGGAATAGTTACTCTAGCTCCAGAATCTACACCTTCAAGTGTTATAGTAGTTAATAATTTTGTGTTATTTCCAAATAGTGTAGTACTGTTAATAGCTGATAAGCTAAATGATGTTCCTTTAATTGTTTCACTTAATGCTGATGAAGTAAATGGTCTTACTGTTGTGGAAGCTCCTCCCGTTCCTACTCCTGTAAAGTTTGTTAATAATCTTCTATCTGCTATTGTAGCCATATATCCTCCTGGTTCCTTTAAATTCGATAAACCTTGGAAGTTAAGTGTTTGTGGATCTATATTAGTAGTTGAACCTAAAGAAAGAGTTACTTTAGAAACATTGGCAGTTACAATAGGTAATTTTGTTGTTCCTCTTGGTAATGTAACTAATTTATGAACCATGATATTATTCTCATCAGGAATAGCTTCTAAAAGTGGCATGTTTTCAATTGCTTCTCCTGCATACTGAGAACCATTAGGATGGTTTTCATTAAATAATGAATAATCTATTTCATCATCAGCTAATGCAAATTGAGTTATTCTAAAAGATCCATCTCCTCTAGCCATTAACTCACGGCCTCTTTTTGTTAAAATTGCATCTACTGTGATGCTAGTGTTGTCTAAATATCCCATTGTTGTTGTGTTTTGTTATAAATATAAATTGTTTTCAAAAATTGTTATTCTTTTCGTTTTGGTATTTTCTTGATGTCTTTTATTTCTATTAAGTCTAATTTACTTAAATAGTAATCTAAGTTGTTTTTTATGTTAATATCTAAATCTTCAGGTATAAGTATATATCCTTTTTCCCCTGTCCCATTCATTAATTCTTTTTTCTTATTTATATTGGCAATAATGGTTGGTCTTTTTTCTAAATATGAAAGTTGATATTGTGCTTTTTGAGTTGCATTACCTGAATATGTATAATTTAGTTTTACTGCTTGACCAAATATATTTTGAGCTACTCCTTTCCAATTACCCGTATTTCCTCCTCTACGTTGTTTATAATCTTTTGGAATATCATGTGCCTCTTTTTTTAAAGGAATAACAAAATAGTAAGGTTGAGTTATAGGTCTATTTGTTCCTGCATAAAAACTATTGTCATAATAGTGGAATAAAGATGCTGTTGAATGATAACCACCTGATACTACATTATGGTATGAGTGAGAAGTCATAAATAAAGAAGAAGTATAATCTAATACTGTTGTAGATGTTCCTCCTGCTTTGTGGGTTACTGTTTCATTTAAAGGAAAATAGTTGTAGGATTCTAAATCAAGTTCTGCTGTGCTTATTGTTTTTATTCCTGTGTTTGAAGGTATATCTATACCCTTTCTTGCTCTTATTGGCTGTCCATCTTGGAATGTTACAAATAATCTTTTTTGACTTTCTGAGGCAAAAGGTAATAACCTTGAATCATAAAACCTTGCAAGGTTATCTATACTATCAGTAACTTTATTGGCACTTGAAGTTATCGCATCTATAAAACCAAAAGTTTCATCTGTATTCCATATTTCACGTGTAAGATCATTTTTAAATATTTCTAACGTACTATCATTCATTGTATTAGTATGTTTTCCATAACAAAATACATTTCCATTTGTTTCATAAGGTTCAACTTCGTAAAGTCTTAAATTAGTTACATATCCATTAAAATTTGTAGCATTATAGAGTCTAATTCTATTTAGACTGGCATTTCCTACTTCATTCCCATCACTATGTACCCATCTTACTCTTTGATGACCCGTGTAAGTTCCGTTTACTTTTTGTATTTCTAAATTACCCCCACCACCTGCTAAATTGTTTGCTAATTTAAGCCCAGAAGCAGCTGTTGTTTGCCCTACAACATCTAACTCAAATTCGTATGTTGATCCATTTTTCATTGGAATACCGTTAGTAGATATATTTAAATAACCAAAATCGGTATCTAATCCCGCTATTGCTCTTCCATTTACTATTGTCCATGCTGTTCCTGCTGAATGTGAAATTGTATATCCACTAGTATTAGGTGTGATTTTCTTTAAAGAAATATTTTTAAATCTTGCGGATTTATCGTACTGATGGCCATTTGTAAATTGGATGTAAATCCGCATAAAATTTACATTATTATTTTGTGATTTATCAAACTTAAAATCAAAAATTTGTTTTCCATTAAAAATAGTATTAGTTGAAGTCATTGGTCTGTAAGCAGCATTTCCTCCTCTTGATGCATCCCCCAGTGTTATTTGGGTAATGCCACTAGTATCACCATCATTATTTACGTTAGATGATACACATTCAAGTCTATACATTTTACCGTCTTCCAATTCTACTGGTTGTATAGTTTTGAAACCGGAGAATTGTCCTGAGCTACCTATTAGAGATTGTACTGCTATACCTTCACCATCTGAATTTATTGTTAAGTCTGGACCCTCCCAATAAGAATTTGCTTCTCCATCTATATAAGATCCTGTGAAGTTTCCATCTATTAATATTTCAGGTCCAAAAGAATAAAAATGTGGATTTTCAATTAAATTAGGAGTTTTATGACGGGTAGTAGGACCGTTTTGATAAGAAGCACTAAATATTTGACCTGCTTGTATTCCCTCACCATATATATTTCCTGTTCCGTCTTTTCCTTTATGTTCTACTGTTTTATATAATAGTCCTTGACTAAATTTAGATTTATAATTGTTTTTCTTTTTATTTTCTACGTTTTTATCTAAGATTTTTAAAGAGAAATTTTTGTCTTGACTTAAATCATTGGCAAGTAATCTTTGGTAAGAATCATAAGGAGTTGCAGATGTGTTTATTATTTCTACGTTGTCCGTTTCTGAATCTATAGATATTATAGTGTCTATATTTACGTAAGAATGGTTTTTAATTTTAACTAAACTACTGTCTTCAATCCCATCCGCCCCTATTACACTTGTACCAAAATATATACTTGTTGATTTTTTATTTAAAACTGGATTTTTACCATAGGTAATATCGCCCTTAGTGTATTTATTTATTTCAGCTCCTATTAATTTAGAACCATCATATCTTGGATTTTTCCATCCTTTTGTGTCTAAAATTGAATCATTAAAACGAACACTTTGACGGTCTTCTATTTTTCTTAATTCAACGTTTGTTATTGAAATATCTCCATCATAATTTCCAACATATATTTGAATGTGATTATTACCATCAGATATAAATGTTTTCTTAATAGGTGTATTTAATTGTACAGTGTTAGAATCCACTAATAAAGGGAATCTGGTTGAAGCAAATGAAGTATCTGATGTATTATCTATATCACTTGGGACACCCCCATTAGGGTAAGCACCCATATTTAATCTAAGAGTTGTATAAGATCCCCCAATAGTTCCATTGTTCCAATCTGTAACTGTAAATGTTATTTCATATTTGTCTCCAAATCCCCCTCTTCTTACTCCCGATTGTTGGATAAAGGGATAATTTCCTGCAGATCCATTAAAATTGGCTACTCCATTTCCTACAGCCACATTGTCAGAAGTCCATCCTACAGTTCCATTATTAAAATCGCCATTTTGAATTAGGTTATTTGAACCTGTAAGTAGACCATAATTTGATCCTAGGTTACCCGGTGTTAAAAAGAAATTTTTACTTAATTTACTTTTTTCAAAAACTCCATAAGGAGATTTAGTGTTAGGTATAAATGCTGATGCAATAAAAGAACTAGAAGGGTGTAAACTAATTGGACCATTATAATCTTCTGTTCGGAAAGTGTCTGAATATCTTGTTTTAGTATTAACTCCTACTTCTCTTATTGAAACATTATCTACTTTAAAGTCTTCATCTGCAGATGATATTGTTTGTAATAAAATTGTATTAGTAAATGAGCCCCCTGCTTGGTTAATTGTTAAATCTTCTGTAAATGTTCCATTGGCTGCTCTTGTTGTTCCTATTGAATGCATACCATCACTATATAATACTACTCTTAAATTTCCTTTTGTCCAATCTGAAATTGTAAAAGTAACTCTGTATGTTCTATTAAATTCAAAATTTGTTTGTGGTTGTGATAAATTTCCTGAGTCTCCACTTGCTACTGCTTTACCCCCCGTTATTGTCCATCCTCCTCCTTTTGTCCATTTAATATCAGATTCAAATCTTCCATTAGTAGTTAATTCTGGAGATTTCCAGGTTGGTATTTGTAAAGATTTAGGTACTATAGGACCGTGTTCCCAATCACTACTACCTGAGAAGTATTTGTCTACATCTAAAACTGTATTGTAATCTTGTTGGATTCCTTTAGTTTTCCATTTGCCTAATTCTTTTACTGATATATTATCAATTGTTCCTGCTGCGTTGCCTACAGGAGAAACGTAAAGGTGAATTGGGTATGGACCTTCTGAAGTTATAAAAGCTGTGTGGACACCAACTGTGGTAAAAGTAGGAGAATCATTATTTTCTGAGGTATTATTTCCTTGACCTATTCTAACATAATATCCTGTTCCTGAAGTTAGTGTTTTTATTTCAAAAGTAACTCTATAATGTATTCCTTCTTCAGTTGGGTTTGAAGAGGGAGAAGAAACTATAGAACCATCATGTCTACTAAGTAGAGGTCTGTTTATATTAGCATTTGAAGACCCATCACTTGTTGCAACCCCACTGGAACCAACTGTCCAGTTTGCGTTTTTATTCCAATGAGTATCTACTGAAAAATCTGGATTTAATACTAATTCAATTCCATCATAACTGTCAGGATAGTTGGTTGAAGTATGAGTTACTACTACAGATCCTGAAGTAAAATCTAATTGTGATATATTATTATTTTTAGAGAAAGATTGTGTTACTTCTACAAGTTCAGAATCTAATAATATTTGTTTTTTTATAGGATGGTTTCTTTCAAATTTAACTCTTTCTAAATAGTGAGGTTCAATTAATAATCCTGTTTTTAAATTTGCCTTTTGAGGAACAAACTTTTTAATCATTTCAAATAATGTATGATCTGTGAATTGTACTAATCTAGTAAAATCAAATACATTTAATCTATGACTTCCTGCTGTTAATTTTTGGAAGTAATGATCCTTTAAAGCTTGTAAGTCAGGGTAATATGAGGATGTTTGGTGTCTAGGATCTCCTAAAGTATTATCTACACTAAAATGTCCCATTGTGTAAATTATATCTTCATTTAATTCATTTTGTGGAGAAAAGAAAACACCTACCTCATCATAATCCACTGCTTGTCTATTAAGAGTAGGTGTTTGTGATAATATATTAGTAGATAAAAGACCATCTTCTACTGATCCTGAATCTATTTTTATTTTATTGTTAGATATTAACCTTCCTACTGAATTTGGAGTTATTAAATGGTGTGTTTCTTCATGGTTATTTAGGTCTTTATCTTTTAAGTAAGTAAATGCTTGTAAATAATTACTATCTTGTTTAGGGTGGTGTGATTGTAATAATGGTGTACCTGCTATTACAAATATTGGTTCATGATCAGGATATCCTGGTTGGTTTGATATTATTGTTATTGCTTGGTTTGATAATATAGCACCCCCCGTTATTGGGGCATTAGAATCTAATAGGTCTTGAGATTGATCAGCACTTGCTGTTGGATTTGTATTCCAATTATTAGTAGCATAGTTAACTATCTCATTAGGAGATGTTCCACTTACCCCAACATTGTCTGTTAGAGAACCTGAAGGTATAAAGGATTCATTATTTCCTACCTCATCTTCTAATTCAAAAGATAAAGGATATCTTGCTACTAAAGTATTGTAAGATGATGTAGGTGAATTACCCGCATACATAAATGGTTCTAAAGCATGTTTAGATAAAGTATCGTGAGATAATTTTTCACCAAAATATAATCTAAATTCATTTATGGAACCTGAATATTCTAAGTCAAATGATGATCC
>TARA_R110001592_G_scaffold108581_2_pt1 | contig 10382 bp, 8 predicted proteins | sample TARA_R110001592 | Tara Oceans TARA_R110001592 (sample SAMEA4398387) | marine metagenome | biome: Polar Biome; feature: [SRF] surface water layer (ENVO:00010504); material: water (ENVO:00002006), including particulate matter (ENVO:01000060) such as... | depth 5 m | reverse complement strand
CAGCTGATGTTATTGCAGCATGGGCAAGTCGATATATCACTAGCGATACGGAAAACCACAGAAACAGTGACAAAAAAACATTACCTAAAGGGCATGTTGTTGTTGAAGAGAAAGATCACAAGTTTACACAACATGTGAGCACATCGAGTCATTACTGGTTAGCTGATGAACCTGTCAGTGCTGGCGGAAAAAATACAGGGCCAGATCCTTACGAACACCTACTCGCAGGTTTAGGTGCGTGTACATCGATGACCTTAAGAATGTATGCTCAGCGTAAAAAATTACCCATACAACATATCAAAGTAGAGCTAACACATACTCGTAATTATCAAGATGATTGCAATAATTGTGAACAACAAAATGGCATAGAAGCGATTGTGCGTAATATCAGTTTTGTTGGAGATTTAGATCAACAGCAGAAAGCTCGCTTTTTAGAAATTGCAGATAAATGCCCGGTACACAAAACATTACATAATGATGTAGCAGTGATAAGCAAACTAGTTGGATAGTGTTTTTTAAAATATGAGCAGTAGGTTATATCAAGGGATTGAAGCAATTAAATAAATTTAACTTCTCTGCTCAAGGACCAGAGAAGTTAATTAACTAACTAATAAGTAAAGTTATTAATAGGTTTACTTATTTGCTATTTTCACGTGCAATCGCACGGTAAGCGATATCATTGCGATGGAACATACCATCCCAACTAATCTGTTTAGTTAGCTCATAAGCTTTCTGTTGCGCTTCTGTCACAGTATTACCTAATGCAGTTGCGCAAAGTACACGTCCGCCACTTGTCACTACTTGACCATCTTTTTCAGCCGTACCTGCATGGAACACTTTTAGCCCTTCAGTCGCTTCAGGAATACCTGAAATAACATGACCTTTAGTATATTCAGCAGGGTAACCGCCAGCAGCTAATACAACACCAATAGCAGCGCGCGGATCAAACTCTGCAACCATATCTTCAAGTTCACCGTTCACACCGGCTAAACAGAGCGTCACGATATCCGATTTCATACGTAACATAATTGGCTGTGTTTCAGGGTCGCCAAAACGACAGTTATATTCGATTACTTTAGGTGTTCCATCAGCCATGATCATTAGGCCTGCGTATAAGAAACCAGTATACGTATTACCTTCAGCAGCCATACCTTCAACAGTAGGACGAATCACAAGTTCCATGATGCGCTCATGCATTTCAGGCGTCACTACTGGAGCAGGCGAATATGCGCCCATACCACCGGTATTCGGACCTGTATCGCCATCACCAACACGTTTATGATCTTGACTTGTTGCCATTGGTACAATGTTCTTACCATCAACCATGACAATAAATGAAGCTTCTTCACCATCTAAGAACTCTTCAACAACAACACGATGTCCGGCTTCGCCAAAGGCATTACCCGCGAGCATATCCTGAATAGCATCTTCAGCTTCTTGTAATGTCATCGCAACGATCACACCTTTACCAGCGGCAAGACCATCAGCTTTGATTACAATTGGCGCACCTTTTTCACGAATATAAGCTAAAGCTGGCTCAATTTCAGTGAAGTTTTGGTACCAAGCCGTTGGAATATCATGACGCGCTAAAAAGTCTTTAGTGAAAGCTTTAGAGCCCTCTAACTGTGCAGCACCTTTAGTCGGACCAAAACACGCTAAGTTCGCTTCACGGAAGGCATCAACCACACCGATTACTAATGGCGCTTCTGGACCTACAATCGTTAATTCAACATTGTTTTCTTTTGCGAAAGCAACTAACGCATCGATGTCTTCAACACCAATGTTCACGTTAGTGACTTTATTTTCTAATGCACTACCGGCATTACCAGGTGCAACAAATATGTTTTTAACTTCACTGTTTTGTGCCGCTTTCCATGCTAATGCATGTTCACGACCGCCATTACCAATAATTAGTACATTCATTCGTTTTCCTCACGTAAGACAGCCTGTCGCTATTTAATGCTATTTCAGCGTCAAAAGTACTCATTTAGCGCGCTAAACTCCGTGCTTTTTCCTCGAACTAACACTAAATTGCTTAGTTCTGACTCACTGCAATTATTCAAAAGACTAAAAGTTAATTATGTTTTAAAGGACTTTAAAACATAAGAACAGTTAACTCATTAATTTGTTATATCAACGTCTGTTGGTTCGAGGTCAAGGAAAAGGCGCGGAGCTTGCAACTGCAAGTGAGCACCTTTGACACAGAGATCGAATCTACAGACTAAGATATAAAGATTAATGGCGGAAGTGGCGCATTCCCGTAAACACCATTGCCATATTGTGTTCATCTGCTGCGGCGATAACTTCATCATCACGCATTGAACCACCAGGCTGAATAACACAGCTAATACCTGCTTCTGCTGCGGCATCAATACCGTCACGGAATGGGAAGAATGCATCAGATGCCATCACTGAACCTTCAACTACTAGGTTTTCGTCTGCTGCTTTAATGCCTGCAATTTTAGCACTATATACGCGGCTCATTTGACCTGCGCCAACACCGACTGTAGCGCTGTTTTTAACGTAAACAATCGCATTTGATTTAACAAATTTAGCCACTTTCCAGCTAAATAATAAATCTGTCATTTCAGCTTCGGTTGGTTGACGTTTAGAAACCACTTTAAGGTCAGCAATATCAACCATACCTTGGTCACGATCTTGTACTAATAAACCACCGTTAACACGTTTGATATCAAATTCAGTTGTTTGCTTAGCCCATTCGCCACACACTAATAAACGTAGGTTCTTTTTAGCAGCAATAATAGCAACGGCTTGATCACTGACTGATGGTGCAATAATCACTTCAACAAATTGGCGTGATGTAATTGCTTCAGCTGTAGCAGCATCTAATTCACGGTTGAATGCGATAATGCCACCAAATGCAGACGTTGGGTCAGTTTTGTAAGCACCTTCATAAGCATCAAGAATGTTTCCAGCAACGGCAACACCACATGGGTTTGCATGTTTAACAATCACACATGCTGGCTCTGAGAATTCTTTAACACATTCTAATGCAGAATCGGTATCAGCAATGTTGTTGTAAGATAATGCTTTACCTTGTAACTGCGTTGCTGTTGATACTGATGCTTCTTGAATGTTGTTTTCAACATAGAAAGCAGCCGCTTGATGTGAGTTTTCACCGTAACGCATATCTTGTTTTTTCTGGAATTGCGCATTGAAAGTACGTGGGAATTTTGATTCCTCGTCACCTTCTTTGTTATCACCATAGCTTGGCACCATAGTGCCAAAGTAATTTGCAATCATGCCATCGTATTGAGCAGTATGCTCATAAGCAGCAATCGCTAGGTCAAAACGCGTTTTGTAAACTAAGCTACCGTTATTTTCGCTCATTTCAGACAAAATGCGTGAGTAATCAGATGCATTTACAACAATCGCAACGTCTTTATGGTTTTTTGCCGCAGCACGCACCATTGTTGGACCACCGATATCAATATTTTCTATTGCATCTTCTAATTTACAATCTGGGTTTGCTACTGTTGCAGCAAATGGGTATAAGTTGACAACAACCATGTCAATTGCTTGAATATCGTTTGCTTTCATAATATCTTCATCGATACCACGACGCGCAAGAATTCCACCGTGAATTTTAGGATGTAATGTTTTTACACGTCCGTCCATCATTTCGGGAAATCCAGTGTAATCAGAAACTTCCGTTACTTTGATGTTATTTTCAGCAAGTAATTTGCAAGTGCCACCTGTTGATAAAAGTTCAACACCTTTATCTGCTAGTTCGCGTGCAAATTCTACAATACCAGTCTTATCAGAAACACTGATCAGTGCGCGTTTAATTGTTCGGCTATTTTCCATTATATTCCACATTCCTCGGTTAATGTTTTCATCGGTGAAAGATTCAAATGATTGGTTTTTCCAAAAAGTTGAACTTGCGCCGCATTCTACCCGAATTGAAATGACTTTTATTCGTTTTGTTGAATAAAAACACAAAAAATAACACTATTTATTCAAATGTCGCGATAACAGCCCTATCAAAGAGTTTGATATAAATAACTATCAATACCACGACATTTAACCGTTTTGACTTTTTCAAAGTTCAAATTAGAGAGTAGTTGCATATTGAATTGATTATTTTTTGCGACAATAGCTTGTAGTTTTGGAAGTTGATGTAAGATAATTAGTTGCTCGATTAATTGCTGTAATATGGGGTCTAGGTCTTGATGTTGATTAAACTCGGGTAATAAGCGCAGTGTAAATACAACACAAATATCATTTTCAATAAAGCAATCCTGTAACCCTGTACAGCCAATTACAATGCCCGTTTCTGCCTCTTCAATAGCATACATTTTATGTTTTTTATTATTCATTAATGAATCAAAAAAATCACTCGCTTGTTGGCTTGATAAAACACCTGTCAGGCTATATTTCATACATAAAGGGTGCTGTACTAAACCGATAAAATCTTTTTTATCGGTTGCTATAAAACGGCGAATACTGAGTTGCTGATGTTGTATAAATAGCGGCATATCAACTCCATTTTCTAGGCAAAATTGCCAATCTAAAAGTGGTTAACACCCTCATTGTATCGTTCATTTTATGAACAATCTTGTTTAATTTTAAAACTGTGTGGTTACAATAAGATACAGAAATTGGCTTAATATCGCGGTGGATGATTAGAGGTAGTTGAATTGTAAAACCGAAAAAACATGCCAGAGCATGTTTTTTATTTATTCAAAGCAGAAAGCGAGTTACTGCTATTCACTATTAAAATTAACCGTGATAAGGCGTACTTAATTCATGAACAGCATCAACAAATACCTTTGCATTCTCAGGTGGTACATCTAAATGAATACCGTGACCTAAATTAAACACGTGACCATTGCCAGTACCAAAACCTTCTAAGATCGTTGCTACTTCTTGGCGAATACGTTCTGGTGAAGCATATAACATTGATGGATCCATGTTACCTTGTAGTGCAACACGCGAACCAACACGCGCTTTTGCTTCTTTAATATCAATGGTCCAATCTAAGCCAATTGCATCACAACCAGTGTCAGCAATCTGTTCGATCCATTGACCACCATTTTTTGTGAATAAAGTAACCGGAATTTTTTGACCATCATAGCTACGGGTTAAACCATCCACTATTTTATGCATATATTGCAATGAGAAGTCTTTATAATCGCGTGGCGATAAAATACCACCCCAAGTATCAAATACCATCACAGATTGAGCACCTGCAGCAATTTGTGCATTCAAGTAAGCAATCACAGAATCCGCTAATTTATCTAATAACAGATGTAATGTTTGTGGTTCAGCAAATGCCATTTTTTTAATTTTAGTAAAAAATTTTGAACCGCTTCCTTCAACCATATAAGTCGCTAACGTCCACGGGCTACCAGAGAAACCAATTAATGGCACTTCGCCTTTTAAATCACGACGAATGGTACGAACCGCATTCATTACATACTGCAATTCACCTTCAGGATCTGGCATGATCAGATTATCAACATCTTTTTTACAGCTAATAGGACGCTCAAATCGAGGGCCTTCACCTTCTGAAAAATATAAACCTAACCCCATTGCATCAGGGATAGTTAAAATATCAGAGAATAAAATAGCCGCATCTAAGTCGAAACGACGTAGTGGCTGTAAAGTCACTTCACAGGCTAAATCAGCATTACGACATAACGACATAAAATCGCCTGCTTGTGCGCGCGTTGCTTTATATTCTGGTAAATAGCGACCAGCTTGACGCATCATCCAGACAGGTGTTTTATCTACTTCTTGCTTTAATAAAGCGCGAATATAACGGTCGTTTTTTAATTCAGTCATAGGTAACCTTTTCTGTTCTGTCTATTGATGGTGCGCCGAAACTGCACATCAGCTTAATTATTGGCGCACATATTAGCATTTAAAATAAATGCGCGCGCATTAATCCTGTTTTGTTGATTGAAATTGTACTATTAGCGACATCGTTTAAGTGTTTTCTCGATCAAATTACGTGCGATAGTGCCATGCTTAGGTATCATAGGTAAATTATCTACATTGTACCAAGCTGCTGCAATTAACTCATGTGGATCAATATTAATCTCACCAGAAGCATAATCAGCGGTAAATCCCATCATTAGTGAATGGGGGAATGGCCAGGGTTGGCTAGAAACATATTGAATATTTTTAATTTTAATACCAACTTCTTCGAGTACTTCACGCTCTACACACGCTTCTAACGTTTCACCCGCTTCTACAAATCCGGCTAAAGTCGTGTATACCGGGTAATTATCCTTGTGGTGGCGATTATGTAAGGCTAACAATATTTGTTTATGTTTACGAATAGCCACTATGATGCAAGGCGATACTCGAGGGTAAGTACGATGCTGACAGTGGTAACATTTCATCGCAATTTCCCATTCAATGGCTTGCATTTTTTGGCCACACTGCCCACAAAATTGATGGGTTTTATAGAATAATGAAATTTGCATAGCTCTGCCTGCCATCTCGAATAATAGATCACAGGTTTTGCCTAATAAGGAACGCAAAGTGACATACTCTCCTAAACCAATATCTAAGCAGGCCTCAACTTCAACTAAATAACATGGACTATCGGCATATTTACCCAATAAGCGTTTATTATTTGTCACACCATCTGGGAAAGGTAACTCCTCGATGCAGCCAAAAGGAATAAAATCCCCTTTACCTAAAGCCACTAATTTTCCTTGCGATAATACAAACCACCATGCGTCTTCATTAGCCTTTGTTATCAATTCAGCCATACTAAATACTCATATTTTGGGAGTGAAAAGTCACATAATGCAACAGTAAGCACCTATCGGACAAGCCCTATTCGAATCTTAACCAGTCTTTCACTTACTAAATGAAATTGTTACAAAGTATTATTAAAAATCGAATTAGAATCGAATTAGAAACGAATTAAGCAAATGCTAAGGTGATTGATTTCGCCGTATCTACGCTAAATCATTTAGCAATACCTATCTATTACTGTGATGACTTTCAGTTAAACGCTCAAAATTAATGCCACTGCATGAGAATAGCAATTTAATTAAGTAATTTTTTCAATCTAAGTTACTAAAATAAAACATTATTGTATTAAAGTTTTATAAAGGAAATTGAAATAAAAAATGCAAGCCTTGCGTTAACTGTTACGATCTTAGGTTGGTCATGATAATAGCTAACTACAAATATTTGTGTTTAAGCCTTTTTACAATGGGCATAAGCTCACAGTAATTATTTTCTATGCTAGATAAACTAAATTTATATTGACGAACGAGGTTATTTTATTTACTTTTTAATCACTTTTAAATTGCAACTATTTCATTTACAGAGGTTTTTATGCTTAAAAAAATTAAACAAGCAAAAGAAGAATGGGGTGGTGCACTTTCTGTTTTAGATAATTGGTTAGATGCGCGTCAAAAATTAGTTATTTTATATTGTGAATTAGCAGGACTTCCGCCATACCAACAAGAAAAACGTTGCTTGCCAAAACAAGCAGTCATAACAGAGTTTTGCCAGCTTTTATTAGATTATGCATCAACAGGTCACTTTGAGGTTTATCACCAAATTATTGAGCAATCGAAACTAGATGGCGAAGAAAATCTAAAAATAGCACAAGAATTATACTCTCGAATCACTACAACAACTGATGTAGCATTAAACTTTAATGATACCTATGCGGAAAATGCATCAGATAAAACCTTATTAAATTTCGATCAAGATATCTCAGAACTAGGTCAAGTGATGGAAAGCCGTTTTGAACGAGAAGATCAGCTATTAGAAATCGTGCATTTGCACCATACAATATCTTAAACATATAAAACTAGCAGTAAGCAGATATAAAAAAACCAATCTCTTGAGATTGGTTTTTTTATGTTTAAAGCATTATTTTAAAACGTTTTTATTAGCTAATGTTAATAGCAAAATGTAGTAAGCGCATTATGAAGTCGCTAAATGTTGAACTTGGGAATCTAAACTATTTTTTAACAGCAAAAAATATTCTTCAATAAACAATTGCTGTTCAAGTGTTGCGCACTGCTCCCATTTTTTACCTAGAATTTGCTCTATATCCTCAACTAACCTATCCCCCTCAGCGACTACAGCTAAACGCGCTTCATTAGTTAATTGTGGCTGTTGAGCACAAAAGGCCATTAACATATCAGCAACTTGGTCGTGCACAATCTCATCAATAGGTTGGCCAGTTTTATTTCTTGATTTTTCTTCAAATATATTCAAGTTATCAGAAAAATAACTTATACAAGCATCGTATGCATCGCTTTTTAATAACATTAAACACCCTTTTTATGGTATATTTTTTGATAGAAATTAGTCACCTATTAGTACCAAGGCAACTAAAAAATTATAAATGACTATAAACCCCTATTACAACTCATTCATTTCACGTAAAGATAGATCTCGGCGTGCATTAAATACATCTATCTCTTTTTTAGGTACTTCCTGGGATAAAGGCAAATTAACCTTCATTGCATTAACTGGTTTATTATAAACATGGAACTCGTAATGTAAGTGAGCACCTGTTGAACGCCCAGTATTACCAGATCTAGCAATTAATTTCCCCATTTCAACTCGTTGTCCCTTACGCACCAATATTTTACTTAAATGTAAAAAACGACTGGTATACTTTCGGCCGTGTTTAATCACAATATAATTACCCGCTGCAGGGTGATAACCCGCGCGAATAACAACACCGTCACCTACGGCATAAACTTTAGTACCAACAGAAACCGCAAAATCAGTCCCATTATGTGGACGTACTCGCTTGGTAATAGGGTGCAACCGGTGAGGGTTAAAACGAGAGCTAATACGAGGTCTACCGTTGACTGGGTAACGACGGTAAGCTTTAGTTAAACCTTTACCATTTTTATCATAATAACGGCCATCTTCATTTAAAAAGGCGGTGTAATTGCCGGATCGTGTTTTAATAATAACAGCGAGTACTTCACTATCGAAACTATAAGCACCTTCAATATATTGTTTTGCAACTAACACATGGAAGGTATCTCCAGCACGTAACTGACGATTAAAATCAAACTTATCTTGTAATGCACCAGATATTTGTTGGATTTGACTGGCTGTTAAACCTGATTTTTTTGCACTAATATAAAAACTGCCTGTTACACTGCCTTTATAAAAACTATTACGCCACTCACCTTCTTTAACTTCTAAGTTAGAGATATAAATATCATCTTTTAAAACAAAGCTTAAGGTATTAGCTCGGTCAATAATCACTTTTAATGATAATAATTGACTACTTGGACTAATAAGTAATTGTACTTGCTGCCCCGGTAATAAATTAGCCAAGCGCAAGTATTCAGTATCTGCCTCTAACAACTCCTGTAAAATGGCAGCTGAAATCCCTTCATTAGAAAAAATTTCACTCAAGGTATCACCAGCTGCAATGGTAATATCTACCTCTCGATTACCTGAAAAATCAGGGAACAATTTATTATTGTGGTCTCTAATCGCTTTTAAAGGCTCTGCAACTGCATATTCTCCCTTTAATGAATCACTAATAGGGAGTATTAATTCACGTTTAATTTTTGTATCTCTATCAAGTTTAATTGGAATCAAGCTAATGATAAATAGAAAAAAAAATAGAGAAATAATAGCCCAAAAATGGAAGCGGGGTAAGTGATTCACAAAAGAAAGCACTTTTTTAAACATAGTTTTACATTGAAACAACAAAGACATAGACGATCTCGATTAGACAAAAGAAACAGAACCGTAAAATAAAATGCCTGCGAGTATAACTCATAGCACAGCATATTTAAGAAAAAAATAGAGTAATTCTACCCACCTTTGACTACCAAAGTGAATAAACAGTTCTATCTTATTTATAAATAATAGGGTGTGATCCATCATAAAAATATGTATTATGGACGTCTAGATGTAAAAACATCCAAACGAATTTAGTTAATAACCCAAATAGGAGTCCACATGTCACGTGACTTATTTACTTCAGAATCAGTTTCTGAAGGTCATCCAGATAAAATAGCCGATCAAATTTCAGATGCGGTGCTTGATGCAATTTTACAACAAGATACTAAAGCACGCGTTGCTTGTGAAACGTATGTAAAAACAGGCATGGTTATGGTGGGTGGTGAAATCACTACTGATGCATGGGTTGATATTGAACAAATCACACGTGATACAGTGCGTGAAATTGGCTACACAAGTTCAGAAATGGGTTTTGATGCGGACTCTTGTGCTGTTCTAAATGTTGTTGGTAAACAATCACCTGATATTAATCAAGGTGTTGACCGCTCAGACCCACGCGAGCAAGGCGCTGGTGACCAAGGTTTAATGTTTGGTTACGCAACCAATGAAACAGAAGTATTCATGCCTGCTCCTATTACTTACGCTCACCGTCTTGTGAA
>TARA_R110001592_G_scaffold95159_1_pt1 | contig 10384 bp, 7 predicted proteins | sample TARA_R110001592 | Tara Oceans TARA_R110001592 (sample SAMEA4398387) | marine metagenome | biome: Polar Biome; feature: [SRF] surface water layer (ENVO:00010504); material: water (ENVO:00002006), including particulate matter (ENVO:01000060) such as... | depth 5 m | reverse complement strand
TTAACACTCCAACATGAGTACAACTGAAGAACTTCAAGAAAAAGTAAAAAGTATTTTTTCTGATTATCTAGAAGAAAATGGGCATCGTAAAACGCCCGAACGGTTTGCTATACTCCAAGAAATTTACTCTAATAATGATCATTTTGATGTAGAAGAATTGTACATCTCTATGAAAAATAAAAAATATAGAGTAAGTAGAGCTACACTTTACAATACTATTGAGTTGTTGTTGGCAGCAAATTTAGTTCGTAAACATCAGTTTGGCTCTAATATTGCTCAGTTTGAGCGGTCTTATGGTTCAAAACAACACGATCATATTATTCTAAGTAATGGAGAAGTTATTGAGTTTTGTGATCCTAGAATTCAAAATATAAAAGCAACTCTTGAGGAAATATTTGATTTAAAAATATTACATCATTCATTAAATTTTTACGGCGTTAAAAATGAAGAAAAATAAATGAGCTTTTCTTATACTATAGAAAGAGAAGAAGAGTTAATGATTGTATCATTAAATGGGAGTTTAATTGGGAAATCTCAAGTTGAAGGATTATTTATTGATATAGAAAATGAAATGATTGAAGGCGGCGAAAATTTGATGATTGATCTTGCCAAAATGGAATATATGAACAGTACGGGATTAAATGTTTTAATTAATATTTTAACCCAAACAAGAAATAAAGGTGGCGATGTTGTTATTGTAAATGTGCCCGAAAAAATTAATAAATTATTAGTAATAACGAAGTTAAATAGCGTGTTTAATATTAAAGAAAATAGAGGGCTAGCTAAAACAGAATTGACCAAAGCAAATGAAAGTTGATGTATTATTAGGTCTTCAATGGGGAGACGAAGGAAAAGGTAAAATTGTTGATGTGTTAACACCTCAATATAATATTATCGGAAGGTTTCAAGGAGGACCAAATGCTGGTCATACTTTAGAATTTGATGGCATTAAACATGTGTTACATACAATTCCGTCTGGAATCTTTCACGATAACGTGATAAATGTTGTAGGTAATGGTGTGGTAATAGACCCTGTTATTTTAAAAGTTGAAATTGACAAGTTGATTAGCATGGGAGTAGATGTAAATAAAAAAATGTACATCTCTAAAAAAGCTCATTTAATCTTACCAACTCACCGTTTAATTGACGCAGCTTCTGAAGCTTCAAAAGGGAAAGAAAAGATTGGTTCAACACTAAAAGGAATTGGTCCAACTTACATGGATAAAACGGGTAGAAATGGATTGAGAGTTGGAGATATTTTTGAAGCTAATTTCAAAGAAAAATATACTGCTTTAGTTAAAAAACACAAACAAATACTAAAGTTCCATAATTACGATTATGATTTAGCTGAATTAGAGCCAGCATTTTATGAAGGTATAAATACAATCAAACAATTAACTTGTATTGACAGTGAGCATTATCTGAATAATAATTTAAATGCAGGTAAAAAAATACTAGCAGAAGGAGCACAAGGAACATTATTAGATGTTGATTTTGGTTCTTATCCATTTGTAACTTCATCAAATACAACTACAGCAGGTACTTGTACTGGATTAGGTATTGCTCCAAATAAAATTGGAGAAGTTTACGGAATATTCAAAGCCTATTGTACTAGAGTGGGAAGTGGTCCTTTTCCAACAGAATTAGACGATGAAGTTGGAGAAAAAATTAGAACTGCTGGCTTTGAGTTTGGAGCAACAACAGGAAGAAAAAGAAGATGTGGATGGATTGATTTACCTGCTTTAAAATATGCAATTATGATTAACGGAGTTACTCAATTGTGTATGATGAAGGCTGACGTATTAGATGATTTTGATACAATTAAGGTTTGTACACATTATAAATATAAAGACACACAAGAAGTAATTGATTTTATGCCTTACGATCTTGTTTCTAGAGATGTGGAACCAATTTACGTTGAGCGTAAAGCGTGGAAAACAGACTTAACAAAACTGTCTTCAATTAATGGAATTCCAGCAGAATTAAATGATTACATCGAATACTTAGAAAAAGAATTAAACGTTCCTATTACTATCGTGTCTGTTGGACCAGATAGAAAACAAACATTAATTAGAGAAAACGTATTGGTTTAAACTAAGTTTAAAATTGAAAAGTTATAAAGTTATAAAGTTAAAGTCCTCCTTTATGGGAGGACTTTTTGTATCTCCCCTTAAAGAGAAGATAAGAGGGTTGATTACTTTATACGTGTGTTTAATTTCAATGATTTCATTTGCACAAAACACATCTAAAATTGAAATATTGAACGCAAATAGTTTAGAATATGATGAAACTTTAGGGAAGAATGCAAAACGGTTAATTGGAGATGTTCAATTTAAACATGATGACGCTTTAATGTTTTGCGATAGTGCTTATTTCTACTCAGAATCAAATAGTATGGATGCTTACGGACATGTTCGTATTGTGCAAGGTGACTCACTAAGATTGTTTGGAGATTCATTAAATTATAATGGAACTACTCGTAAAGCATTATTACGTGGTCATATACGATTAGAGAATAGAGATATTACGTTAACCACTAATTATTTGGATTACGATAGAAAGCTAAATATGGCTTACTATTTTGGAGGAGGAACGGTTGTAAGTCAAAAAGAAAATAACACGCTGGTTAGTAATTTAGGTTATTATTATACTGAGAGCAAGTCGTTTTTTTTTAAAAAAGATGTTGTATTGACAAACCCTGAATATATAATTAAAGGAGATACTTTACAATATGGTTCACAGAGTAAGATTGTGAATTTTTTAGGACCAACAACTATTACCAGTAAAAACGATTTTATCTATTGTGAAAATGGATGGTATAATACCACAAGAAATACATCTAAATTTTTTAAGAATTCTTATTTATATTCTGACAATAAAATAATAACGGGTGATACTATTTATTATGAGCGGGAAACTGGTTATGGAAGAATAGATTGTAATGGCGCAATCAATGATACGTTAGAAGGCTTGATATTAGAGGGGAATGTTATTGAATTGTTTCAAGATAGAGATAGTGTTATGATTACTAATGAAGCTTTAATGATGCAGTTGTTTGATACTGACACTTTGTTTCTTCATGCCGATACTTTTAATGTGTCAACACAATTTATACCTAATAAAAATTTGCCAAATCAAACAGATTCAATTAGAAACTTGTTTGCATATCATCACGCCAAGTTTTTTAAAACAGATATGCAAGGAAAAGCAGACTCTATCGTTTATAATTTTTCTGATTCAACTGTAAATTTTTATCATGATCCAGTATTATGGTCACAAGTGAATCAGTTAACTTCTAAATTCACTTATTTACAAATGAAAAAAGGTAAAATTGACGCCATTTATTTAAACGAAAATGCATTTATTATTTCAAAAGCAGATTCCTTATTTGATAATTTTAATCAGATTAAAGGAGTAAATATGATTGGATATTTTAATGATAGTAATCAACTTAAAAGGATAGAGGTAATGGAAGATGCTGAAACTATATATTATGGAAGAGATGAAGTTGGAGACTATATTGGCGTGAACAAAGCTGAAGGTACAAATATGTTAGTATTTTTAGATGATAATGAATTAAGTTCACTCACGTTTATTAAAGACCCCGAAGCAGTTTTATACCCTATTAAAGAGCCTTCACCAAAGGATGTTTTATTGAAAGGGTTTAATTGGAGAGTAAATGAACGTCCCAAAAATAGATTTGATATTTATAATAAATAGAAAAAGCCGAATTCAATTATTGAAGTCGGCTTTTTCATGAACTTAAAACTAATTTATTATTCTTTTACAAATTTAGCTTGTATTATTCCATTGTTTGTTTTTACCATTAAGAAATACATCCCTTTACTAAGTTCTGATACATTAATAGTATTGTTATTTTGTTGAATAGTTTTTACTAACGAACCATTAATGTTGTAAATAGTCACTTGTTCTATTTTATCAGCAGTAGTAATTTTTAAGAGATCCCTAGTAGGGTTTGGAGATATATTCATACGAATGTTATTAAATTTTTGAATACCTACAATTGTTACATTACTACAGTCTGAAGTATCAATACAGCCATTATAAGTAATTTCAACTGCATAATTTCCATTAGTAGTAGCAGTAAAGTTTTGGGCAATTTCACCACTAATTACTACATTATTATTGTCACAATCTAACCAACGGTATGTCGCACCAAGTTGGTTTGAGGATAGAGTGATTCCTCCTGAAATATTGATTGTATTATTAATTATAGTAGGAACTATAGTCGGTGTTTGGGTCATTTCTACTCTACAAGCAGAATTTGAAGAACAATTTGAAGCAGAACTTGTAACCCTATCGCCTATTGGATTCATGTTTATTAGAGTACCATTTGTAACTGAAGGCGAATTATCAATTACTTCTATACCGTAGGTTTCATTAAGATCAAAATAACCAGTTAAATTTGGTTCTAACCCAGTTAAGCAATTACTATAATTATCTAGTATAATTGTTCCACTTAATTCAGCTTTCCATATTCCAATTTCATCTATTTCTATACTTGAATAACTAGGGCTATATGCTCCAATTATTAAATCTGATGGACTAGCATAAGAAGATCCATTGGTGCCTGTATTACCACTTTCCCAAACTCCATCAACATAAATTTTCCAAGTGCTGCCTGCAGCAACAGTACCAACCACATAGTGCCATTGCCCATCATTTATAGTAGTTGTAGATGGTCCAGAAGAAGCGTAGGTTCCTCCTACTCCTTTTCCATCAAAACTAGCTTTTCCAGATGTATTTATAAATAAAGCATAACCACTTGAACCATCATATTTGCTAATTAAATATTGTACTGTTCCTATTGTAGTTGTTTTTACCCAACAAGCAACTGTTACTGCAAGAGTAACACCCCTGTTTAATGCTGTTAGACTTATATGGTCATTAACTCCATCAAGTCTTAAAGCATTGTTAATAGGAGTAGTAGGGCCTTCACCTATTACGGTAAACATAGATGAAGTAGTAATTGGATTTGTAGTAAAATCTATAGCATTTCCAGTTCCTGAAATTGGTCCATCTATAACATTTCCTAAATTATCTAACAAACTGTAATTTGCACCTATAACAGAACTTCCCGTTGATACCTGAGCAGTTTCTCCATCACAAACTGATGTTGGAGCAGATATAGTTTCATCAGCAATATTTAGAATGTTTATAGTTACTGTTTGTGACATCTGTAAAGTATCATTTGGACTTTGGCAAGGAGTAGGAGCTTGATAAACCCATGTTCCTCCTGATAAAGTACCAGAAAGGTTAATCGGAGAGCTATCTACTAAAGTAGTTCCAGTTCCTTCATCAAACTTAAAATATCCAACTAAATTTGTTTCTGTACCAACTAAACATGTGGTATATCCAGGTGATACTGGTAGTACATTATTATAAATTGACACCTCATCTATTTCAACCATAGAGTAGGTTGTGTTATATGCTCCAACTGTAATTGATGCAGGATTAGCATAGGTTGAACCATTATTTGGTCCAGTATTTCCACTTTCCCAAACGCCATCTACATATATTTTGCTTGTACCACCTAATTCGGAAGTACCCATAATATAATGCCATTGCCCATCATTTACAGTAGTTGTAGATGCTCCTGAAGGAGTATAAGTTCCCCCCAAACCTTTACAATCAAAACTAGCTTTTCCAGAAGCATTTATGAATAAAATGTATCCACTTGAACCACTGTATTTGTTTACAAGTTGTATAGCTACACCTTGAACTGATGTTCTAACCCAACATCCTACAGTCACTTTAGTCGAAACCCCTCTGTCAGAGGTGCCAAGATAAGCAACGTCATCAACACCATCGAAGCTTATTGTACCTAATGATTCTTGCTCAGCATAAACATTAAAGGTTTCAGTAGAGTTAATTGCTCCTGTATTAAAATTTAGATCATTTCCGTTCCCGGAAATTGGTCCATCTACGATAGTATTAATGTTATTTCGTAAATAATAACTTACACCAGTTTGAGATCCTGTAGTTGTAATTGTTGTAGTTTGTCCATCACACAATGTTGTAGCTTCTGTGCTTACAGGTAAATCATTAATTTGTGCATTAGCACCAAAGCTAAATGCTGAAATTGTTAAAATACTTAGCACTAATTTTTTCGCATTAAGCGAAGTCGAAATGTTCATAGTTTTTGTTTAATTGATTTATAAATCAAATATAAAAAGTCATTAGGCTAAGAAATAATATACTTTAGCAACAGACAATTTACTTTAGGAATGGACTTTTTTGAGTGAAGAGTAATGTGTATTGGGTAAAGAGAAGATTCCAGTTTTATGATTACTTCATCATTACTGCCTCAAATTCTAGTTTTTTATATTTTGAGAGTTTTGCAATTATATTTTTCTCCATTTCTATTTCTAGTTTAGTTTTTGAGAATGAAGTTATTTTTTTAAGGTTAATCAGCCATGACTTATGTGATCGAAAAAACATATTATTTTGCTCGAAGATGGTTTCAAAATGTTTTAAATTTTTACTCATCAAGTAGTTGTTAGATATGGTATGAATACAACTATAAGCTTCTTGAGCTTCAATGGCAATAATGGTGTCTATTGCTACAATTTCTTGACCATCATTTTTACGAACAACAATTTTGGAGATATTTTCAGATTTGAGGTTGTCTTTTAACGCATTATAATTTTTGTTTGGGTTTAGTAAATTGTTTTTAACAATAAGTTTTTCAACAGCTTGTTTTAATCGGTCAATTTCTATAGGCTTTAGTAGGTAATCGACAGCCGAAATTTCAAAAGCTTTAATGGCATATTTATCATAAGCGGTGACAAAAATAATTTCAAAATTTACATTTTCAAAAAATGAAACCAATTCATATCCAGCATAGTTAGGCATTTCAATGTCTAAAAAAACAACATCTGGTTGATGTTCTTTAATTGCATCAACTGCACTTAAAACATTGGTACAGGTTTGTATGATTTCAATTTGAGGACAAAAACGAGTTAATAAATTAGTTAACACATTTCTTGCACTTTCTTCATCATCAACTAAAATTGCTTTAAATTTTATTCCCATACTCCAAAGATATGAAGCAAAATTGGAGATTGGTATTTATTTTTAGGAACAGCTATTATTATTCAGCAACGACTATAATTTATGCTATTAATAATTTTTAGAAAAGGGCATGTTGATAACGACTTTTGTGCCAGCTGGTACTCCCTTATCTTCTAAATCAACATAAAATACTCCTAAACCTTGTTGGTAATGTTTTTTCATAATTTCAAACCTTATTTTAGTTGCGTTTACTGAAAATGATTGATAATTTTTCTGTTGTCGGTCTTTTATTTCTTGCCCTTTTTTTCTTCCAACACCATTATCTAAAACAGTACAATGAAGAGTTTCGTTAAGATTAAACGATATTTCAAGCTTTTTTAAACCTTCTTTATGTAGTAAACCATGCTTTATTGCATTTTCAACAAATGGTTGAATAAGCATTGGTGGAACTTTAATATCTTCGGCATTATTTATTTGTATCGTAAATTCAAAATCAGCTTTAAATCGAAGTTTTTCTAACTCTAAATAGGTTTCTAATAATTCAATTTCTTCTTCAATATCAATAAATTCTTTGTCAGAGAAGTTCAACGTTTGGCGAACCAATTTTGAAAATTTAATGATATAATTATAAGAGTTATCGATATCTCCTTTTAGTATTAAATCTTGAATTGAGGTAATTGCATTAAAAATAAAATGAGGATTCATTTGTGATTGAATAGCAATTAATTTAGAGGCATTTAATTCGTTTTGTAATTCAATTTTTCGGCGTTGTTTTTTTAATTCATATCGATAGACTATTACTGTTGCTCCAATAAAAAGGAAAACCAAAATAGTATAAAACCACCATGTTTTCCATAATGGAGAGTTAATTATAAAGTGGTAAGAAATAGGCACGCTTTCTATCCCATTTTCATTTATTGATTTAACTGTGAATGTATAATCTCCCGGCTGTAAGGAAAGAAACTCTACTGAATTAGTATTAAAACTTTTATACTGCCATTTGTCTGTGTAATCATTTATTTTGTAGGCATATTTTAATAGCCCTTGATGATGATAACTTGTTGTTAAAAAGCTAATTTCAATTTTATTTTCATCATAATTAAAGTGACTAGTTTTATTTATATCAAAGTTTAGAGGCTTTTTATTTACTAGTATTTTATCAATTATAATATTCGGAGGTGTTAAGTTTTTATCAATTTCATTGTAATTAAAAAATTGAATGCCTTTATTAGTGATAACCCAAACAATATCATTTTGAATTGTAAAGTCAGTTATTCTATTGGTAAATAGACCACTTGTTTTGTTAAAAAATAAAGATTCACTAGTCTGTAAATTTAGAACTTGAATTCCATTTTCATGAGAAATAAATAGTTGATTTTTGTAAGCTATTATTTTATAAATAACATCAGATGTTAATTTATTTTTGGTTGATAATTGTTGTACTATTTTCCCATTTTTAAATTTATATATACCCTGATCTTTTGTCGCAATCCAAATAGAATTGTTGTGTTCAATTACACTTGTAGAAAAGATATTATTGAAAATTTCAGGTTCTTTCGTTTTTGAAAAAATCATTAACCCTTTTAATGTGCTCAGCCATATTTTGTGCTCAGATTTTTGATAAAAAACGGAATAAGTTCTTCCAATATTATTAGGAATTTTAAAATCAGTAGGAATTATTTTGTTTTTTTGTTGGTTATAAAAAAATAAATTTTGATTCGTTGCTAAAAGTATTACGGAGTCATTTATGTAGTCTATTTCTTTTAAGGATCCTACCTCAGTAAATGGTGTTTTTTTTTTGCTAGTTAAATTAAAAATGTAGGGTAAATTAGAGCCATTAAATATTAAATTTTCTTTTTTCTGATCAAGTTTTAAGACATTAATTTTGGTTTCATTTTTATAGATTAACGAGAAATGATTGTCTTTATATTCATAAATTTTTCCACTTTGAGTTGATGCCCAAATTTTATCGTCTGTAGAAATTATTTTGGTAAATACTTCATCTTCAATATCGGTTTTGTTTCTGAAGCTTAATGTTTTTGTGTTGGGTATAAATAAAATACCTTTTCCTAAGGTTGCCAGCCATAAATTATTTTCAGCATCTTGTAGGTAAGATGAAATATAAAATTTATTAAATAATAATCTTTTATGAAAAGGCTTTTCTTTATTAATATTTAGAGCCACAACATTACCTTTTCTAGTTGTTTGCCACAAGGTTGAGTCAGGCGATAAATAACATACATTTGAGTATTGTTGAGTAATAGATTTAGTTAAATTGAAATTTCTAAAAATGGTTGTGTCTTCAATAATGTCATAATAATTAAAATTATCTCTTTCTTTTATAATTGTGTAACCAACATCGTTTTGTAGAATATATTTAGGACTTTGATTAGGGGTATTAAATTTTAATAAACTATTATTTTTAAGAGAATCGATAATTTCTATTTCAAACTTATTATCAACTTTTTTACTAAAATAAATTTTAGACCCACTTCTCTTAACTGAACTTATAAATAAAGAGTTATTCCGATTAAAATAATGATGATTTTTTTTTGATTTATCAACCCAAAAAGGATTAGAACCAGCTATAATGAGGTTATTGTTGTGATCAAAACAGAGTTCGTAAAAACTAGATAATAATGAGTCAGGAATTTGATAAAACACTTGAATACTGTCGTGGTCAATTTTTAAGACTTGACCACTTAAATTAAAACAATAGATTTCCCCAAAATTATCTTTTGTAAACCCAAATACTGATTTTTCTTTTAAATTTTGATGAGTATATTTTTTAAAAACATAACCATCATATTTGTAAAGTCCGTTTTCTGTTCCTAGCCAAATAAAGTTGTTTTTGTCTTGTGCTAAAGTGTAGATGTCTAGATCAGCTAATTCATCTTCTCCAATTATAGAATAAGAAGGTTCTTGACCATAAGAGGATATAGTCGAAAATAATGTTACGATTAAAATGACAAGAAATTTAAAAGATATTTTTCTTAAAATCATTAATTAGAAATACTTTATCTTTACAAAGATAACGGCAAATTTATGGCAATATACGAATTCAACAGATTTAAACCTGTAATACACGAATCAGCTTTTATTCATCCACAAGCAGCAGTAACAGGAAATGTTATTATTGGTAAAGACGTTTATGTTGGACCTGGAGCTGCAATTCGTGGAGATTGGGGTAAAATAATAATTGAAGATGGTTGTAATGTACAAGAAAATTGTACGATACACATGTTTCCTGGAACTACAACAATACTCAAAAAAGGAGCTCATATTGGGCATGGTGCAATTATTCATGGAGGTATAATTGGCGAAAACTGTTTAATAGGGATGAATAGTG
>TARA_R110001592_G_scaffold63566_2_pt1 | contig 10397 bp, 7 predicted proteins | sample TARA_R110001592 | Tara Oceans TARA_R110001592 (sample SAMEA4398387) | marine metagenome | biome: Polar Biome; feature: [SRF] surface water layer (ENVO:00010504); material: water (ENVO:00002006), including particulate matter (ENVO:01000060) such as... | depth 5 m | reverse complement strand
CAACCGTATGCGGTTATTACCTATGGCTACGAGCACACCATCGAATCTAGACAATGCAGCCAGCAGACCTTCGGTTTTACCCGCTACCGGCCAGTGACCGTTCTGCAAAGCGCCCGGCCAAGCATCATCAAAGAAAACAACCTCTTGCCAACCGCATGCCTCAGCACAATCGGCAACTACCTTGCCGTGACCACTGGCACCCAGTATCGCGAGGCGCTTCAAGGCTTTTTACCGGCAAACTTGGACATGGTGGCCTCGCCTTCGGCACTGATCCCGTCACGCACCACCACCTTTTTGACGGTCAAGAACAGAATCTTGATATCAAGCCAAAGCGAGCGGTTATCGACGTACCACACGTCGAGGGCAAACTTGTCTTCCCAACCCAGCGTATTCCGGCCATTCACCTGCGCCCAACCCGTAACACCCGGCCGTACCTCGTGGCGACGGTATTGTTCTAGCGAGTAAAGTGGTAGGTATTCCATTAGCAAAGGACGAGGGCCGACAAGGCTCATGTCACCTTTAAGGACATTCCATAATTCAGGCAGCTCATCCAAACTGGATGATCGCAAAAACTGCCCGAAGGCAGTTAGACGCTCTGAATCAGGTAACGGATTACCTTCTGCGTCTAAAGCATCTTTCATGGTTCGGAATTTGATCATGTAAAAAGGCTTACCGTCACGTCCCGGGCGAACCTGGCGAAACAGTACCGGGGAGCCCATCCTGCGGCTGATTTGCCAGGCGACGATAGCTATAACGGGGAACAGAAGGAGTAGCGCGAAACTGGACGCCAGCAAGTCAAACGTGCGCTTTATCAAAGCTCGCCCCCCCCTCTATCCAGTCGACAAACTGCTCAGACAGTACTCCCCGGTCGAAAGCCTTTGCTGCCAGTCTTTTCGCGTTTGCGCCCATTACCTTGAGGTGATCTCTTTCACCAGCCGCTTTCTCCAGCGCATCAGCAAAGGCGACGGGGTCTGCAGGTGGCACAGTGTAACCACAATCTTCGTTCTCGATCATCTCCGCCAGCCAACCTGGGTAGTTATTCAGTACTGGTAGCCCGGCAGCAATATAGTCAAAAAACTTGTTTGGCGAAGTACCGTAATAGAAGGCAGGTACATTATCGAGTATCTGCATTCCCACATCGGTTGACTGCATCAAGCTCGCAAGCTTGGTTTTAACAACCGGGTCATGGAACACTATGTTGGTTAGATTCAGCTTATTAGCTCGAGCTTGCAATGCAGGCTTAAGCTTGCCATTACCAATCAACAAGAACTTGATATCTTCCCGTCCACGGTCTTTGAGTATGACTGCAGCATCCAGCACAGCGTCCAGCCCATTGGCTATGCCGTGGGTGCCAGTGAACGCAACCATCAAATCAGATTCTGCTATACCTTCTGGCCGCCACGGCTCTAATTCGCCGGTGAAAATATCCAGATCGCAGCCATTCGGAATCATGGCTATTCGTTCGGCATCAACGCCTCTCGCTTCAATACCCTTCACAATGCCAGGAGACAAACCAATCAAACGATGTGCCGACCGATAGCTAGCCCACTCGAGCACTCCCATCGCCCAGAGCACCAGAGGGTTGGTAATGATACCCATCGCTTTCGGTAGTTCTGGCCAGAGGTCCCGCACCTCAAAAATGAAAGGCTTACCACGCAGCCATCGAGCCAGAATACCTGGGATACCTGCCGTCAAAGGCGTAGTGGTAGCAAACACGAGATCGTATTTCACGGTCAAAGCGATCCGCGCACTACGCATGGCAAATCCAGCGAAGGTTTTGATCCGCTTGGCGAAACCGTCGCTATTGGAGTAACTCAGATCCAGCTCAATAACATCAATACCATCGACTAACCCGCGACGAAGACCTTTCTTGAAAGGCCCGTCCAGCCCGGTAGTGCCACCCTGGGCGCTACCACACACCATAGTCACGCTGTGGCCTCGTGCAATCAATTTGCGGGCCATGGCGTAGGAGCGGATTGCACCTGCGCCTTTGGGAGTCACGAAATGCTGGTGGAAATATAAAACCTTCACGCTAACTCCCAATTGATTTCGGTCACCAGCTCACCTGGTAAACCCACTTCTACTTCCAGTACAGGGAGCGGTGTTTTCTGCAAGTAATAACGGGACTCCCATCCCTGTACCAACTCAATCCGTTTAATGGGAACGCTTGATTGCACCTTCAGCGCAAACGAACCACATCGCACCTCAGTACCATCAAGCATCCATTCGCCCGGTTTCAACCGCCAGCGGAGGATCGCTTTGCTTTTAAACCCGCTTACAACATCCGTAACCCGCAGTGAACCAGCTCCAAGGGCGACTCGACGAACATGCTCGCAACCAAGTCGATCGCGATACCCCGCAGCAAAGGTTTGCATCCCGACATGAGCTTGAAGCAGCTCTAATGTAGCGGTCTTAAGCCAGTCGCCAAACAGGAAGCGGCTGATTTTGGGCATCTGGTCACGATCATCAAACTCAACTGTATTGTGTGCTTGCGTACCAGGGAAATACTTGGCCAGGTCCGGGTCGGTGTTGTAGCTATAGGAACCCGCATCACGCAGCCAGTTTTCACCTTGCATCCAGAAATCGAGATGCAATGCGTCAGCTTGACTCGGCCGGAATCTGAATCTCGGATACCGAAGTAGCGCCATTACCGCACCGTCGCGCAACACAGCATAACCGCCTTCATCAAACTCAGCGCTTGCGGGCGGGAACAAAGTGTCTATCGGGCATTCCAAGCGTAACCAAGCCAGTGGAAGATCCCAATCACCGGCTGCTGGGTACGCTCGCTTCTCAAGAAATACCGCCGCAGCCAGTTGGACCGATGGACGATAGTCGCGGTAATCCGTGTCAGTGAGCGGCAAGAGGCGCGCGCCGTCATTAGCTCCAAGGTTAGGCCCATCACCGTTTTCCGGCTGTATCATCGTGTATAGCCAAAGGGTGGCCGCTGCGCAGCGTTCATAGAACCGTGCGCTGAATTCAGCTAACCCCAATGCTCTACGCCAAATCTCAGCCATTACCATGGTATCTAGCATCACGCGATGGTAGTTGAGCGAGTATTGGCTAAAGCTACCGTCACGACCGATCAGCCGGTTCGCCCGGTTCTCAAGCCAATATCTACCCTTCTTTTCCCAGTCTTTATTATCCAGCCAACTTCCACCTATAAACAGCGCAGCTGCCTCGGAGGTCCCGTGGTTATTATCCTGAGCAATAGCGTACTGGATAGTCGGTATGATTCTTTGCAGATGGGTGTGTACTAATGACCGAAGAGCTGGCGTCAACTCGCTTACCTGGTCAAGCATCAACGCAGCCATCGCAAGATGCATCACCCTGATGGACGCCTCTTGACCACACTTCCAATTTGGGCCTGTGTAAGGAGGATTGCTGGCAGACCAATCACTTAGCCAGACCTCAAGCCTTTGATGAGCCTCCTCGCTTCCATTGAGCATGTGCTCAGCGCAAGCCAACACCCAATCAAACCGGGATGCTTCCCAAACCGTCTTGATGTCACCAACAGCGGGGTCGAAGTCAGGAATCTGCCACCATGCGCGCCTAGGGTTAGGCACCGAAGTGCCACTTTGCATACTATTGAGCCATTGCGGAGGTGAAGTGGAAACAGGCCAGCGTTGAATACCGAAGGATTCGGCATGTTGAAACCAACCCAATCTAGCTGGCGGCACGGGGAATCTTGTTTTGGCTGCAGAAAAAAAAGGCCCCTCAACAGCCTCAGCCTGAATGCGCTTGACAGGATTCAGACCCAACCGAATGCCAACCCTGTATCCAAACACCCGGCCCAGATTCAATGGGCCGAGGGCAAGTGCAGTCGCAATCTTGGAAAATATTGCCGTCATTGAGACCGCAACAGCTCTGCTGCTTCAATGGAAACCCGTGCCACTTCGAATATTTCATCTGCGGAAATAGGTGTCGGGCGCCCATGCTCGATAGCTTCCAGAAAAGCGGCAACGCAGGCATTCTGGCCTTTATCTTGTTTCCATAGATTCATTTTTTTGAAGCCAGGCCAGCCAAAGCCTTTTAATTTGCGGAAATTGTCAAGTTGCAGCACACGACCAGCAGCAAACACTTCGACTCTCTCTTTCGGGAAACTGGCTGCGCCATTCGCGAGATAAAGAATGGTACCAAAGGAGCCGTCAGCAAAGCCAAGGGTGATGGCAGCTTTATCTTCAGTTATAGCCACAGTATCCGTGTCGCCCATACGCCGCGCTTGGACCGAAACAATTTCGGACCCAGCAAGGAATCGCATCAAGTCTATAAAGTGACATGCCTCGCCAATAATGCGGCCTCCGCCGACAGCATTGTCCTGCGTCCAGTGATCCGCAGGTATGGCCCCGGCATTCATTGTCATAATGAATGACTTAGGTTCTTTGATCGGCGCCAGCAGGTCTTTCATTTTTTGCACCTGAGGGGAAAAGCGACGATTGAAGCCAACCATCAGATGAGCGGGTCTAGCGCTTTCAGATGCCTGCATGTAGGCGGCTTTAACCTCTTCCAGTTCTTCATTGCTGATCGCTAGGGGTTTTTCAACGAAAACATTCTTTCCCGCCTGAAGGGCTACAGTGACAAAACGAGCGTGACTGTTATGCCGAGTTACAATAGCTATAGTGTTGATAGCAGGGTTGTTAATCATTGCTTGGGTGTCAGTGGTCGCTTCTGCAAAACCCGCCTTTTCCCCATGGACTACACCATTGATGCCGCCAGAAGTAGAAATTGAATGCAACCGTGCGCCGGCCTCCTTGAATGCAGGGATTAACATTCGAGACGCATAATTACCGGCACCGACAAAACCAACTATTACTTTCGATTTAGTCTGGCTCGAGGCTGTAGATAGCTTGATGGTAGTACTGCGACGCGTCTCTGGCTCACTGGTATACCTGAGGAGAATCCCAAGAGCGTTACTGTCCGACGTCAACAGGTCATAGGCGTCTTTAGCGTTTTCAAAGTCAAACTGATGGCTGATCAGCGGTTTGACATTGATTTGCCCCCCTGCCATCAGATCGAGTACAGCCTCAAAATTGCGCTGCTCTGTCCATCTAACAAAACCGATAGGATAGTCCTGACCCTTGTCTTCATATAAGGGGTCATAGCGCCCTGGACCATAGGAGCATGATACTTGGAAGCTGAGCTCTTTCTCATAGAAATCCGCGCGATTTAGCTCAAGCCCGGTAACACCTACAAGAACTATACGACCCCGCTTTCGACTCATACGGGCGGCTTGGGTCACAAGGTCACTGGCCTTTGTAGAGGCGGTGATAATGACAGCATCCACGCCAACACCGCGGCTAAACGCCATGCCTGCAGCAACCGGATCCTCACCTTTACCTGGATTGCATATTTCAGCGCCGAATTGCTTAGCTAACTCAAGTTTCGAATCGTCAAAATCGATAGCTAGTACGCGGCAGCCATGCGCTCTAAGCAGTTGTACGGTAAGCAAGCCAATTAGACCGACACCGGTTACGACAAAGCTCTCACCGAGTGTGGGTTCAGACAAACGAATGCCTTGAAGCCCTATACTGGCCACCACTACAAACGAAGCTTCTTCATCACTTACATCGTCAGGAATGCACGCGCATAGATTTTTTGGCACACGCACCACGTCTGCATGCGGGCCATTGGAAACAACTCTGTCACCAGCTTTGAAGGATTCCGCGCCTTTGCCTACTTCCGCTACCACACCCACGTTGCAATAACCTAAAGGCAATGGCTGCCCGAGTTTAGACTGTACAGCTTCTACAGTTGTCATCAAACCGTCGGTATGGACTTTTTCAAGCACCATTTTTACCTTTTCAGGTTGTTGCCGTGCCTTCTCCAAGTAGGATGCTTTCCCAAAACTGACAAGCATTCTTTCTGTACCGGCAGATATCAAGGTAACGCTTGTATTAATAAGCAAGCTATTTTGAGCAGGCTTAGGGCTAGGAGACTCTCGCAACGAGGTTCCACCTTTACCCATATCTTGTAAAATTTGCTTCATTTTTAATCTCTGTTTTTGATAGTTTTTGCTGGCACACCAGCTACATACGTGAAGGCCGTTACATTTTTTGTAACGACACTACCAGCAGCCACGATTGCTCCTTCCCCAATAGTAATGCCTGGCAGAATAATACAATTAGCACCGATCCAAACATCGGCACCAATAATTACCGGTGCCTTCTTATGCCCCGCGTCAAATATCCTACCCGGTAATCTCGGCACCGAGTGATTGGAGGAAAGTATCTGTGTTCCATAACCTATCAAGACCCTGGCACCAATCGACACACCTCCATCAGTAGTAACGAGGACACCTTTGGCAAAATCAACGTCATCACCAACTCGAAAATTCCGGCCCGTAAAAATCCAAATACCAGGATAAAATACGACTCTCCTACCAATTTCCGAGCCGAAAAAAACTCTGAGATAAAGTGCCTTAAAAGAATTTAGCAGCCTAAACCGCGGAAGTAGAAAGACTAGCCAAGAGGTTGTCTCCACTATAACCACGAAGAAATACTTCATTAATAAACGTCCTCATCTAGCCTCGCGACTATTCATCCACTCTCTACGACCATCCAACTAAAAAAAGTAACGAGATCAGAAAAGCATAGAGAAATTAAAATTTAATTTTTCACTGGGAAATCAAGGGACAGTAAAAACAGGAAAACCTGAAAAAAAACCAATAGCAAGAAACTGAAAACATGCAAACCTAAGTGAGCACGCAAGCACCAATAACCAATCACGCCTGGTAATTTCATAACCAACACTGCGATTAAAATACCAGAAAGCCCGAGCCACTGATAAAGCGGATACATCAAGACAAGCCCCAAAATAGATGAAACGCCAAACATGCTAAGAAGAACACCGTATTGCTCAGAAGATCTCATTACTGACTGCGCAAAAAAAGCCAAGGAGAACAGAGACCACAATGTAAGCATAGACGTAAAAAGATCAGAGTATTCGTACATATCACTACCAAAATACAATGAAACAAGCTTACCTCCAGCAAGAAAAAAAGCTAAGGCAACAATAAGAATTAATGTGGACATCATAAGCCCTAGCTTCATAAAAGAAGGGATGGAGCCGGGATCCCCGCAAAGCCTAGGATAGTAATAGGAACTCACTAACTGGCTGGGAGTATTACTTCTAGAGGACACATCGTAAAAGACATTATAAATACCAACAAAGGCGCCAGAAAAAAACTTGGCAATAAAAAGCCGATCCGAAAAGTCAATAATTATCTTAGAAGCATTCTGAAAAAAAGTTAAAAACCCTTGCTTATAAAACCTCCGACCCACATTTACTTTTAGTGTGCGCTCAAGCAAACTCAATGAAAACAGAATTGTAGCTATCATAACAATGAGTTGACTACCAAACAGCACCAAAGTAAAAATCTCTAGTGACCACCCACCTGTCAACGCCATTACAGCAAACATCGCATACACTAGGGAAGTACCAATCACCCTCAAAAATGAAGAAAGCCCAACTTGCCTGTTTGCATCTAAAGCTCCCCATAACCCTGTCGAAAACACAAATAAAACAAACGAGCAAAAAATAATCACATATGAAAAAGCAGAAATATAATCTGAAAAGACATAAAAATAGGGTGGAATAAAAAAAACACTGGTTAGAAGCACAATCACACATGAAGAGCGGACAATATCACCTACGCTTATCCTGATCGCCGAGCCAGCGAAAGTAGAAACATAAACAGGACGAAAAAAATCAAAAACACCAAACATGCCGTTAAACAACAAAATCAAAGATGCTAATGCAAGCTCACCATCAGAAAAACCACGAGTCATTATTGGAACCGATCCCAATCCGACCAAGGCACCAAGTACAACAGATACCAGAAGAAGTACTTTTTGGAAGTTATCTTTTTTCATAGAACCTAGTAACGCCACTAGCCACCTGATCACCGACCGGAAAATCATCGCGCTTCCGGAAAAGATAGAACTGAACCAACAGCAATGCTGCTAAATAATTTAACGCATAATATGGCTGAGTTATTGAGGTATTAACAAACGTCTGCACAAGTAACAAGTAAACCAGAACGGCTAACATGGCGCTCTTCACAGAGCTTTCGATGACTGACAACCTAGAAAACGCAATATACTTTTTAACCAAATAAACCAGCATGCAAAAATACAGTAGCAGCCCTAAAAGCCCTATTCGATAGACGGTATCCAAGAAAAAATTGTGGTAACCTACAGCACCCTCACCACCAGCACCAAAAAACAATGTCGTAGGATGACCCATAAAATAATCCAATGCAGCTTCATATATAGCAAGCCGCCCAGAATCAAAAGTACCCGAACTATATGAAGAAGTAGCCCGCTCATACAAAGGACTACCCTGAATATAGTAAAAAACCAACGGTAAAATACACACTAGAAACATGAACATGAATATCGCACTTATTCGTACCTTATTTCGAAGCAAGGACATTAAAACCGTAACGCTTAGGATTATAAGCAACCCTCCAACTATTTCTAAAATACTTACCCTTCTGCTTGCGATCAATAATAAAAAAAATACTCCCCCCATATAAAAAATTAAAACAAGCTTCGCAACTGCACTATATCTAGAGCTCAGAAACATACCTAAGGCACAAAAGAAATACAAAGACAAAACAGCAGGATATGTTACAAGAGACTGATAGATCAAATAACCATAAACAAAAGAAAAGTCAATATGATCGACGCTAAAAACATCAGCATTGCTAAAAACTAAAAAAAAGATATGCACTGAAAAGAACGCCCCCCCACCGAAGAGAGTCGCTCCCGCGAAAAGCTTTTGACTGCTCGCGCTTTGAGGGACAGTCAACACACACAGCGCTAACAACGGCAGTAGAAGTTGCGCCACCCGAGATAGCGCAAGTCCCGATACCAAAATTGTATAAATCAGAAATGGAAAAACCGCAAAACCTATAAAGCAAGTCACTTGCCTTGGCGAGAGAAGGGACTTATATTCTTTTTTATAAAAAATAGAATATAGATACCCCAAAAATGCTGCCAAGGCAAAAGCTAATCCACCTAGCGGAAAAGGCACCTTACCCTCTTCTACTAGAAATTCCTTTTCTAGCATAAAGCTAAAGTCTCTCATATCCAAAAAAACAGGAGCCGCAACAAAAACCAAAAAGGCCGCAATACTTAATGCTCTGAGACGCTCATAAGTCATATTAAAACTATTCCCATATACCCTTAGTATCAATCAAAAACTTGACGCGGGGCTTAATTTTCTTGAATTCTTTGTGATCTACCAAAACAACAACGATATCTGATTCCAGCCCGGCCTCGATGCTCACCAACTCACACCGATCGAGGCTAGCAGGCAGTTTACTTACGTTAGGCTCTACCACACGCACAGCGGCGCTCAACCCGTCAGTAATTTTTTTTGTTATAGCTAATGCGGGACTTTCCCGCAAATCATCAATATCAGCTTTAAATGCCACACCAAAGCAAGCAATTTTAACTGCAGACTCAAGCTTACCTTTATTCTCTACCAAATGAGCTATTACTGCCTCTCGAACTTTACTAACTACCCAGTTTGGTTTTGCATCATTTATTTCTCGGGCTGTTCTTATTATTTTTGCTTCATTTGGCGCACTGCTAACGATAAACCAAGGATCCACTGCTATGCAGTGGCCGCCGACTCCCGGTCCAGGCTGCAAAATACTTACGCGAGGATGCCTGTTTGCCAACTTAACCAGCTCCCACACATCTATATTTAGTTTATCGCAAATAATCGATAGCTCGTTTGCGAAAGCAATATTAACATCCCGAAAGCTATTTTCCGTCAGCTTACACATCTCAGCCGTTCGAGCGTTAGTTACAACGCAATCGCCCTCCACAAAAGTTTTATAAAGTGTGCATGCTTCCTCTGAACACTTCGCTGTCATACCACCAATAATGCGATCATTCTGAACTAACTCACGAAGAACGTGGCCGGGCAATACTCTTTCAGGGCAATGCGCAACTCGGATATCCGACTCTTCACCGTGCGTCTGTGGAAACGTCAGATCTGGACGTGCTTCTGCCAACCAATCGGCCATTTGCTCAGTCGCACCTACGGGCGAAGTCGACTCCAGGATCACGAGGTCGCCTTTCTTCAGTACTGGAGCAATGGACCTGCTTGCTGACTCAATATAGCCAAGATCGGGGTCGTGGTTGTCACCTTTGAAAGGCGTGGGCACAGCTATAAGAAATGCGTCTGCGGGCTCCGGAACGGTGGTGGCCCGCAGGTAACCTTCCTTCACTGCCGCATGGACGACCATGTCCAGATCCGGTTCAATTATGTGGATCTCGCCCCGATTGATGGTATCCACTGCTTTTTGATTAACATCGACACCGATCACTTTAATCTTCCGAGAAGCAAACACGGCAGCTGTTGGCAAGCCTATATAACCTAAGCCA
>TARA_R110001592_G_scaffold43380_2_pt1 | contig 10397 bp, 10 predicted proteins | sample TARA_R110001592 | Tara Oceans TARA_R110001592 (sample SAMEA4398387) | marine metagenome | biome: Polar Biome; feature: [SRF] surface water layer (ENVO:00010504); material: water (ENVO:00002006), including particulate matter (ENVO:01000060) such as... | depth 5 m | reverse complement strand
TCGGGTTTCTTTTTACCATCATCACTTAGAACATGATCAAGACAAATAATACCAGATTTAGCATTTTTTCTAGATGCTAGATAAATATCATTTGCATGTACATCATAACTAGATTTACCGTCAATATATACAAAAGAGTATTCAATCAATTGTATCAACGCATCCGACATTTCTGTACTAGAATTTTCCAAGTGAAGGTGTACTGTGTCACCATATGGTTTTGTATTCTTTAAAAATTGAAAATATTTATCGGTTAACTTTTCATTTCCACTTGTACTTTTTCCAGTATTATATGGATCAATACAAGTAACCTGCCTATCATACCGAGCAGCAACCTCAGCAAGAATAGCAGTAACTCGACCCTTACCACACCCAATCTGTAGAATATCACCCGAATGCATCTGTAGTGCATAATCGGCTGTCGCATATATCCTAGCATTCTGTTGCTTGATTCCAAAATTAATTGGTGTCTCCAAGAAAGAATCTCGAACTACTCTTCTTGGTTCGTGATATTGTTCACATATCATTTTAACTTTATCTATCATAATTATCCTATACTAAAAGTGTATTTTGAAATACTATTTGATGCCTCTCGGCGTGAATTTGAATATATTTTTTGACCACCTTGGGTTTCAATATATTGAAACCCTAAATTATTTAGTGTGACATTAAAACTATCGACCGAGTATGCACCAGAATACTGTTTTGATTCATGCTCACCGTTTTCAACTGCCAAATAATGTACTCGACTTAATCTATCCTCACCAGATAATACTACCTGTTCATCATATCCTTGACAATCAATTTTTATCAAATCAATTTTTCTATCTTCAGGAACCATATCTATTAGTGTAGATAGAGTCATTACTCTAACAGGAACACTTCTTGCTATCGGTTGGTGATATTCATAGTCTGTGTTTGGTTTTAATAAACTACTTTTACCGTCACGGACTGACAAATTATATTCCATAAACTTTTCACCACCCCCAATTGCACAGGGTAAGAACACGTAGTTACTAAAAAAATCTGGGGGCATCGCGTCATCCAAATGCATTGGATTTTTACCTTTGGGTAAAGTTTGTGTGTGATACCACATCGAAAGATATGATATCCACATTCTTGGATCTGGTTCTACAGTGACAACAAATGTTTTTTCATCTATATTACGTCTACTGTTTGGTGCATGATAAGATGCACCAATATCAAACATAATTCGTTCAACAGAATCTGGAATTATGAACTTACCATTCTTGGTATTTGGTATTGGTATATCAAGTGTGAAGAAATCTTTTTTCATACTGACAGTCCAGCTTTCACACCATCATCATAGAACAATTTACTCTTAGCTACCGACGCAGTTTCTAAGTCAACACCAAATCTATTTGTCTTTCGTAGAATATCACCCGGCACTGTCACGATATCAGCACCACACATTTCGGCTTCTTTAATGCTAAACAAACGCTGACAACCAGCCCACAGAATTTCTACATTATTGTGAAGAGCAAATACATCAACAGCAGCCCGCACATACCCATCAGGGCATTTTCCAGTGTCTGCTATACCACCCGCAAAAACGGAAACTATCGCTGGAGTTTTTTTATCAAATACACCAGAGAGAGACTCAATCTGCTCTAACGTATAAATTGTCGTGACATTTACTTTCTTACCTTCACCATGCAATCTACTGATAATGTCAACAGTGCTTTCTCCCAAGGGTGATACAATAGGAATTTTAACATAAACATTATCTCCCCACGTCAATATTTCTCTAGCTTCTGTTTCAATATCTTTCAAACTAGATCCAACAACCTGAAAGGAAATCGGTCTACCATTCGCACATTCCAAAGCATCGTTTGCAAATTCTTTATATGAAACCCCCTCCGCGATAGAGGCTGCAACATAAGAAGTATTAGTTGTAAATCCAACGACATCAGGGTGCTTATCATATTCACCAAACACTGCACCATCATAAAAAATCTTTACGCTCATTTACTTTGCTCCTCAAGCACTTTATTCAACCAAACAATCGACATCAATAATGCAAACAAACCATGTTCCCTACTAACCTGCATTCTAAAAGGTATAAAACGTATAAAATACATTGACATATAGAATGCACCTTTCATCTTAGTTGTTTGGGAATCATCTGTCAAGACTTTAGACCATTTTTCTAAAATCGTTTCGACAAAATAATCATCATAATCAAAATATTCACCTACACATATAGTATTATTTATACTCGGATCTACAACTAAATTTTCTTTATTTTTCCACTCAGAATACCTAGACATTATAGACTGACACATTTTACCTAAATCTAACTCAGCAGCATCAACATAGTCTGAACTGTCCATATCGATCAGTTTTAAGTCTCCTGATTTAGATATCATAACATTCTCTAACGTAAAGTCACCATGAATGGGTCTGAGATGTTTTGGTTTGAGTAGTTTCAGATCAATCCTAGAAAGCACTTCGCGAAGACCATAATATGGTTTATTGTTTATGAAAACTTGATCTCTATTAATGAATGGATCCAATTCGGGATCTTGTTCGTATATCTTTAATTTTGGATAAATCTTTACATCCAAATGTCTACGAAGCCAAGATAGACCTTCAACTTCACGTTTAAACGAATATACCGACTCATTCATATTTTCAATTAAATTTACAATAGAGAATATAGTCTGTGGACTTTTATTTAATTCCGCCAGCGGTGTGTATTCGTCCAAATATTCCATATCATAATAAAAATCATATTGATTATCCTGAGTTCGTAAAATATTGGGAGTGCTACCCTCCCACATAAAACCAAGTCGTTTTAAATCATCTACCTGTCTCTTTATCTTTTCATAGTGTATGATGTTTTCATCAGACTTAATCACTTGCTTTCTGACAAAAAACGATTCACTATCTTTAATTAAATATGTGGTAGCAAAAGAGTTTCCTTTGAGAACATCAACAACTTCCAAATCACTGTGTTTTGTATATTCATCTATATCAATACCAGAAACACCACCATCTCTAGTAATTTCTGCTCCTACGGCTTGTGGAGTAAATAATTTAGATGGCTTTCGATCATTAATTACAACTCTAGGGCCTGATGGAAGACCCATAACCAACTGGTCATAATCAATCCCAAAATGGCATAGCATGTTTACAGTTTCAGTTCTAGTTTTTTCACTGCGAGCTGTCGTCAGAATTACCTGATGTCCATTTTTCTTCCACTTGGATAACTCATCAATTCCAGACAATGTGACGTTAGTGTTTAGATTAGCATCGGAATGTGGTTCATGTTTCACTAGCGTCCCATCTATATCACAAAAAATTGTGCATCTTTTTCTCAAGTAGTTTACATGGTTTTCCAGCATGTCAGGATCACCATAAAAATATGCTTGATCTATGTCAACTGTCTTCATCACTCTACTTTCTTTTAGCATGGACGAAAGACAGTCTGAGACATATATCCCATCACCAGAAAAACAAGAAATGTCTTTGAAGTAAATACACCCTATAATTCCTCTGACATCAAAGTGCTCCGACTCAATCTTCTCTTTCTCACATATCATTTTGATATTATCACCATCACACACAACTTTAGACCAGTTCTGATATTCATCATCTTTGAATTTCCATACTGGAATTATACAATCTGGATTGGTGTCTAATTTTTTGAAGATGGGATCGACGTTTAAGCTATGGTCACAATCACATATGATACACGCACCACTTAAATTTGCAGACTTAATCGTTTCATATGGACCCTTTGTTTTGTTCTTTAACTTAATAACTCTGACATTGGGATGGTCAATAATATTCTTCAGTTTTTCCTCAACAGAAAACTCAGTATCTTGTTCCTCTGTGCAAATAAATGTAACTGATTCAATATTGTCTTGCCATTTTTTAAACGGTCTATAGGTTACCTCAATGAAAGTAGTATCTCCTATTTTCATAAAAGGTTTAAAGACACCACCAAATCTAGATCCCTCACCTGCGACTGGGAAAACTAAATTCATAGAACACCCCTGTCTTTAATATTTACATCATATCCATTCAACAATTCCAATAGCTCGTTACCATGCTCAGTCACATACCACCTACCTCTACGAACAGCATTCATGGTAGGAAATATTTTAGATCTATATGTTACATTTTTAGGTGGTAGCGGTAAATCAATATCTGGATCCCACGAATAACACCCACGTATATTGTTATCAATCATCCATTGATGTGTTTCTGGACTCTCTAAGTCTCTAGTTTTTTCACCACTCAACTTTGCTGTGTTTGATGTGGCGATATTATTTTCCAAAAGATATATGAATTTATCTCTATCCCACAGAGTGGGTTGACCCACGTACTGCCTACTTTCATCTTGTAGGTGCTGTACGTTCTGATACGAAGAGTATTGATCCACATTTAAAAAGTCATTACCATGCTCCTTAAATCTAGAAACAGGAACACCGGATCTAAGTAATTGAGCAAAGCACAAATCAGTTGTGGCCAAAATAATGCGCAGATCAGTTATATTCTTAACATACACATCACCCACAATAAAATTATCATCGTGGGTGTATATCACATAATCATCTTCAATTTGATTCAAACATTCTAACGTCTTTTCTGTCCAAATAGGACCATCCGTGTAAATGACTGGGGTTACCCAATCAGGTAATGACTTGCTCACCCTATCAGTAAATAAATAATAATTATCAAACACAGATCCGTTATGTGGTTTGATATGCTTTTCTATCTGAGAAAATGTTATGTCCCAGAGATCATCATACTCTGAATGTGAATAAGAAAAATAGCCAATATTGTGCATAATTTAATTCCCTACAATAGTAATCATAGTAAGTTAAATTCCTTAAATACAGAATACGTTTCTTTTAATTTTTTTGGCATTATGTCTGACTCGAAATCTATAGATTTAGTTTTTTCTGTGGTTGGTTTATAGTAGATTGCTTTTTTTCTATATTCAAATTCTTCATCATTAGAATAACAATTAGAAAAATGACAACCAGAATAAAAATCTGTAGATTTACCCTCATCCCTCCACTGAGGATAATAGGTATCACCAAATGAACATTTTTGTGTCTTACTTTTTAAGTGTGAAAATTTAGATGCACATGGGCTAGTCCATCCTTTATTAGTCAATTCATTTATTCTTCTCCAGAAAAAATGCATGTTTAACTGTACAGGTGAATTATTCTCTTCTATGGAATTTTCAATTTTTTCATATGCACTCGAATGAATTATTTCATCCGCATCAACAGAGAAGATTAAATCATCATCATCTAGATGCAATAATCGAGTAAAATAATTTCTGCTGTATGGTTCATTAACAATTTTCTGAACATCCTCACCAACACCAGATTCATCTTTAACGAAGTATGGATCTTTATCAAGCTTGATCTGATGATAATCAAATTTATCCACATACGGGTCAAACAAATCCCAATACTCGTACAAATCAACGAATTCTTTTTTAATACCACTCTTAGTATGATTAAACTCATATACTAAAAATTTATCTACTTGATCATAACACTCAAGTAAATTTAGAAATATAAAAGGCACTTCATTTCTAGAATAAAAATTAGTCTTTAATATTTTCATAATTAAACTTATCTCTGTGTATATCTTTAACTTGAATTATTACTTCTTCACACTCTTTGATTGTAACAGAATATCCACGATTAGCAAGCCCAACTGCGAAACTTAACTGCTGCGATTCCTCTATGATGGGGCAATCTGGCTTAAACGTGACATCGGTAATTGTTACCGGATGCTTTACATCATGTTTAGCACAGAAATCATCTAACTGATATGTCAAGTGATCTTCATTTGTTTTATCACAAGCGATATTCATATGAGCAGTAATTCCCATTTCCGATGCACAACGAATGAATGCTCTGTTGTCTCTAGGAAAACATGGTCCACCATAACCATACCCATGTTTAAAATACTTATTGCCTATTCTATCGTCAGATCCAATTGCACTTAGTATTTTACTAGGATCCCCACCCAATCTAATAGCAACATCACCTATGGTATTTGCCATAGAAATTTTAGCTGTGAGAGAACAGTTCAATCCTACCTTCGTAAGTTCCGCACTAGTTCTATCCATACGATGAACAGTGTAGTCTGATAGACACATACGATCATAAATCCCACAGATTAAATCACCAGCTTCTTCGTTGGCCTCTCCGATGATTATAATTGATGGGTATACTTGATCTTCGACAATCTGACCTTGTGCTATCGTCTCCGGGTTGAAACTAACAATATAATTCAACTCAGAGACTCTCTCTGCTACAGTATTTGTATATCCAGGCTGCACATTACTGCATATAACAAGATGTTTTGGTTTATCTTGTTTACCCAACAACTCTAGCTGTTCTAGAAATGATTCTATCTGATCATGATTATACTTTCCATCAATGTCAGATTCAGTTCTTAGTGTCACAAAAATAACATCAGATTCAGACACGGTTTCTGTTAATGATGAGGTTGCCCTAAACTTATCGTAAAACTCATTGTAATTCTTAACTAAATCATTTAGTCCAGGCTCAGTAGATCTGAATAATTTTTTGTTTACCTCATAGATATGATCGTCTCGGATATCATATCCAATTACGTTGTAGCCAGCTTTCTCTAAATTTAAAGCAAAACATAGTCCAAGTCTACCAATACCAACGACAGCTAAATTTAACCCCATGACTTCCATCCTTTATAATTTGTATCACCGAGAGATCCCTTAGATTTTGTTTTATGTGGTGCCCAAGGTCCATAAACATATACTTCGTCGGATACACCAGTTACTGCCGCCCACCAAGAGAACGTACTTCTTGGGAATAATATTTTTTTGAACTTTCTCATATAATTAAAATCTTCTCGTATCGAACCGGAAAACCACTCCACATCATATTTATTAAATAAATCTATAAAAGAATTTGTGTATTCTAGTGAGTGATCAACAGATAAAAACGGGTAGTCATTTCTTTTGTACACCTCGGGTGGTTCTCCATCACCACCGTTCTCCCTGAGATAGTCCATAGCATCTTGAATGTCACTAGCGGTCCACCTATCGTGCTTTTTAAGATTAGTAACTACATGTAACTTATTAAATTTTATTTTGCTTAAAGCATCTTCCCACACGTCTGCGGTGGCGCTGTATAAAGCATTCTTGTTTAGTAATCTATTACCCGCCCTGAGATGAATCACTAAGTCATCTTCATTTACGTCTTCAATCTCATCAAAACACTCCCATGATTTTATTTCATTTAAGTGGTCAGAGAATAAGTTATAGTCTTGTAATACTCGTTGTGGTTCGTACAAATCCTTTACCCTACCCAGATCTCTCTTATCATTTGCAGGTATCAATCCCTCGATTTCAGTGTGAGAAAAATCATAACCATTTATATCACACAATAGTCTTGCATGAACATATTGGAAGAGTTTATTTCCAGCACCACCAGTTTTATCATAACGTAAATGTAAAGTTTCCACGACTAATCAATTCCTACTAATGAACATAATCAGTTCTATCTTCAAGAGTTCTTCTGGGATGTTTATATTCAGTTCTAGCTTTTTTCCAATGTCTCAACTTCGAGTGTTCAATAGTACAATGTTCGACTATAAACATTCGCAAACCATTCGGCTGTTCGCGGATAAACAATTCACGTTCCTGAGATCCCCAGGCTTCGCGCATGTCCTCACCGAATAAGAAACCATTATCATTTGAAAATTTATCGACAACACTACGAGTGAATGCATAGAAGAACCCATTGAGCGGATATCCTACCATATCGATATGTCCATTCTTTAGCACAGTAGTCTCCACCAATTTATCACCGGCAACCAAAGGATTTCTAGTCTGGAACTCATCGTGCTCACCACCATCACCGTTTGTCAAAGGACCATATATTGAAACATCGTTATGATCATGATCAAGTATGATTTTAATCATATCATTAATGGTTGAGTTTATGGTTAAATCATCATTAAAGTTAAAAATCAAATCACAACCGTCATCATATGCAGCTTTAATTCCAACATTCCACGCATATGTCAAACCACCAATTGATTGATCTTCAATAATTATGTGATGGTGATTCTTTACTGATGATGTATTATCCAATTTCTTTTCAGAGCCATTATCTACAACATATAATTCAAATGGATGATCACATGAATGATACAAAGAATGCACACACTTATGTAAAAGATCCCTTCCCTGTGGTCTTATGCTTTCACTCTGATGGTTAGTAATAACAAATCCTATTTTAGTCATTTGAATCTTTCCTTGTCCAGAATGTCCACTTCCATAAGGAATCTAAAACAACATCATGAGTTTTCGACATTTCTTGTTTTATTGCCAAATATTTGATATATGAATTTTCAGCAAATGCATGAAACTGCACATGCATATTTTTGATTTTAGGAAGCATACCCGAGGTAATTAAATTATGAAACAAATCAAACTCCGCACCCTCTACGTTTATTTTCATTAGATCAATTTCTTCTTTTTCATTTTCACTCATAATCCAATCTAATTCATCAACAACGTCAACCGTATCTATTACTTCATTTGTTCCCGACAAAGCTTTATTATATTTTTCGAGAGCACTTCCCTCATCACTGATAACAATACTTTCTTTCCCTGTCTTGGTGCTCAAAGCAACTTTAAAGGGCATCACATTTTTCATTGATGGATTAGTATTAACCATATCTACAATTTTATTATAGTATTCCTCCACTGGCTCATATGCATATATTTTACATTCACATTTACTTGCAATTTTTTCTGAATACTCTCCGAGATACGCTCCAGCATCAACTACTATACTGTCACCGGTTAGTCCATCTACATTATATCTAATTTCTTCTGCAAGATGTCCCCATGGACCTTTCACAGATACAAAATCAAGTTTTATTTCCTCTCCGGTTGGAACTTGGATATATGCACACCACGTACCCTCATGATCAAGTTCTACCTTGTATGAAATTTGATCATCGTAAGATTCAGAAACGCCTTTTGATTCACTCATACTATTGTTACCTTTCCTTTACATTCATTTAACCACCAACCAACTTCAACGAAGGTGCTGATATATGAACCTAGTATATTTGGATTTTTACCCAAGAGATACATTTCGATAATTGCATCTTGAGAAGCTTCTAGTGTTGACATGTAAGCTGTGCCAGGGCTGTAGTTTCCATCACCACGTTTTGGATAATCGAAAACACGATTTCCGTATCTACGCCTCAGTGTGTCTATACAACTCTGGTGATCTGCACAAACGAAGAACGTACTATCTTCCATCCTATCCATGTGCTTATAATAATCTTCATAACTAAACAGACATTGCCTACGGGGATCATCAGCCCAAGAACGCATGTGAACAGACACGGTATCCTCATCAAAATTTATGGATGAAAACTCATCTATCTGTTCTCTAATGTATTTTGCGGGGGTAAGTTTTCTTACCTGTTCAATGTATGAATCTTTAACACTCTGTGGTATTCTTTCATACTCATGATCTATGTTCCTGCCGTTATTAACTTCGATCTTTTTACGAAGTTTTCCATTCTCATGTTTCTTGTCTGGGTGTTCCTGTGCAAACCCATCTTCAATCGGATCAGAATCAAGAACAATAAATCTTTCATTGAACCGTGTTTCAGCACCTTCAGGAACACTACCCAACTCCCAGTCACCATCAAACAACTGGTTGAAATCACATGTGGTAAACCTATTACGAGGCCAAATTAATTTTGTGTTTTCATCCAGTCTCATACAACTCAGAAGACATTTAATTCTATTTCCTAATCCAGAATCAATAGTAGATACAATCATCAACAACTCCTAAAATGTTGCCAAGCTTTTAATTTAATATGCGGAACCCAACATGATTTGACAATGAAACTTCGCATTCCTTTTTGTACACACCTATCATGTATTTCAATTTCTTGCCCGTTCCACGAGCACCACTTAAGAGGGCTGAACATATTGTAATGATCATAACGAAATCTTTCATACATCTCTCGTGTGAATCCATAGAAGAACCCATTCAAAGAATAATAAGGCCGACTATCCCACTCCATAGTTGTAGCCTCAACCATTGAATTTTCGCCAATAGGAACAATTCCCATTGCCAGTTGATGTTTAGTAGGAACTCCATCTGACATTGGACCATACAGAGAAACATCTTTATGTTTGTGATTTGCAATTTCTGCAATAAAATTGTTTATTGTCTCATTGAATGTTAGATCTTCATTTGTATTCAGAATAATATCACATCCCCGACTGTATGCGTCATAAATACCCAGATTCCATGCGTGTGTCAGACCACCAATTGATTGATCTTCAACATACCGATAGTGATAATGATCTGGCAGTT
>TARA_R110001592_G_scaffold2129_4_pt1 | contig 10398 bp, 18 predicted proteins | sample TARA_R110001592 | Tara Oceans TARA_R110001592 (sample SAMEA4398387) | marine metagenome | biome: Polar Biome; feature: [SRF] surface water layer (ENVO:00010504); material: water (ENVO:00002006), including particulate matter (ENVO:01000060) such as... | depth 5 m | reverse complement strand
ACTAAACAAACACCGGGCCAAGCTCAAGTTGAGCAGGCGACTAAAGGACAACGTGCGTATGCTCGTGGTCAGATTAAAGGTGGGGCAGCAGGTGCAGGTGCAGCGGCACTGTCTGCAGCAGTTGTAGGTAAGATGTCACTAGACGAAATGAAAGATCGTTTGAAGACAGAGACAGATGCAAAGAATCGTGCACTTCTCCGTGAGGCGATTACAAAGGCTGTGGCAGAAGCAAAGGACTATGTGGAAACTAAACCTAAAACATCACCTCGCCCTAGAAGCCGCCCTAGCAATATGAACAAAGGTGGCTACGCTAACTGTGGTGCATCTGTGCCGGGAACACAAAAGAAGTAAGGAACTATTATGTGGGTAGCCACTGTATTAATCTGTTTCAATCCATCTGCACTATCCTGTCAGGTAGTCGCAAACCCAGAATCATTCTACAATGAACAGGCGTGTATGGAAGATGCACAGGCAGAGGCTACCCGCATAATACAAAATGATATATACGCTATCCCTAAATGTTTTCAAGTAGGCACAACATTATAATAAAAGATGACATACGCAGTTGGTCAAGAGAAGTTCTTGAAGTTAACAACCCAGAACTAAATGGACTACCTGCATGTCCCTATGCTAAACAAGCATGGAAACAAAATAAAGTAAACGTAATTGAAACTGAAGTACTATTAGATATAGTAGTAGAAGAAGCAGATAAGTTTGATAATACATATGACTTAGTTATTGTAGCTTCTTATTTATTTCCAGAGATTCAATTCTTTGATACTTACATAGAACAGTTAAATGATAAGTACTCAAAAGATGATCTGCACATTATGGGCTTTCATCCAGACTATGGTGCAGAGGATGCAGACCTAGATTTTTTATACGACAATAATTGGGAGTCAGGCGTAGAATATGAATACGCTATGATGTTTGTTCAATCCCTAAGTAAGGTAGATGATGCAAGTCTACAATTAGAAAAGATGGGATACTACAATGTATACCCAGAAGAAGAGTATAATGCTCTTGTATTAGATCGTAGAAAACGGAGACTACACCAATGGCAATGAAACCCAGAGCAATGACTAAAAAGAAAATGATGCGTGGCGGCATGGCAAAGAAAAAGATGGCACGTGGCGGTGCAATGAAACCTGCCCCTAACAAAGGTGCTGCATCCTTACCCAAAGGAGTCCGTAACAAAATGGGCTTTATGAAACGTGGTGGGGTAGCTAAGAAAAAATGACCCCTGAACAGATTCAAAAAATCAGTGCACTAGGATACATTGTAATTAATCATGGTCAGCACGTAGAAGATACAAATAAAAATATTGTAATGTCTCGTAATGCAGACGGTACATATGCCACAGACAATGCTGATCTTAGTGTAATAGTTAAACCTGTTGTAAAAAAAGCTAAACCTAAAAAAGAAAAACAGGAACTAGAGATGGTTCGTGCTCGTGATGAGAATGGTCATTACATTGCTGACGATCCTGATACTGAAGTGAATGAAGCTTGGATAGTTAAGACAGTTAAGAAAGTTATTAAAAAATGACAATACTTGCCTCGGCAAAGTTTTTTAGTGCGGCTAAAGACCTAACTGCTACAGCAGGTGGGGCAAGTGGGAATACTATTTACACTTGTCCTAATAACTTTATTTCTTTGATTAAGTTACTGCACGTGTCTATTGGGGCTAGCTCTACAAAAAAGTATAGCATTCAATGGTACGAAGCTTCTACAACTACTTATCATTTTATTGTAGATGAACATAGCCTTGCGGGTAATTCTCTTGAAGAAGTTATTCAGGGTGGAGGTTACTTGGCCCTATCTGCAGGAGATAAGATTGTAGGCTTTGAAGAGTCTGGTGCAGATGCCCATATCATTATATCAGGAGAAGAATACTATCAACCCGCATAACGGGGTTGCAATATTAGCAATAGTGTGATATAACTATATGTGTTATAACTGTCTTGTGTAGTAAAAATACTACAGTAACAAAGGAGATAGTTATGAAAGAATGGTTTAAGAAAGCATTTATTGCATTAATTGAAGGTCGTCAGGCAGAGGCTAATCGTCGTATCGCACAGATGCACCTATACCGCATGACCGATAGAGAACTAAGAGACATTGGTATTGGGCGTGGAGATATAAAGAGAGTAGTTAATGATGAAGGCAAAGACAACAAGAAAAGCACCAGTAGCAAAAAAGAAAATGTCTCGTGGTGGGAGTACTTCAACAGTAAACTCGGCTGGAAACTACACAAAACCAACCATGCGTAAAAATTTATTCGGTCGCATTAAGGCTGGCAGTAAAGGTGGAGGTGCAGGTCAATGGTCTGCACGTAAAGCTCAGATGCTTGCTAAACAGTATAAAGCTAAAGGCGGTGGATACAAGAGCTAAGAGGGCAACAACGTGGACCCAGTTACTATAATAAGTGGGGCTACTCTTGCCTTCAACGCACTCAAAAAAGGATTTGCATTAGGGAAAGATTTGCAATCCATGTCAGGCCAACTATCTAAGTGGGCAGGACATATGTCTGATTTAGGTCAGGCAGAGAAGCAGGTAAAAAATCCTCCGTGGTGGAAGTCCTTAAGTGGTTCTGTAGAAGCTGAAGCAATAGAAGTATTTGCAGCTAAGAAAAAAGCAGAGCAAATGCGACAAGAATTAAAAGATCACATTAGTTGGACAATGGGTCCATCTGTCTGGGATGAACTTGTACGCATTGAAGCTAAGATAAGAAAACAAAAAAGAGAACATGAATATCGTAAAGCTGAGTTACAAGAAGCAATTGTTACTTGGTCTGTAACTGGAATACTTGTGGTGACAGGTATCGGTGCTGTGGTGTTCTTTGCGTGGTGGATGTCAAATGGCTAAAAGTAAATCACAACAAAGTTTAGATAAGTGGACTCGCCAGAAGTGGGGAACAAAGAGTGGTAAACCTTCTACACAAGGTACAAAGGCTACGGGAGAACGTTATCTACCTGAAGCGGCAATTAAAGGAATGTCTAGTTCGCAGTATGCAGCTAGTAGTGCAAAGAAAAGAAAAGATACAGCAGCGGGTAAGCAGTTTTCTAAGCAACCTACGGCGGCGGCTAAAACTTCCAAACGTTACAGGAGAACATGATAAATGGTAGTAGACTTTGATGTCGATGGTGATGGTAAGGTTACACTAGACGAAATAGCTATGAAGGAACGTATGCTTGAAGTAGAGCTACGTGAAGAAAAGGCAGAGTCACAAAAGTTTATGGCTTGGGTAGCTATGGGTATGATGATTGTCTTTACTATATTTTTGTTTACTCCCTTTATGCCAGACTCACGAGTACACGCTCTAGCAGATTTGCTAGGGCTGTTTTATATTGCACAGACTGGCGTGGTTGCTGCTTACATGGGAGCTACAGCTTACATGGCTGGTAAGCCAATGGGCAATAAAATAGCTATGAAGAAGGATACGAGATAATGGGTTTTAGTTTAAGTAGTCGATCACTAGGTAAGTTAGAAGGGGTATCCCCTGATTTAGTAGCAGTAGTTAAACGTGCTATTGAATTAACTGACGTAGACTTTGGCGTGACATATGGTGTACGTACACTAGATGAACAGAAAGAACTATACAATTCTGGTCGATCACAAACTATGAACTCTAAACACCTTATTCAAGATGATGGCTATTCATATGCAGTAGACCTTGTGGCTTACTTTGGTTCTAATGTTTCATGGGAACTAAACGTATATGATAATATATGTGATGCTATGGCAGCTGCAGCAGAAGAACTAGAGGTTCCTATCAAATGGGGAGCAGCTTGGTCAGAGGGTGACATTCGTTACTATGATGATACAGCGGAAGACGCAATGAATGCATATGTTGATTTGCGTCGATCACAAGGGCGTAGACCCTTTATTGATGCTCCACATTTTGAAAAGATGTAGTTATGGAAAACTTAAAACTTCCTGTTGCACTTGTTGCAGCTATGGCTGTACAGCTTGCGGGTGGTGTATGGTGGGTATCTCAACAGGCATCTACTATCACTAGCCTAGAAGAGACTGTCAGTCAGCTTGGCTCACGTATGGCTATTGAGGACAACATTAACCTCAAGCGTGACGTTGTAGGTAACGGCGTAGAGATACAGTACGTATGGAGTGACATAGAAGAGCTATGGGATGAACTTGCCTCTATGACCTTAGCCATTGGTGAGATCAACAAACTCAAGCAACGTATAGCCGTTATGGAGACTGAACTACGTTATCTCAACCGTGACCCTAGAAACATGGAAAAGTAAATGAGGTGGTTAGCCCTAATCCTGTTATTGTCTGGCTGTGGCCTAAGCCTAAGTTCACTTAATCCTTTTTCGGGAGGGAGTGGACCCACAGTTAATAGTAACGCCCAGATAGGGGCAGAGAATCGTCAAGCAGTAGTGTCTGTAGAACAAACAGAAGAAGTGACTGCTGGCAGAGATGTAGTACAAACAGAAATAGTAAAAGAAGTTGAGGCAGGATCGGTGGAAACTTTAGAAATATTTAACACTAATATCCCCCCTTGGGTTATTATACTCCTTATCCTTGGCTGGCTGCTACCCACACCTACCGAAATGGTTAGGGGGTTCACAAATTTTGTGTTAACATTATTTGGGCGTAAAGACAATCCCAAGTATGATAGATATAAATAAGTAAATTAATAGCAAACTTTATGCTTGCATTAATTAAAAGAAAGAGTTAGAATGGCACGAGCATTAACAGAAAAACAACAGAAACTACTTGCGGTCTTATTTGACGAAGCGGGTGGTGACATTATAACTGCAAAGAAACTTGCAGGATATTCGGATGCTACTTCGTCTACTGAAATTCTAGGCTCTTTGAAAGAAGAAATATTAGATGCCACATCTACATACATGGCACGTAATGCACCAAAGGCTGCAATGGCTATGGTAGGTGCCTTATATGATCCTACAGAGTTGGGTATTCGTGATAAGATGCAAGCAGCTAAAGAGTTACTTGATCGTACTGGCCTAGTTAAAACAGAGAAGGTGCAAGTAGAAGCAAAGGGTGGGGTAATGCTTATGCCACCAAAACAAATGGATGAAGATGACTAAACCATTAAAGCAATGGAAGTTACCCCAACCGACTGACATAAAAGAAGACAACGAATGGGTTCCTATTCCTCGTATATCTAGGACTATTCCCTTTGGCTATGAGTTAGACCCTGACGATCCTGATGTATTATTACCTATTGATAAACAACTCGACATGCTTGATAAAGCAAAAGAGTACCTTAAACAATATTCATATCGTGAAGTAGCTAACTGGCTGACACGAAATACGGGCAGAGATATATCCCATGTAGGTTTACGCAAACGGTTGGAAAATGAACGACAACGAAAAAACAAAGCTAGAAGCCTACGCAGATGGGCAGACTATGCGAAAAAGGCAATCGCCAAAGCGGAAGAAATTGAACGTACCCGACTCGGAGCCAAAGCCCAAGAGGACTACGAAGAAGACTGCAGCGAAGCCCAAGCATGAACCCGCAAAGATAGTTGAAGAGATTCCTATTGAGGAACAGCACAACATAATCTTTAGACCTAATGAGGGACCACAAACAGAGTTCCTTGCGGCAGGTGAGCGTGAGGTGCTGTATGGCGGCAGTGCAGGTGGGGGTAAGAGCTACGCCATGTTGGCAGACCCATTACGCTATATGGGCCACCCAAGCTTCTCAGGATTGCTCCTACGGCATACTACGGAAGAACTTCGTGAACTTATATTCAAGTCACAGGAAATGTATCCCAAAATCTGGCCGGGAATCAAGTGGTCAGAACGTAAGATGCAATGGACTGCACCCTCTGGTGCACGACTGTGGATGTCCTACCTAGACAAAGAAGATGACGTGTTACGTTATCAGGGTTTGGCATTTAGCTGGATAGGTTTCGACGAGCTAACTCAATGGGGCAGTCCCTTCAGTTGGAATTATATGAGGAGTCGCTTGAGATCGACAGCACCTGACTTGCCTATCTTTATGAGGGCGACTACAAATCCCGGCGGCAGAGGACATCACTGGGTTAAGAAAATGTTTATTGACCCGGCACCAGCAGGAAAAACCTTTAGTGCAACAGACATTGAAACAGGTGAGATACTCCAATATCCTGCAGGCCACGAAAAAGCAGGAAAGCATTTATTTAAACGTAGGTTTATACCTGCACGTCTTTCCGACAATCCTTATCTATCAAAGCAAGGTGACTATGAAGCCATGCTGCTTTCCTTACCTGAACAGCAACGTAGACAGTTACTAGATGGTGATTGGGATATTAAAGAAGGTGCTGCCTTTACAGAGTTTGATCGTAAGGTTCATGTAGTTGATCCCTTTAAGATACCAAACAATTGGGTAAAGTTTAGGGCATGTGATTATGGCTATGGTTCTCATAGTGCTGTTGTGTGGTTTGCTGTTGCACCTGACGAACAACTTATTGTGTACAGAGAATTGTATGTCAGTAAAGTTTTAGCAACAGACCTTGCCGATATGGTCCTAGACTTAGAGGCAGAGGATGGTAACATTAAGTACGGAGTGCTTGACTCTTCTCTTTGGCACAAACGTGGTGACACTGGACCCAGCCTTGCTGAACAGATGCTTAACAGAGGATGTCGTTGGAGACCGTCAGATCGTTCTAAAGGTTCTCGTGTAGCAGGTAAGAACGAAGTACACAGAAGACTACAGGTAGATGAGTTTACAGAGAAGTCCCGCCTAGTGTTCTTTAATACGTGTACAAATATAGTGGCACAATTACCCGCAATACCATTGGATAAAAAGAATCCAGAAGACATTGACACACACTCAGAAGATCACTTGTACGATGCATTACGGTATGGTATAATGTCGAGACCAAGATTTAGCATATTTGATTATGATCCTAATGCTACGAGATCAATGGGTATGCGAATAGCAGACTCAACATTTGGTTATTAAGGAAAAATAAATGGCAGAAGATAATGAAGTATTTATTGAGGATGACGCTGTTATTCTTGAGGATACAGATAACTCAGTAGAAGAAGATGCAGATACTTCTAAAATCATTCCGTTTATTATGGAACGGTATCATCGTGCAGAAGACTATCGTAGGCAGGATGAAGAACGTTGGCTAAGAGCATATCGTAACTATCGTGGTATCTATGGGCCAGAGGTTCAGTTTACAGAAGCTGAGAAGTCTCGTGTATTTATTAAAGTAACTAAAACAAAAACACTGGCTGCATATGGTCAGATTGTAGATGTGTTATTTGCAAAGAATAGTTTTCCCCTTACTGTTGATCCTACTGAACTGCCAGATGGTGTAGTGGAAAACGTAAGCTTTGATCCTGCTATTCCTAAAGAACTGCAAAAGGATAAGAAAGCTGACCCAGTATCTCCTTACGGTTTTAATGGTGATGGCAAAGACCTACCAGCAGGAGCTACTGCAAAAACATTACAGGAACTACTTAATCCAGAACTGCGTGAAAAGCTAGAAGATATTGATGGTGTTAAAGAAGGTGCAGGTGCTACACCTACATCTGTTACATTTAGCCCTTCAATGATTGCAGCAAAGAAGATGCAAAAGAAAATTCAAGATCAACTTGATGAATCCTCTGCGTCTAAACATTTACGTAACACCGCCTTTGAAATGGCTTTGTTTGGCACAGGTGTTATGAAAGGCCCATTTGCTGTAGATAAAGAGTACCCTAGTTGGAATGATGAAACAGGTGACTATGAGCCTACCTTTAAAACTATTCCACAAGTATCACATGTGTCGGTGTGGAACTTCTATCCTGATCCAGATGCAAACAATATGGACGAAGCACAGTACGTAATTGAACGTCACAAGTTATCTCGTTCTCAGTTGCGCAATCTAAAGAAACGCCCATACTTCCGTAGTCAAGTTATTGATGAAGCTATTATGCTTGGTGAAAACTATGATAAAGAATACTGGGAAGATGATCTATCTGATTATGCACCAGAGCACGGCATAGAACGTTTTGAAGTACTAGAGTATTGGGGTATGGTAGACGTTGAGATGCTTATGCAACAAGGCGTAGACATTCCTCGTGAACTACAGGAGACTGACGAACTACAGGCAAACGTTTGGATTTGTAACGGCAAACTACTTCGTATGGTACTAAACCCATTCAAACCTGCCCGTATTCCTTACATGGCAGCACCCTATGAGTTGAATCCATATAGCTTCTTTGGCATTGGCATTGCCGAAAATATGGATGATACTCAAACACTTATGAATGGTTTCATGCGTATGGCTGTAGATAATGCTGTATTGTCAGGCAATCTATTGATTGAGGTTGATGAAACTAACCTTGTACCGGGGCAAGACTTGAGTGTATATCCCGGCAAGGTGTTCCGTAGACAAGGCGGTGCACCGGGGCAGGCTATTTTTGGCACCAAGTTCCCTAACGTTGCTGGCGAAAACTTACAGCTGTTTGACAAGGCACGAGTGCTTGCAGATGAATCTACTGGCTTTCCATCATTTGCTCATGGGCAAACAGGTGTTAGTGGCGTAGGCCGTACTGCTAGTGGCATCAGCATGTTGATGGGCGCAGCTAGTGGAACAATTAAGAACGTCATTAAAAACGTAGATGACTATTTACTTCGCCCACTAGGTGAAGGACTATTCCGCTTCAATATGCAGTTTGACTTTGACCCTGAGATTAAAGGTGACTTAGAAGTTAAAGCTCGTGGTACGGAATCACTTATGGCTAATGAAGTACGTAGTCAACGTCTTATGCAATTCTTGCAAGTATCATCTAACCCCGCACTTGCACCATTTGCTAAGTTTCAATACATTATTCGTGAGATTGCAAAGTCTCTTGATCTTGACCCTGACAAAGTTACCAACAATATGAACGAAGCTGCTATTCAAGCTGAACTAATGAAACAGTTCCAGCAAGAACAGCAAGCACAACAAGGTGGTCCTGCAGGTGCAAATCCAATGGACCCATCAGGTGCAGGTGGTGGTAACATAGGCACAGGCCAAGTACCAACACCTCAAGAACAAGGATTTAGTGGGAATGCACAAGGACAAGGAGCACCTCAACAAGCTCAAGGGGCTGGTCAGCAACCACCTCCAGTGGCATAGTTTTGAGGAATACTTAGATTATTTAATAAACCAACAACATAGACTAATGGAACAATCTGATAACATTGCTACAATGCATAGAGCACAAGGTGCAACGTATCAATTGCGTAGGCTCAAGTTACTAAGAGATGAAGTATTAAAAGGATAAGGCAGTAATGGAAAAGCAGATGGAACTTTTTGAGGATGGCGGCCTTAAAGACGAGGGTGGCATGGTAGACGAAGAATCAGGAAATGATGTTCCTAATGGTAGTACTAAAAAAGAAGTACGTGACGATGTTCCTGCCATGCTGAGTGAGGGTGAGTTTGTTCTTCCTGCTGACGTAGTTCGTTACCACGGGCTAGAAAAGATTATGCAACTTCGTGATGAAGCTAAGTTTGGCATAAAGAAAATGGAAGCTATGGGTCAGATGGGTAATTCTGAAGAGGCTACATTAGATGACGAGGTTCCCTTTGGCCCTGCCGATCTTATTATTGTAGGCGGTGGGCCTATGGAAGATGAAGACAAACCACGTGAGATGGCCGAGGGTGGTATGGTACACGCAGCAACAGGTACGTTTGTACCCGCTAGTGGTGTCATGGGGTATCAACCTTCTATCTATCAAGGACAACAGACATCCTCAACGTATACTCCTCCACCTAGTTCCGTTGCACCACCTGTCCCTGCAGCTTCACCTGCGGGTGGATACATGCCTAAGTTTGTTACAAACCAAACTACTCCTTTTGATGATGGTAGTCTTGCAATTAAAACTGCAGCTACATCAACAGGTACAGCACAAACTGCAACTAATACTTCAACAGGTGTAAATACGGCATCTACAGAAGATAAGTTCTTTGATACAGTTGGTGATGTATATACAACAAAAGAATATATTAATCCTGAAACAGGAGAACGTAGAACCATTTCTTTCTATAATGGTAATCCTGTAGTATCTATTCCTGATGGGTTTATTCCTCTTTCAGATTATGAAAATCAAACAGATGACATTGAGTCTACATCAGTAGAAACTACGCAGGTAACACCCATTAGGGATGATAAGGGTGCAGATAAACTGCGCTTATCTAATATGACAATGCAACAATCGGGTAGTGCTTTGTCTGCACTAAAAGATGCAGGTAAAGATTCTATTCTTGATGCGTGGAATAAAAACCAACAAACAAAAGCAATGATGACAACCCTAGCTTTTATTAACCCTGTTGTGGGTATGGCAGGACGTGCTGCTGCCAGTCACTTTGGAAATCAATTAGAAGCTTTAATGGAAGAAAGAAAAATAGACATACCTGATCAAACGGTAGAAAAACAAAGCTTT